>Ga0315271_10000124_pt1 | contig 36893 bp, 27 predicted proteins | sample C3_top_MG_FD_204664 | JGI IMG/M metagenome (GOLD analysis project Ga0315271, IMG submission 204664) | Sediment microbial communities from Yellowstone Lake, YNP, Wyoming, USA - C3_top | ecosystem: Environmental > Aquatic > Freshwater > Lake > Sediment | place: USA: Wyoming | collected 2017-08-01
TCGTGTCGCTGCCGGCGCCGGTGCTGTCGAACCGCGAGCTCGAGAAGATCCGCGCGCTCGACGGCGGTCCCGCCTCGCACGGCTTCCGCACGATCACCCTGCCGATCCTGTTCAAGGTCGGCGACAACGGCGCCGGCCTGCGGCGCGCGATCGAGGACCTCCGGCGCCAGGCGTCCGAGGCGATCAGCGAGGGCTACAACCAGATCATCCTGTCCGACCGCGGGCACAACGAGACGGACGCGCCGATCCCGGCACTCCTGGCCGTCTCGTCAGTCCACCACCACCTCGTGCGCGCCGGCACGCGCGGTCGCGTGGGGATCGTCCTCGAGTCGGGCGAGCCGCGCGAGGCGCACCACTTCTGCCTGCTGATCGGCTACGGCGCGTCCGCGATCAACCCGTACCTCGCGTTCGAGACGATCGATGACCAGGTGCGTCTCGGGATGATCCCGGGACCGACCGACGAGGCTGAGAAGCGCTACCGCAAGGCGGTCGTGAAGGGCGTGATCAAGGCGATCAGCCGGATGGGCATCTCGACTGTCCACAGCTACCACGGCGCGCAGGTGTTCGAGGCGCTTGGTCTCGGGCGCGACTTCGTGGACGAGTACTTCACCTGGACCCCGAGCCGCATCGGCGGGATCGGCATCGAGATGGTCGCCAAGGAGGTGTCGATGCGGCAGGACCGCGCGTACCCGCCGCAGCGCCCCATGGTCCACCGCCAGCTCGGCACCGGCGGCAAGTACAAGTGGCGCGCGGACGGCGAGCACCACCTGTTCAACCCGCTCACGATCCACACCCTCCAGCGCGCGGTCCGCACCGGCGACTACGGCGTGTTCAAGGACTACACGAGCCTCGTCGACGACCAGAGCACCCGCCTCGCGACCCTGCGCGGCCTGCTCGAGCTCAAACCCGCCCTGCGGCCCGTGCCGATCGACGAGGTCGAGCCGGTCGAGTCGATCGTCAGGCGCTTCAAGACGGGCGCGATGAGCTACGGCTCCATCAGCGGCGAGGCGCACGAGGCGCTGGCGATCGCGATGAACCGCCTCGGCGGGAAGAGCAACACCGGCGAGGGCGGCGAGGACCCCGCGCGCTACACGCCGATGGAGAACGGCGACTCGAAGAACAGCGCGATCAAGCAGGTCGCCTCGGGCCGCTTTGGCGTGACGTCCGAATACCTGGTCAACGCGCGCGAGCTCCAGATCAAGATGGCCCAGGGCGCCAAGCCCGGCGAGGGCGGCCAGCTGCCGGGGTCCAAGGTCTACCCGTGGATCGCGAAGACCCGCCACTCCACGCCCGGCGTCGGGCTGATCAGCCCGCCCCCGCACCACGACATCTACTCGATCGAGGACCTCGCGGAGCTCATCCACGACCTCAAGAACGCCAACCACCACGCGCGGATCAGCGTGAAGCTGGTCGCCGAGGTCGGCGTGGGCACCGTGGCGGCGGGCGTCGCCAAGGCGCATGCGGACGTCGTGCTGATCTCCGGGCATGACGGCGGCACCGGCGCGTCGCCGCTCACCTCGATCAAGCACGCGGGGATCCCCTGGGAGCTGGGCCTCGCCGAGGCGCACCAGGTGCTGCTGGCGAACGACCTGCGCAGCCGCATCACGGTCGAGGTGGACGGGCAGCTCAAGACCGGGCGCGACGTCGTGATCGGCGCGCTGCTCGGCGCCGAGGAGTTCGGGTTCGCGACCGGGCCGCTCGTGAGCCTCGGCTGCGTGATGATGCGCGCCTGTCACCTCAACACGTGTCCCGTGGGCGTCGCGACGCAGGACCCCAAGCTGCGCGCGCGGTTCGCGGGCGATCCGCAGCACGTCGTCAACTTCATGACGTTCATCGCCCGCGAGGTCCGCGAGCACATGGCGCGCCTGGGTTTCCGGACAGTCGACGAGATGGTCGGCCGCTCCGACCGGCTGGAGATGCGCCCGGCACTCGACCACCCCAAGGCGCGCACGCTCGACTTCACCCGCATGCTCGCCCAGCCGCGCGTGCCGGACTCGTACGGCCGGCGACGCACGATGGCGCAGGAGCACAACGTCGAGGCCTCGCTTGACGCCACCACGCTCATCCCGCTCGCGGCGCCCGCCCTCACCGAGGGCCTGCCGGTCACGGCCGCGCTGCCCATCCGCAACACCAACCGCGTCGTCGGGACGATGCTCGGCTCCGAGGTGACGCGCCGCTGGGGTCGCGACGGTCTGCCGGACGGGACGATCAGCCTGCGGTTCACAGGCTCGGCAGGCCAGAGCTTTGGCGCGTTCATCCCGCAGGGCCTCGCGCTCGAGCTCGTCGGTGACGCGAACGACTACGTCGGCAAGGGGCTCTCGGGCGGCCGGATCGTGGTGCGACCGGACGTCGACGCGCCGTTCACCGCGCACGACAACGTCATCGCCGGGAACGTGGTCCTGTACGGGGCGACGTCGGGCGAGGCGTACATCCGGGGCATGGCCGGCGAGCGGTTCGCCGTCCGCAACTCGGGCGCGACCGCGGTGGTCGAGGGCGTGGGTGACCACGGCTGCGAGTACATGACCGGCGGGCGCGTTGTCGTGCTCGGGCGGACGGGTCGCAACTTCGCGGCCGGCATGAGCGGCGGCATCGCGTGGGTCTACGACGAGGATGGCGGGTTCCACGGCCGCACGAACACCGAGATGGTCGCGATCGAGCCGCTCGCCGCCGCCGAGGGCGACGAGCTCCGCTCGCTGGTCCAGCGCCATCACGAGCTGACCGGCTCCGTGCGGGCGGCAGAGTTCCTCGCCGACTGGCCGGCGGCCCTCGCGCGCTTCGTCCAGGTCACCCCGCACGACTACCGGCGCGTCCTGGCGGCGCAAGCGCGGATGGTCGCCGCCGGGCTGCCGCCCGAGGAGGCCGCGATGGCCGCCTTCGAGGAGAACTCTGCCGACCTCGCGCGCGTGGGGGGCGCCTGATGGGCAAGCCGACCGGGTTCATCGAAATCCAGCGGAGAGGGATGCCATCGCGTCCGCCGCTCGAGCGCGTCAAGGACTGGGCCGAGGACCACCCGCACCTCACCGAGGCGCAGCTGGGCGACCAGGGCGCGCGGTGCATGGATTGCGGCATCCCGTTCTGCCACACCGGGACCCTGATCAGCGGCATGGCGTCCGGCTGCCCGCTGAACAACCTGATCCCCGAGTGGAACGACATGGTCTACCGGGGCCAGTGGAAGGAGGCGAGCATCCGCCTCCACTTCACCAACAACTTCCCCGAGTTCACCGGCCGCGTCTGCCCGGCCCCGTGCGAGGGCTCCTGCACGGTTGGGATCAACGGCGACCCGGTGGCGATCAAGACGATCGAGGCCGAGATCGCGGACCGCGCCTGGGAGGCCGGCTGGATCACGCCGAGCCCGCCGCTCACCCGGACCGGGTACACCGTGGCGGTCATCGGGAGCGGCCCCGCCGGGCTCGCCGCCGCCGACCAGCTCAACCGCGCGGGCCACAAGGTCTCCGTGTTCGAGCGCGCTGGGCGGATCGGCGGCCTGCTGATGTACGGCATCCCGAACATGAAGCTCGACAAGGGCGTTGTCCGGCGCCGTGTCGATCTCATGGAGGCCGAGGGCGTTCGTTTCGTCACCGGCGTCACCGTCGGAGCGGACGTGAGCGCGGATCGCCTGCTCGCCGACCATGACGCCGTCGTGCTCGCGACGGGCTCGACGGTCCCGCGCGACCTGCCCATTCCCGGGCGCGAGCTCGGCGGGATCCACTTCGCCATGAGCTACCTGCGCGGCAACACGCGGCGTCTGCTCGATGGCGGCGCCGAGGCTGACGCACCGATCGATGCTGCGGGCAAGCACGTGGTGGTCATCGGCGGCGGCGACACGGGCACCGACTGCGTGGGTACCGCCATCCGCCAGGGCGCGGCCTCGGTGCGCCAGCTCGAGATCCTCGCCAGGCCGCCCGACACGCGCCAGCCCGGCAACCCGTGGCCCGAGTGGCCCAAGACGTACAAGCTCGACTATGGGCAGGAGGAGGCGGTCGCGCTCTGGGGCGAGGACCCTCGCCGGTACCAGACGACGACTCGCCGCTTCATCGGTCGCAACGAGCACGTGACCGGCATCGAGATCGCGGACGCGTCGTTCTCGTTGGGGAGCGAGGGTCGGATGGAGCTGCGCGAGGTGCCCGGCACGGCCCAGACGATCGAGGCCGACCTCGTCCTGCTCGCGATGGGCTTCCTCGGCCCGGAGTCGGCCCTGCCCCGCTCGTTCGGCTGCGAGCTCGACGGGCGCGGCAACCTGCGCACCGGCGCCGACCGCATGACGACCGTCCCTGGGGTGTTCGCCGCGGGCGACTGCGTGCGCGGCCAGTCGCTGGTCGTGTGGGCGATCCGCGAGGGCCGGATGGCCGCCGAGGGCGTGGACCGCTACCTGATGAACGGGGAGACGGTCCTCACGACCTGAGCTCGCTCGCGAGCGCTGTTCTCGCAGGACGCCGCGGATCGCGGACCTTTGGGCGCTGCGTCTGCAGCGGCCGCGGTTCAGCCTGTCGGCAGCGACGGTGACGCCGTCGGCGTCGGCATGGACGGCGCGGCGCTCGTCGCCGTTGGGGCGGGTGTGGCCGTCGGCGCGTCGGCGCTGATGGACGACGGGATCAGCAGCGGCGTCTGCGGGAACTCGCCGAGGTTGCCCTGGACAGCGAGCGAGAGCACCAGCAGGTACTGGCCGCCGGTCGTCGGCGCCTCGATCGTGAAGTGCAATACCGTCGAGCCGCCTGGCGCGCCGAGCTGGCGCGGCAGCGGGTACGAGGCGGCGGGCGTCACGACGCCGGTCGCGGTGTTGAGCCAGTTCGCGCTCAGCGCGAGGACGCTGTCGAACGAGTTCGCGACCGTCGGGTCGGGCGCGGGGTCGGTCCACATGGAGGCGTACAGCGACGAGCCCCATGCCTGTGTGCCGGTGTTCGCGAGCGCCACGTCGAACGAGAGCGGCACGCCCGGCTGCGAGGCCAGCGTCGAGGGCCCGGTGATCCTCAGGTCCACAGGCTTGGGCACCACGACAGTGAACGGGCGGAGCAGCGCCTGCGTCGCGACGTCGTACGGCGTGCCATCCGCCGTCTCGAGCGTGAGCAGGACCACGTAGGTGCCCGGGGCGGTCGGCACGGTGAGTCCGAGGCGCAGGGACGTGCCCGCCTTCGAGGCGGTCGCGGTGTCCACGACGTCTGCGCTGGCCTCGCCGACCACGAGGCCGCTCCCTGTCGTTGCCGCGTCGGGCGGAGACGGGGCGACGAGCGGCAGCCAGCGCACCCCGACGAGGAGCGAGCTCGGCAGCGCCTTCGCCGCGCTGGTCACAGGGAGCTGCACCGCGGTGGTCGCGCCGGGCGCCACGACGGAGTCCACGACAGCCGACCCGAAGCGGGCCCCCGCCTTCACGAGCGAGGGCGGCCCGACCTTGATGATCTGTACCGGGACAGGAGCCGCGCTGATCACCGACCGCCCGACCGCGCCAGGGGCCTGCACGAGCGAGCGGTAGTAGCCCGCGCTCGCGGCGTCGGGGTCGAGGCTGACGGCGGCGCCCACCACCCGCGTGCTCGCGTACGAGGACAAGTGGTTGTGGCCCCAGGAGGCGGACCGCCAGGCGCGCGAGGCGGCGAGCGGGCCGCGGAGGGCGGCGGCCATGAGCGCAGCCGGGCCCTGATGCCCCTCGGCGATCACAGCGCCGGCGCCGGCCGCCAGGAAGCCCGATGCAAAGTTGTCAACGCGGCTGAGCACGTCGCTGAACGTGCCGTCCGGGAGGCCCGGCTCCGTCGAGCCGCTCGCGTAGCAGAGGTGGCTCAGGAGGATGACCGCGCCCTGCGCGAGGTGGAGCTTTGCAACGAACGCCTCGCCGAAGTACTGGTGGGCCACGTCGTCCACGCCGCCGACCGGGTTCAGGCCGAACCCGTCCACCGTCCGCGCCTGGAGCGCGTTGGAGTAGCGGCTCGGCCAGCCGTTGCCGTGGCCGAGGTACACGACGACCGCGGCGCCGCTGACGGCGGCCTTGACTGCCGGCCATGTGGCGTCGGGGCTGTAGACCTTGACGACGTTGGGGGTCAGGGTCTCGGCGACCGCTGCGGCGGCATCCGCGGCCTTGCGGTAGCTCGCCGTGATCGAGGTGCCGGCCGGGCCGACGATGATGGCGACCTTGGGGGCTACCGCGGCAGCGCTGGTCACGCCCGGGACGAGCCCGGCAAGAATCAGGGCTACGGCGAGGACCGCCGTCAGCCGTGCGGGACGCAAGTTCACGAGTGCCACGATGTGCGCCAACCTCCAGAATGCGATGGCGCAAGCCACCGCTCGCCGACCGCTGCCGGTGATGGTGTCCACATTCGGTTTCCGGCGCGTCAACGTCAAGGGCCCAGATGGTGGAGGGTTGCAGGCCGTCACCATACCAATTGGCATATGGGGCCGCCTGCGCCGATCAGGACTACTCTTGCCGGGTGACGTCTGAACCCGAACCCTTGCCTATCGACCCCGCCACGGCTCCCGAGGCCGTGGACGCCGATCCGGTCGCCGAACCCCCGGCTGAGGATGCCGATCCCGCCGCCGGTTTCGCGGCCCTCGGCCTCGACCCGCGGCTGCTCGCCGCCGTCGCGAGCCTCGGCTATGAGGAGCCCACGCCGGTCCAAGAGGCCGCCATCCCGCCACTGCTCGCGGGTCGCGATCTCCTCGCCGAGGCGCCGACGGGCACGGGCAAGACGGCCGCGTTCGCGCTGCCGATCCTCCAGGCGCTCGCCATCCGGCTCGATGCCGCCCGGGCCGCCGGCGCCAAAGTCGACGGGCGCGGCGTCCCCGTGGACGGTCGGGGGAGCCGACCCGCCGCCCTCGTCCTGGCACCCACGCGCGAGCTCGCGATGCAGGTTGCCGAGGCGGTCCACCGCTATGGCCGCGAGCTCGGCGTCCGCGTCGTGCCGGTCTACGGCGGCCAGCCCATCACGGCGCAGCTCGCCCGGCTGGCGCGGGGCGTGGACGTGGTCGTCGCGACGCCCGGGCGGGCCGTGGACCATCTCGACCGGGGCACGCTGCGCTTCGACGAGGTCTCGATGGTGATCCTCGACGAGGCCGACGAGATGCTCGACATGGGGTTCGCGGACGACCTCGACCGGATCCTCGGCGCGCTCCCGCGCGAGCGGCAGACGGCGCTGTTCTCGGCCACGATCGCCGGGCAGATCGCCCGGCTCGCGGAGCGCCACCTCCACGACCCCGTGCGCGTGCGCGTGCACCGCGAGGAGGCCCACGCCGGCGAGCAGGCCCGGGTCCGTCAGGTCGCGTACGTGGTCCGCCGCGCGGACAAGCTCGCGGCGCTCGGCCGCATCCTCGACCTCGAGGATGGGGCGGCCACGCTGGTGTTCGCGCGCACGCGCGGCGAGGTGGACGACCTCGCGGAGGCGCTCTCGGGTCGCGGCCGCGATGCGGCGGCCCTCCACGGCGGCCTGGCGCAGGAGCAGCGCGACCGGATCATGGGCCGCTTCCGCGATGGAGCGCTCGACGTGCTGGTGGCAACCGACGTCGCCGCCCGCGGTCTGGACATCGAGAAGGTCACCCATGTCGTGAACTTTGACGTGCCCTCCTCACCGGACACTTATGTGCACCGTATCGGGCGGACGGGTCGCGCCGGGCGCGAGGGCGTGGCGATCACGCTTGTCGAGCCGCGCGAGCATCGACTGCTGCGCGACATCGAGTCGGTCATCGGCCAGCCGCTCGAGATTGCCGGCCTGCCCACCGTCGCCGACCTGCGCGAGAAGCGGATGGACCTGTTGCGCGGTTCGCTGCGCGAGGCGCTCCTCGCCGGCGGCCACGACCGGTACCGCGCGGTTGTGGAGCCGCTCGCCGACGAGTTCGACCTTGTTGAGATCGCGCTCGCGGCCATCGCCCAGGCAGACGAGGAGGCCCGCGGCGCCGAGGACGCGACCGAGCTCGTGCCGGCCATGCTCCCGTCGTTCGCGCCGCGCTTCAGCGGACCCCGAGGCGCCGGGCGGCGCCCGCCGGTCCACGCCCAGACCCCGTACGACCGCGATCTGCGGCCCCGTCCCGGCCCCGGCCCCCGCCACGCCCCCGCCCCGTGGCAGGGTGTCGAAGGCGGCCAGTCGACAGGGCCTGGTGGGGACCGCGCTCCGTACGCTCCGCAGTTCCAGCAGCCCGGGCCGGGGCCGGTCGGCGGCGAGGATGGCGGCTACCGGCCGCGTCCGAACCCTGCGCGCCCGCCCATGGGTCATCCCGTGGCCAAGCCGGGTCCGCGTGGCTTCCGTCCGTCAGGCTGGCAGAGCCCCGAGGGGCGGCCGATCCTGCGTGCGCCCGAGCGCGGCGGCTTCGGCAGCGGCGTGACGCGGGTGTTCGTCGGGCTCGGGCGGGCCGGCGGCGTGCGGCCGGGCGACCTCGTCGGCGCCATCACGAACGAGGCCGGGCTTCAGGGCAAGGACGTTGGCGCGATCCAGATCGCCGATGGCTTCTCGCTCGTCGAGGTGCCCGAGGCCGCCGCCGAGCGCGTCATCGGGGCGCTCCGCGGCGCGACGATACGCGGCCAGAAGGTCGTCGTCCGCCGCGAGCGGTACTAGACGCCGTCATCGGCTGGCGGCTAAGCCGCCGCCATCGCGGCGTTGGCCGCTGCGGTGCTCGCTCTCGGACATCCCTCGTGCATCGTCGCGCCACGTTCCCCGCCCTCGCGCCACGTTCCCCGGGCTCGCGCATCGGCCGGGCGAGATTGACCGCTCAGCGGGCACTCGGATGCACGTGACCGCCCAGCGGGCGGCTCAGCGCGTGACGGGACGGGATACCGGGCTCCTCCGGCCTCCTCGTGCACCAGGTTGACCGCCAGGCGGGCATAGGCGCTGGAGTGACCGCCGAGCGGTCACGGCGGGGGAGTGCGATTCACGGATGGCCCGGCGAGGGCCTGCTTGCCCCGGAAGCCGAGGCCAGCGAGCGCCGCTCGCGCGCCCCCTCGACCATCCCCCGAGGCTATCCCCGCGGGCCCGGCCCGCCCTCGTCGGCGCGGCCCTCGCGAAGGAACCGCTCGATCTCGGTGATCAGGTCGTCGCCGGCGGGCTGGCGCTCCTCGTCCACCATGGCCTCGAGACGCTCGACGTATGAGCGCGTCGTCTCGTCGGCGGCCACGGCGGCATCGAGCCTCGTCCGCAGGCGCCCGGCCTCCTCGACCAGGTCGCCCCGCGGCAGGTCGATGCCAAGGTGCTGCTCGAGCGTCCGCAGCAGCGCGACTGAGGCTGGCGCGTAGCCGCCGCTCACGTAGTGGGGGATCTGGGCGAAGTAGCCCACTGCGGGCATCCCGGCTGCAGCGGCGGCCATCTCCAGCACCGAGAGCGCAGCCGCAGGGACCCGCAGCAGCCCGGTCGGTCCGGCCGTGACCTGGCCCTTGAGCAGGCCCGGCGCCGATTCGGTGCCCAGCATCGGCACGGGGCGCGCGTGCGGCACGGCGGCGGGGATGGCCCCGAGGCTGATCCACTCGCGTGCGCCGAGTCGCTCGAGCAGCTCGAACAGCTCGCTCGAGAACGTGTGCCAGCGGAAGTCCGGCTCGGGTCCACCGAGGACGAGCAGGTCACGGTCGCCACGGCGGACGTGGCGCAGCCGCAGCTCGGGCCACTCGAGGGTTGACGGCCGCCCATCTCGAATGTCGAGCGTCGGCCGCCGGGCACGGTAGTCATAGAGCGTGTCGGCGTCGAACGTGGCGATGGTCGTCGCGCCCTCGCTGATCAGCCCCAGCGCGCTAGTCGCGGCCGTGCCGGCATCGACCCAGCCGTCGAAGGCGGCGATGACGACGGGGTTGGCGAGGGCGGGGAGTGGGTGCTCGAGTCGGTACATGGGCATCAGGCCGCAAGGATACGGGCTCACGCGGTAGGCGCGCGCACGACGAACTGCGCTGCGGGGTGGCACGCGGACCCGGGCAGGGGCCCGTTCGCCAAGAGAGCTGAGCTGACCTCGCTCGCCGACGCCAGGTACGCGTGCGCCAAGGTGCGCGGGGCGGCGGTGATGATCGCCGCGTCGGCCGCTTCCGCGAGGTCGCCACGGGTGGGCCCGTTGTCGAAGTACGCGGCCACGCCGATCGGGACCCGCAGGCTCGACCCGCCCGGAGCGCCCTGCAGGGCCGCGATGACCCGCGCGCTCAGCACGCGTGCCGCCGCCGCATCGGCATCCGCCCCCGAATGTGGGGGGTTGAGAGGTCCCGCAGCGTTGCGCCGGCGCACCAGCTCGTGGGAGCCGTCTCGCCCCAGCGACCGTCGTCAGGATCGGGCGCCGCGCCGCGCCGCCCTTTCGCTCAGGTAGTGGTGCCACAGGATCCGCGCGGCGACAGCGCGCCAGGGCCGCCAGTCCTCGGCGAGGCCCGCCATCTCGCGGGCGTCGGGGCGCCGGTCGAGGCCCCGCAGATCCGCGACCGCCTGCGCGAGCGCGATGTCGTGGATCGGCCAGGCGTCGGGACGGCCGAGCACCATGAGCCGGTAGATCGTCGCGGTCCACGGCCCGATGCCCGGCACGGCGGTGAGTTGCGCATCCAGCGACCCGTCGTCGAGCGCGGGCAAGGCGGCCAGGTCGAGCCGACCGTCCAGGACGGCCGTCGCCAACTCTCGGGCATAGCGGGTCTTCTGGCGGCTGAACCCGATCTCGAACAGCTCGCGGTCGTCGAGCTCGAGCAGGGCGGCCGGGGTCAGCGGGCTCCGGGCGGCGAGGAGTCGGTCGAAGGCGGCCCGCGCCGAGGCAAGCGAGACCTGCTGTTCGAGGACGATGTGGACGAGCGTCGCGAAGCCGGGCTCGCGTGCCCAGAGCGGCGGATGGCCGTGGAGGCGGACCGAGGCTGCGAGGACGGGGTCGCGCGCGGCGAGGTGGTCCACGGCGGCGGCGAGGGTGGCCTCGGTGAGCGGGGCGCCCTGCGGCGGGGGAGCGGGGGCGCGGTCGGGCATGCGCCCATGGTGCCGTGGTTCGGTATGGCGTGCGCCGTCCATCGGCGGCAGCGGGGCCGAGGCACGTCTGCCAGCGACTAGATCCCCGGTACGGCCACCGTGCGCACTGCCGCCCGCCGTGCGCCGACGACGACCGCCGTCCAGACGCCCAGCAGGGCGAGGAGCGTGATGCCCACACCCACCGCTGACGCTGTGACCACCGCCTGGCTCGCGGCCACGTCGCCGAACGGGAGGCTGATCGAGCTGAACGTGCCGGCGCCGAACCCGCCACCCGAGAACCCGGCCTGGCCGCGCCCGCCGCCGAGCCCTCCGCCGCCAAAGCCGCCCGCCCCGCCTGACGAGGCGTGGAGCGACCCCGTGAGCACGGCGTGCAGGTTGGCGGTGTTGAGGATGCTCAGGGTGACGAACCCGGCGATCGAGGCGAGGGCCGGAGCCGCGAGGATGGCGCCCGTCGCGAAGAACGGGAAGAGGTACCGCTCGTGCACGCGAGTGGGCACCGCGAAGAAGGCGAGCGCGAGGATCGTGAAGGCCAGCAGGATCGGCATGAGCCCGTCGCGGACCAGCAGCCCGCCGGCCACGAACAGCCCGATGGCCGCCAGCACGGCGCCGCCGATGACGACCGCAGGGAGGCCCGCGAAGAGCGCCAGCGAGTCGGCGGTCCAGTTGCCCGATCCCGAGCCGGCGACCGTCGCAAGGCTCGGGCTGCCCACCAGGGCCCACGGGTTGAACGCGTTGGCGGTCAGCACGCTGAACTCGCTGCCGAGGCGCCCGAACAGGCCGACCAGCCCGGCGACTTGCGCCATGACCGGAACGTCGGCGAGCGAGGCCGGGGCGTAGGTTGAGAGATCGAACGGGAGGATCACCAGCAGCGCCACGACCGCGGCGAGCATGACCGACGAGACGAGCCGTTTGGGCCCCCGGTCGCTGAGCAGCCCGCCGAGCGCCCGGTCGAGCCGGGACAGCCGCGGTCCGAGTGCCGGCTGCGGCCCGGACCCAACCCGGATGAGGTGCCGGCGCACGAGGACCGGGATCACCACGACGAGCGTGATCGCGTACTGCGGCTTGACGAGCACGGCGAGCGCCGCGGCGGCGAGCGCCGCCTCGGACCAGCCGTCGATGAGCAGGAACAGGGCCGCGAGCGCGACCGCGGTCCCCACCGCGTCGACCTGGCCCCACAGCGCGGAGTCGTACCAGGAGACGGGGAGGAAGAGGAAGAGCGCGGCGGCGATCAGACCGGCCCGAGTCCCGTGCCAGCGGGTCGCCAGCGCGTACGCCATCGCGGCGATCGCGATGTCCGCGAGCATCGGCGGCACCTTGAGCAGCGCCGGGTTGCCGACGAGGCCGAGGCCCCACAGCACGTAGAGGTAGGCGGGCGGGTAGTTGGCCGACGAGGTGGTGGCGTAGAACGTGCCCGGCCCGTTGGCCGCGAGCGACTGGGCCCATTGCCAGAACAGCCCCAGATCGCCGGTGTAGCCCGAGATCGGGAAGACCACGAAGGCGAGCAGGAAGCGGGCTGCCAGCCCCAGCGAGAGCAGGGCAAGGACGGCACGGTGGCGGTCGATGAAGGAGATCACGCTGGCATGGTGCGCCACCTGCCTTGCGGTTTCGTGATGGCGTCGCCAGCGGTGCAGCGGTTTCGTGGCGGCGCGCCCCGGGGAAGGGTGCGGGGGCCGGGGGGACGCATCCCCGACCCCCGCCGAGAGAAGCTGGACGCCTACTTGATGGGATTGCCGTCGGAGCCCAGCACGTACCACTTGCTGCTGAGACCCTGGCCGTTCGTGTCGCCGGCCGCCTTGTCGCCGCCGAAGTAATAGAGCGGGTGTCCATGGAAGGCGACCTGCTTGGTCCCATCCGCCCGGGTGATGCCGCTGAAGTCCGAGGCGGCCAGACCCGCGCCGAGCGTCGGCAGATCGCCGGTCAGCGGGGGCCACGCGGCCGCGCAGTTGCCCGTGCAGGCGGAGCTCGTGCTCGTGTCGGGCGCGAACATGTAGAGCGTCATGCCGGTCGGCCCGACGAGGACGCTGCCGAGGCTCACCTTCGCGAGCGCGATGCCGCCGGTCGCGGCCGCCGGCGACGAACCGCCCGCGGAGTCGCCGCTGCCGTACTTGCCGCCGGACGACGCAGCCGCTGCGGCAGCGGATGCGGCCGCCAAGGCGGGCGCTGTCGAGGGGGCTGATGTGGCCGCCGCGCCCGAACAGGCGGCGACCAGTGCGGCGAAGAGGAGGGGAGCGGCTGCTCTGACGAGGCGCATCTGTTCTCCTGGTCCATGGGAACGCTGGACAAGGGGCAGTACGCCGGTTGCGCAGGACCGGTTTCGGCGAGGGCCGGATCCGTGCCGATGTCGTCTGGGTATCGACACGCCGGTCGACGGGTCGTGAGCCACCCACGCAGGCGCACCATCATCGGCTGCCGATCTGGCGCGTGACATCTCGGCGCGCCACCGCCACACTGCCGCGCATGGACACGCTCTCGCGCCCCGACGCCGTCGCCCGTCTTGCCGCCTCGCGCGCCGCGTATGCGGCTATCCGTCCGCGCGTGGTCGCGGGCGCGCCCTGGCCTCTCGCGGAGGACTTCGGCACCGGTCCGGAGGCGTCGTGGGGACCGCCCGAGGTGCTCGCCCACCTCGCCGAGATGCTCTCGTTCTGGTACGGCCAGCACGGGATCATCGTGGCGGCCGGCCGGGGCGCAGGCGACGGCGTCCCGTTCGGGCGCATCGCCGACGACGGAGCGCGCCTGATGGTTCTCGAGCGCGACCGGCACTTCCCGGTGGGCGACCTGTTCGACTTCATCGACGACGGCATCGCCCGCTGGGAGCGCCGCACCGCCGCCACGACCGACGCACAAGGTGCCCTTGCCGGGCTCCACCCGCGCCGAGGCGAGATGACCGCGGACGCCGTTCGCGACCAGATGATCGTCACGCACCTCGAGGACCACCTCGCGCAGCTCGAGGCGTCGCTCGCGGGGCGGTAGCATCCGCGCCTGGATGGGTGAACTCTCATCTCGCGCGTCATCAAGCCGAAAGGCTGGCGCCCCGAGACTCCGGGACATGAACACCACCGAGACGACCCGCCAGGCAAGGACCCGAAACCTCGCCCGGCTCCGCAAACTGACCATCGGGACGGCTGCGCTGGGCGTGGCTGCAACCACCGGCTTCGGCTACCTGGCCGCGATGAGCTACGACGGCACGACGACAACGGCCGCCACCACGGCCTACACGACGACCGCGAGTGCGGCGACAACGACCTCGGCCACCACCAGCTCGACCACCTCGTCCACCGCCAGCGCCCCAGCGGTCGCCTCGACGACCTCGACGGCCCACGCATCCTCGGGAGGCTCCTGATTGCTCGCGACTGCTGACTGGCGCGCGATCGGCACGGGCGTCCGCCTGGTCGTCAATGACGGCGACCTGGCGGCCGCCCGTTCCGCTGTGGAGCGTGTGCTCGCGGACGTGGACCTCGCCTACTCGCGGTTCCGCCCCGACTCGGAGCTCGTCGCGCTCAATGCCGCTCGTGGCAAGCAGGTGCGCGTCTCGCCGCTCCTCGCCCGGGCCATTGGCGGGTCCCTGGCCGCGGCACGCTCGACCGGCGGGGCGGTGGACCCCACCATCGGCCGCGCGCTGCGGATCACCGGCTACGACGACGACTGGTCCCGGATCGCGGGCACGAGCCGCCCGCTCGAGCTGCGCCTGGCGCCCGTCCCCGGCTGGTCGGTCATCGCCTTCGACACGGCTGCTCGGACGGTCCGCGTGCCAACCGACGTTGAGCTCGACCTGGGCTCGACCGGCAAGGGGCTCGCGTCTGACCTCTGCGCCGCGGCCGCCCTCGAGGTCGCTGGGCCGGGTGCTGGTGTCCTCGTGAGCCTCGGCGGCGACCTCGCGGTGGCGGGTCGGGCGCCCGAGGGCGGATGGCGCGTCCTGATGGCCGAGGACAGCAACGACGACCCGGAGGGCCCTGGCGAGGTGGTCGCGATCGAGCGCGGCGGGCTCGCCACGTCCTCGACCACCGTGCGCCGCTGGAAGTCAGACGAGGGCGTCAGCGCTCACCACATCGTGGACCCTCGCACGGGCCTGTCGGCTGAGACGCCCTGGCGCACGGCCACCGTGGTCGCCGAGACGTGCGAGGCTGCCAACGCCGCCTCGACCGCCTGCATCGTCCTCGGCAGCGGCGCTCCCGACTGGCTGGCGCAAGCCAGACTCCCCGCGCGCCTGGTCGCGCAGGACGGCACCGTGGTCCGCTTGGGCGGATGGCCCGAGCCCGCGTCCGACGACGCGCATTCCGAGCCCGCCGAGCCAGGCTCAGGCGCAGGCGACTGACCCCGAGGACTGGCGCCCCGCGCCGCTGTCCCGCTCCGGATCGTGCCGCGGCCGCCTGGCGCGTAATCGGGCCGAAAGGTCCGGCCCCCGACACTGCGGACATCGAACACAACCGCGGCGGCGGGGCCTCCCCCGATCCCGTCGCATAGCTCACCGGAGGAGCTCCCCATGTCTGACCAGATCCTGTGGTTCGCGGCCCGCGGGGCCGGGATCGTCTCCCTGCTGATGCTCACCGCGAGCGCCGCGTTCGGCCTGGTCACCGTGACGCGGTTCCAGGCCGCCGGCTGGCCGCGGTTCTTCAACTACGAGATGCACCGGCGGATCTCGCTCCTGTCGGTGGCGTTCCTCGCGACGCACATCGTGGCGGCCATCCTCGACCCGTATCTGAAGCTCGGGCTCACCGCGCTGCTCCCCTTCGCCTCATCCTGGAAGCCGGTCCCGATGGCGTTCGGCGTCATCTCGACGTACCTCGTCGTCGCCCTGATCGCAACGAACCTGCTCCGCAAGCACATCGGCCAGCGCGCCTGGAAGCTGGTCCACTGGACGAGCTACCTGATGTGGCCCATGGCCCTCGTGCACACGATCACGGCTGGCACGGACGCGCTGGCGCCTTGGATGCTTGTCATCGAGGCGGTCTGCCTCGCGATCGTCGCCGGCGCGGCGACGTGGCGATGGGTCGACCGTGGTGCGACCATGGTGCTCGGCGCCCGGGCGCTGGCCCGCTGACGATCCCCGAAACCCTGAAGCTTGAACCCCCCCAACGACGACGAGGGAGCGAAGACGATGCGCGTGCTGGTTGCCGAGGACGACGAGGGACTGCGTGAGGTCCTCGTCCTCGGCCTGACCGACGCCGGCTACCACGTGGACGCCGTTGAGCGTGGCGACGACGCGATCGACCAGCTCCGCTGGTACGAGTACGACGTGGCGGTGATCGACTGGCGGATGCCCGGCGCCGAGGGGATCGACGTCGTGGCCTGGGCCCGCAAGCACGACCGCCCGACGGCGCTGCTGATGCTGACCGCCCGCGACACGCCGGCCGACCGAATCCGCGGCCTGGACACGGGCGCCGACGACTACCTGGTCAAGCCGTTCAACTTCGGCGAGCTGCTCGCCCGCGTGCGCGCCCTCCAGCGGCGGCCGCGCGGCGTGGACCAGCCTGTGCTCCATGTGGGGCGTCTCGCGCTCGACCCGGTCACGCACCAGGTCACCGCCAACGGGCGCGAGGTCCTCCTGACCGCGACCGAGTACAAGATCCTCGAGCTGCTCATGCGCCGGTCGCCCGCGGTCGTTGACCGCAAGGCCATCGCCGAGCACGCCTGGGCCGACGAGACGGACCCGCTCGGGTCAAACGCGATCGACGTCCAGATGTCGCGTCTGCGGTCCAAGCTGCCGGACGCGGCGGTTCGCATCGTCACCGTCCGCGGTGCCGGGTACCGCGTGGAAGCGGGATGACCATGGCCCATGTGACGGCCGTCCGCCGCCAGTCCATCCGCGTCGCGCTCGCAGCGACCGGGGTGGTCGCCGTGGTCTACCTCGCGATCGCCGCGGGGGTCGTGGCGTTCGCCACGGTCTCGCTGACATCGCAGATCGACCAGCGCATGACCCAGACGTTCAGTCGCGTTCCACCCAATGGCGAGTTCCCCTGTGGCAGCACGGGGACCGGCTTCCCCGGCGGCACTGGCGGCAACGGCTCGACCACCGATCCGGGCCGCGACCCCGGCCGCCCGTTCGGGGCGCCCATCCTGACGTGGACCGTTGCTGCTGATGGGACCGCCACGCCGTGCAGCACGTCCACGCCTGCGTTGACCTCGGATCTGACCAGCGTGACCGGGCCGCAGAGCGCCACGATCGACGGCACGGCCGTGCGGATCGCGGGCCAGCGGGTGGGCTCGGTCTACGTGATCGTCGCCCAGGAGACGCAGCAGGTCAGCGACGCCCAGCGGACGATCATCGTGGGCGTGCTCCTGATCGCGCCGTTCCTCCTTGGCTTCGTGTTCTTCGGCGCGACGGTCATCGGGCGACGCGTGGCCGCGCCCATCGAGGCAGCCCGGCGTCGTCAGCTCGAGTTCACCGCGGACGCCTCGCATGAGCTGCGGACCCCGCTCTCGGTCATCGAGGCGCACACCTCGCTCGCACTGGCACAGGACCGCGACGCGGCCTGGTACAAGAACGCCTTCACCAAGATCGAGCGCGAGAGCAAGCGCATGCGCAGGCTGCTCGAGGACATGCTGTGGCTGGCCCGGTTCGACGCTGCCGCCGAGCCGCCGTCCGCGGGCCCGATCGACCTCGGCGTCCTCGCGACACAGGCCGTGGACCGGTTCGGCGCGGTCGCCGAGACTCGGCACCTGCGGCTCGCGGTCCACACGTCCGGCGAGGGCGTGGTGATCGCGGCGTCTGCCGAGCTCGTCGACCGGCTGATCGGCGTGCTCGTGGACAACGCGTGCAAGTACTCGCCCGATAGCGGTTCCGTGGACGTCACCGTGGGCGTCGAGGCCGGACGCGCCTTCGTGGCGGTGGACGACTCGGGCCCGGGCATCGCCGATGAGGACCGCGAGCGCATCTTCAACCGCTTCCACCGCTCGGTGGTCACGGCGGCCGAGACCGGCGGCGCGGGCCTGGGCCTCGCCATCGGTGACGCCATCGTGCGCGCTACCGCGGGCCGCTGGGGCATCGGGACCTCGCCGGCGGGCGGCGCCCGCATCACGGTGAGCTGGCCGCGGACCACGCTCGGCTGAGTCGTCCCCGACCTCGTCCAGCCGCCGGGGGAGCTCAGTGACCCGGACATGAAGAGACGGCCGGGCCAGCGGAGCCAGCTCGGCCGTCTTGGTGCGGCTCGGGGTTATCCGGCGGGCGAGAGCCCGATGTCGCCCTGGTCCGACGCGGTGCTCGTCCCAACGGCGAAGTCGCCGCTCAGGTACTTGTAGCCCTTTGCTGCGATCAGGATCTGGTAGGTCTGCCCGATCTCGAGCGGGGCGTTGGCGGTGAAGACGCCGTCGGCGCCCGACTTGCCAAAGGCTGCGACCTGCGCGTCGAGCGGGTTCTTCAGCCAGGTCGCCACGCTGGTCCCGGGCACGAGCGCCACGAAGAGGCCGCCCGCGATCGGATTGCCGGTCGTCGTGTCGACGAGTCGGCCGGTCAGGGTGACGCCCTGCGTCTGCGTCCCGCCCGTGCCGCCCGTGCCGCCGGTCCCGCCTTGGCCGCCAGTGCCACCCGTGCCGCCGGTCCCGCCCTGGGCGGTCTGCCCAGCCACGGTGATCGACGACTCGGCGATCTCCTGGAGGTTCGGTCCGACGAAGACCCCGAGCGTGTACTTCCCCTCGGGGAAGCCGTCGGCGCTCGAGAGGCTCTCGGCGTAGCAATCGCCGGACGAAGCCTCCGTCCAGCGCAGGGAGTCCTTGTAGATGGGCTTCGCCCCGCTGCCCGTGTCCGCCACCCAGAGGAACATGACGTCCTCCTTCGGGGCGAACCCGCTCCACGAGACAGCCGCCGCCAAGCGCTGGACGCCGATCGGCAGCACCAGCTGCGGGTCGGCCGACGAGCAGTCGGTCGCGTCCGGGCCGAGCCAGCCGCCGACGGAGGCCTGCTCCTGGCCCGTGGCCGCGACCACGTACTTGCTCGAGCCGTAGTCCTGGCCCGAGGTCGCCGCCGTGATGACGGGCAGCGCGAGCTTTGACGGCCGGAGCAGCGAGAAGCCGCCCGGCGCCCCCGCGACGCCGAAGTCCGGCAGGCGGGTGGGGATGGCGATCAGCTCGCCCGCGGCATTCTCGGCGAGACCACCGGAGTTGCCGTGGTACACGATCGCGCTGGTCTTGATCCAGGCGCGGTCGCCGATCCGGTCGTCGCTGATGAACCCTGAGACGTCGCCGGTGTCCTCGGTGACGGTGTCGCCACCGATGCCCGGGAAGCCGACGATCGTGACGCGATCGCCGATGTGCATCGCGTCGGAGTCGCCGACCTTGACGAACGGCAGGTTGAGCGAGCTGCCGACGACCGGCTGGCCGTCGGCGGTCTTGTCGATCTTGATGACGGCCACGTCGAGGTAGCCGTCCACCGCCACCAGGCTCGCCTGGTACTTGGGGACCGGCGCGGCGTCCTCGGACTGGGTCATGAGGATCTCGAGCTTGCCGACCTTGCCCATGTCCGGGGTGCCGTACTGGACCGAGAGGCCCGGGGCGCTCGGCGCGGCGACATGGGAGTTCGTCAGGATGTAGCCGTCAGCGCTGATGATCGTGCCGGAGCCCGACGCATAGGGCTGGTCGTCCGACGCGTTCTGGTACATGTAGATCCGGACGGTCGCGGCGACCGCGCGCGGCAGGCCGGAGGCTGACGTCCCGCCGGTGCTGCCGATGCCCGTGCCCGTGCCCTGGCTCGCGGCTGCGCTGGGCGCGGGAGCCGCGCTCTGGACGCTGACCGGAACGGCGCCGAGCGCCGTGCTGGGGGCGGGCGTGATGTAGACGACGGTCGTGGAGCCGCAGGCGGCCACGAGGAGCGTGCCAGCGACAAGCGAGGCCAGCCGGCGCATCACGACGCCACCTTGGCCGAGCCGACGAATGCGTGGAAGCTGTCCAGGCCGGTGTCGTACGCGTCGGCCGGGGCCTCGTACGCGAGATCGAGGACCTTCGCGCCGCTGGGCAGGAAGATGTCCTCGCCCTTGATCAGCGTCGCGATCCCGCCGCTGGTGGAGACGTAGGCGTACGTGACCGACACGCCGGCCGTCCCCCCGACCACGATGTCCTTGGTGCCCACGGTCACGAGGCCGGACTTGAGACCCGCCTTGGCGGCCGACTCGCGCGCGACGATGTCGGCGAGCGAGGCCCCCTTGGGGTCGACGATCCGGGCGAGGTACCGCTGGTCGAGATCGTTCGGGTTGCTCGCGACGAACGCGACGCCGCCGGAGCCCACGGCGAGCCGCCAGGTGCCCGGGACCGCGGCTGTCACGCCGCCTGCGCTGACGTTGGTGGTGCCAGAGGTGACGGCCGTCCGGAGGCCGAGGGTCGCCAGGATGCCGATCACGGCGAGGACGGCCACGATCAGCGCGGACGTCAACTCCGTGCGCTTGGGCGCTGAGGCCGTGGGAGCGGCCGCGATGGCGGTCACTGGGCACCCCCTGCAGCGCTGGCCCGAGCGATCTCCGCCCGGACGATCCGCGTCAGTGCCGCGTACACGGCGGCTGCGAGCACGATGGCGATGAGCAGGCCGATCCACGGCCCGATGAGGATGCCCGCCACCGATGCGGTGCCGCCCGAGACGGCCGAGCGGACCGTGGCGTACGCGCCCAGGAGGACCGCCGCGAGCAGCACCCCGGCCGCGGACCACCACACGGGCCGACCGCGCAGCTTCTGGCCGCCCAGGAAGTGCCCGACGATGCCGCCGGCCCCCGCGAGGATGAGCGAGGTCAGCACGACGCTGATGCTCGCGTAGCTGAGGGCCGCGCCCCCGGCGTTGAGGATCAGGAGGACGTTGAGGACCGTGGCGTAGCCGAGGCCGGCCGCCGTCCCGTAGATGATGCCGTCGGTCGCCTCGTCGAACTCCGAGGTGCCGTATACGGACGCCCGCACCGCTGCGTAGACGAGCGCCGCCTCCACGAGGCCGATGCCGAGGATTGATGCGACGAGCTGGACGACCACGTTGTCGCCGACCCAGCTGCCGATCGCGAGCACGTTGTTCAGGAACGGGATGCCCACGCCGGCAGCGAGCAGCGCCCCGAGAGCGGCAACCCCGAGCACGTAGGCCCGCGGCTCGGGCTCCACGCGGTCCTCGCGGTAGAACAGGACCATCCAGACCGCCGCCGGGACGACCGCGATCACGAGGCCGATCACGACGAGCGGCAGGCCGCTGAGAGTCCGGCCCGCGGCCGCGCCGATGATGGTCGCCACCACGACCATCGCGACCAGGATCACGAGCGCGACAGCCTGCGCGCGCCAGACATGGGGGCGCTCTCGCGTAGCGCGGTCGTAATGGAGTTGGCACAGGGCGTACGCGCCAAGCTGGCGGACGGCCGGCTCGGCGCACACCCGGCAGGGTGACGCAGTCGGTCCCGACATTGGTTCCTCCCTCGTGCTGGAGGGCGACGCTGTTGGACTCAGCGACGGGCTCAGCCGGGGGAGTATGGAGCCTGCGCCAAGGACGTGCCCCGCCAGTTCCGCAGGACAGGCGCCAGGGGCCGGCGCCGGTTGCCCGAGCGCGGGGAGGCGTAACCGGTTCGAAAGGGCGTCCCGCCGAGACTCCGGCCATGGATACGTTCACCAATCCCGAACCGACCACCTATGAGCCTGTCCCGGCCCGCACTGGCCGCGAGGCGCCTTCCCGGCTCCGCGTGCTGGCCACCAGCGTCGCCGTCGCCGGCCTGACCGCCACCGGTGGGCTGGCCGTGATCCTCTCGACCGCGGCCACCAGCGGCGGTGCCGTCGTCAACGTCGGCGGCCCGGCGGGACAGCTCCCGGCAGCACCCCAGGCGAGCGCTGCCACGACGGCTGCCACGGCGGCCGCAGCCACGACCACGAGCTCGGGCGCCACCTCGGCTCCCGCCGCAACCTCAGATCCCGCCGCCACCCCGGCGCCGGCCGCGACCACCACCCCCACCACGACCCAGACGCAGGCCAACAGCGCGGGACAGCCCCCGCAGCCCGGCGGCGGCCAGGGTCCCGGCCACGCGTCCTCGGGCGGCTCGTGATGACCACCTACCGCGGCCCCGCCGACCGACTTGCGGCGCCCGCTCCCCATCGGCCGGCCGCCGGGTCGTCAACCTGCCCCGACGGCCGCCCGGCCACCTTGCGGCGTGTCATCGCGAGCAAGCTCGGGCGCGAGATCGTCACTTTCGGGGCGATCGGAGTCGTGTTCACGGCCGCGTATGCCGTGCTGTACCTCGCCCTGCGCAGCGTCACCGGTCCGACGGCCGCCAACGCGCTGGCCCTGGTGATCACGACGATCGGCAACACCGCCGCCAACCGCCGCCTCACCTTCGGCGTCCGCGAGGGCGGCTCGATGCTCCGCGACCAGATCGGCGGCCTGATCGCCCTCGCCGTCGCCCTGGCGATCACGACCCTGTCCGTCAACCTCCTCGGCGCCCTCGCGCCGCATGCCGGCCGATTCGTCGAGCTGGCGGTCCTCGTCGTCGCCAACGCGCTCTCGACCGTCGCGCGGTTCGTCCTGCTCCGGAGCTGGATCACCGCCGACCGGCAGCTGGCGCTGGCTCCCGCCCCCACGCGCAATCCCCAGGAGTGACGCCATGACCGCCATCGCCCCGCGAGCCGCGGGACACCGTCAGGCCGGCCCGCCGGCCATCCCCGTCGGCCTTCGCCGGCTCCTCACCCGTGAGCGCGCCACCGACGGTGCATGGGTCCTCCCGGCCACCGCATCGGTGATGGCCTTCTCGGCCCTCCTGTATCTCGTCAACCTCACGGTCAGCGGTTATGCCAACGTCTTCTACAGCGGCGCGGCGTGGGCCGCGAGCCAGTCGTGGACCGCCTGGTTCATGGGCTCGATCGACCCGGCGAGCTTCATCACGCTCGACAAGCCGCCGCTCGCAACGATGGTGATGGGCCTGTCCGTGCGGCTGTTCGGCCTCTCGTCCGCCTCGATCCTGCTGCCCGAGGCCCTCATGGGCGTCGCGACGGTGGCGCTCGTGATGGCGACTGTGCGCCGGACATTCGGCGCGCCGGCGTCGATCATCGCGGGCCTCGTGACCGCGCTGACGCCGGCCGCTGTGCTGATCTTCCGCTACAACAACCCCGACGCCCTGCTCACGCTCCTCCTCGCCGGCGCCGCCTATGCGTTCGTCCGCGCGCTCGAGAGCGACCGGCTTTGGTACCTCGCCCTCGCCGGCGCCCTCGTGGGCCTCGGCTTCGAGACCAAGCTCCTCCAGGCGTTCCTCGTCCTGCCGGCGTTCGCGATCACCTACGCGATTGCCGGTCGCGGTTCGTGGCGCCGCCGCGTCGTCGGCCTGGTCGTCTCGCTCGTCGCCGTCGTCGGCGCGTCGGCCTGGTGGGTCGTCCCCATGACGCTCCTGCCTGCCTCTGCGCGCGCGTTCGTCGGCGGCTCGACCGACGGCACCGCGCTCAACCTCGTGCTCGCCTATGACGGGCTGGGTCGGATCTTCGGCGCCAGTGCTGGTGCCGGCCAGGGGAACGGCGCCAGCTTCTCGGGCACGCCCGGGATCCTGCGCCTGCTCAACAGCGCGATGGGCGGCCAGATCGGCTGGTTCCTGCCGATGTCCGTGGTCGGCCTGATCGCGGGGCTCGTTTCCCGCGCTCGCGCCCCACGCACCGACCTCGCCCGTGCCGCGTTCATCATGTGGGGCCTGTGGCTCGCCGTGCATGCGGTGGTGTTCAGCTTCATGTCCGGCACGATCCACAGCTACTACGTGGTGGCGATGGCGCCGGCGGTCGGTGCGCTCGTGGGTGGCGGCGTGGTCGCCATGTGGCGCGCTCGCGACTGCCATCCCTGGGCGGGCATCGTCCTGGGCCTCGCGATGGTCGGCTCGGCCGGTGTCGCGCTGATGCTGCTCGATCGCACACCGTCCTTCGTTCCCGGCCTCGGTCTGGCGGTGCTCACCGTGACCGCGCTGACGGTGCCGGTGCTCGCGCTCCGCGCCTCGGCTCGGACCCACAAGCTCCAGGTCGCCGCGGCGTCCCTCGGCTTGGCAATGCTGCTCGCGGGGCCGATGGCGTACGCGGTCGACACCATGCAGACGGCCTACTCCGGTGGCAACCCGGCCTCGGGCCCGACGGCGAGCGACTCGGGCAGTCTCGGCGGCCCCGGCGGCCAGACGGGCGGCACGATGCCGACCGGCGGCCCCGGCGGCACGAGCACCACCGGCATCACGAACGGCTCGGGCGCCTCGTTCAGTCGATCCGGCGGCACGTCGCTCTCGTCTGCTGTGATCGCGTACCTCGAGGCCCACCAGGGCAGCGCCACCTGGCTGCTCGCGGTGTCCGACTCCACCTCGGCCGGCCAGATCGAGCTCTCGACCGGGCGGGCCGTGATGAGCACGGGCGGCTTCACCGGTAGCGACAACGCGCTCTCGCTCGCGCAGCTCGAGGCCTATGCGGCATCCGGCCAGCTGCGGTTCATCCTGGTGGGCGGCCAGGGCGGCGGTCCGGGTGGCGGGAGCACCTCGTCCGACATCTCGTCCTGGGTCACCTCCACCTGCACCGCGGTGACCGTCAACGGGACCGCGACCTCGGTCTACGACTGCTCGGCGGCCGTGACGACCTCGGCGTCAGCCACGGGCAGCTGATCGCCGGGATCGCCGCGCCACTCCTGCAGGCTCGACGGCCGCGCCACTCCTGCAGGCTCGACGGCCGCGCCACTCCTGCAGGCTCGACGGCCCGTCCGATCCCCACCGGGACGGGCGGGCCGCTCTGCGTCCGATGGTCCGACCGGGCACATCGAGCGACGCGCGGAGCCATGCTTGTGGGGCCGGGGCCGGGGCCGGGGCGGACGACTGCCGCCAGTTACGACCCCTGTTCGTTCAGTCTGGGCGGGCTCGTCGGACCGCACCTCCTACGACCCCAGTTCGTGCAAGCCGGGCGGAGGAGGCCAGTCGGTCCCACCGACGACCTGGGTTCGTGCTCGGCGCCAACCCCGGGCAACTGGCCGCTCACTGCCCGCCGACCACGAGCCCGGTTCGTCAACGGCGGCTCTCGCGTCGTTTCGCCGGCGAGCCGTGCGGGGTCCATCGCCCGCCCTACCTCCGGTTGTGGTGGGCGCGGGATAGCACGACGCACCTTCGTACCTGGGTTGGCGACGGACCAGGTCGCATCCGGACGCGGCGGACGCCGGATACCACGACGTTGCGTCGTATCCGGCGCTGGGTCGCGCGGACCGGTCACGCGCCGATTGACCGAAGATCGCCCGCCGAACGCTGATCGGCGCCGGGCACGCCGACCGCCGACCGCCGACCGCCGGGCACGCCGACCGCCGGGCACGCCGACCGCCGACCGCCGGGCGCGCCGACCGCCGACCGCCGGGCACGCCGACCGGCGCCGGGCACGCCGACCGCCGAACCCCGCCCCGAGCGCCGTGCTGCACGTGCTCCCGTGAATCGAAACCGGCCGCGTCAACGAGCGACGCGGCCGGTCGGTATGCGCAGGTGCGCCCGGGCGAACCCTAGGCGGCGAACTCGCGCAGCTTGCGGGAGCGGGACGGGTGGCGGAGCTTGCGCAGCGCCTGGACTTCGATCTGGCGGATGCGCTCGCGGGTAAGGCCGAACTCGCGGCCCACTTCCTCGAGCGTCCGGGCATGCCCGTCGTCGAGGCCGAAGCGCAGGCGCAGGACGCGCTGCTCGCGGCGGTCGAGCGAGGCGAGCACGTGCTCGATCTGCTCGCGCCGCATGCGGTCGGCAACCACGTCGAGCGGGGACACGGCGTCCTCGTCCGGGATGAGCTCGCCGAGCTCGGCATCGCCCTCGTCGCCAACCGGCGACTGCAGCGACACGGGCTCGCGGCCCAGCTTGCGGATCTCCTCGACGCGCTGTGGGGTCATCGCCGGCGTCTCGTCCGGCAGGGCAGCCGCGATCTCCGCGTTGGTGGGCTCGCGGCCGAGCTGCGTGGACAGCTCGCGCACGACGCGCGCCACGCGACCCATCGTCTCGACCATGTGGACCGGGATCCGGATCGTCCGGCTCTGGTCCGCGAGGCCGCGCTGGATCGCCTGGCGGATCCACCAGGTGGCATACGTGCTGAACTTGAAGCCGCGCTCGTACTCGAACTTGTCCACGGCGCGGATCAGACCGGCGTTGCCTTCCTGGACGAGGTCCAGCAAGCCCATGCCCGCCTGGTTGATGTACTTGCGCGCGATCGAGACGACGAGCCGCAGGTTGGCCGAGGTCAGGTGGTCGCGCGACTCCTTGGCCAGGTGCTTGAGCGCGGGCTGAAGCTCATCGATCAGGTCGGTGGCATGGCCGCCATCGATGTACCGCTGGAGCGCCGGGTAGGCGACCTCGCTGCGGGCCCAGTCGCGCAGGGCGCGGAGGGCCGTGCTGGCGCGGATCTCGGCGTTCGGCTTGCCGAGCTCGCCCTCGATCCAGTCGAGGACCTCGGTGAAGCTCTCCACGTCGAGACGCTCGTTGTAGAGCGAGCGGAGGTCGCAGGCGCGGGTGAGCCGCTCCTTGAGCGCATCCGTCTCGACCTTCTTGAGATCCTCAGCGAGGCCGAGCGCCGGCATCGTCATGTACAGGTCTGCGGCGTCGTCCGAGTGCAGTGCGGCCGCTACCACGCGGTGCGAGTCGGCCTCGAACGGCAGCGTGTACTTGCGCGGGTTCTTGGCGCGACCGGTGGGTTCGCTCTTGTGCAGCGTCCACTCGTGGATCGCAAGGATCGCCTTCCAGGGCTCTTCCTTCGCCTGCGCGCCGAGCTCCATGCCCTTGGCGAGGATGACCTCCTCCTCCGCGGTAAGGAGCGGGACGCGGCCGATCTCCCGCAGGTACAGGCGGACGGAGTCGTCCGTGTCGAGCACCTCGGACGACGTGTCCGGTTCCGCCTCCTCAGGCGCGACGGCAGCGACGGGCGCCGGAACCGGCTCGGGCTCGACCGGGATCTCGGCGACGAGCGCGGCAGCCTCGAGCTCGGCCGCCTCGGGGTCGAGCTCGATGGACGCGGCAGCCAGGGCGGCTTCGGTCTCAGAGGCGGGGGTGGTAGCGTCGAACGAGATCACGATTCTCCAGTGAGGGGATCACGCCCAGCCGCGCGACCCGCGAGATTGCAGGAATTCCTACGGGCCGACCCTCGGGTCAAGCTCCATGCCGGGAACACGCCTTCCCAACATGCGTAGTGGCGTGTCAAATGACACGCCATTGGATTAGCAGTCTAGGCCATTGGGGCTGCTCTTGACAACCCCCCAAACCTGTTCGATCAGGGAGGAATTTCGGATCTCGGCGAGCTTGGGCGGCGTGCCCGCGGAAGGTCGGCGACACTAGCGCGATGCGCCCTGACCCGATCCGCGTCCTCGTGGTGGACGACGAGCCCCCGATCGTCGACTTGCTCACGGGCTACCTCGTCCGCGAGGGGTACGAGGTTGTCTCGGCATGCGACGGGCGCGCCGCCGTCGAGGCCGTCAGGGAGCGCTCGCCGGACGTCGTGATCCTCGACGTCATGCTCCCCGGGCTCGACGGCATCGAGGTCTGCCGCCAGATCCGCGCCTTCTCCGACGCCTACGTCCTGATGCTGACCGCGCGCGGAGAAGAGCTCGACCGGATCGTGGGGCTCACGGTCGGGGCGGACGACTACCTGGTCAAGCCGTTCTCGCCACGCGAGGTCGTGGCGCGCGTGAAGGCGCTCCTGCGCCGGCCGCGGACGGGGCCTGGCGTGGCCAGCGCGCTGTCCGTGGGCCCGGGCTCGGCCCCGGCCGGGCTCGAGCTTGACGAGGGCCGCCGCTCGGTTCGCGTCGACGGGGCGCCCGTGGACCTCACCGCGCTCGAGTTCAACCTGCTGTCGCGGCTCGCGCGTGAGCCCGGGATCGTCGTGCCGCGCCCGGTCATCCTCGACTCGGTCTGGGGTCCGGGCTACGACTCGGACGACCATCTGGTGGACGTCCACATCGCGAACCTGCGCCGCAAGCTCGGCGACGACCCCGCCCAGCCCCGCTTCGTCGAGACGATCCGCGGCGTCGGGTATCGGCTGCGCGAGGCGAGGTGACCGTGGTCCGCTCGCTGCGCCTCCGCCTGCTGATCGCCTTCCTCGTGGTGGGCGCCGCCGCGCTGGCCACCGTCGGGGTCGCGGTGCTCCTCACGGGGCCCGGCTACTTCGCCGAGGCCATGGGCCACCTGCCGGGCGACCCGATGGGCGAGGCCATGGCGAACGCCACGCAGACCGCCTTCACCGAGGCCATGCGCCGGGCGCTGATCGCCGCCACGCTGATCGCGGTCGCGACAGCGACGATCGTGAGCCTGCTCGTCGCCGCGCGGATCGTGCGCCCCATCACCGCACTCGCCCACGCGGCCCGGCGCATCGCTGGCGGCGACTACGCCGAGCGCGTGCCGGTCGACGAGCCCGTGGAGCTCGCCGAGCTCGCGATGTCGTTCAACGAGATGGCGGGCTCGCTTGAGGCGACCGAGCGCCGGCGGCTCCAGCTGGTCGGTGACGTGGCGCATGAGCTGCGGACGCCGCTCACCACGCTCGACGGGTACCTCGAGGGGCTCGAGGACGGCGTCGTCGAGCCCGGCGCCCAGACCTGGCGCCTGCTTCGGACCGAGACGGCACGCCTCACCCGGATGGTGAGTGATCTCGCTGAGCTGTGGCGCGCCGAGGCTCGCGAGCTCCCGCTGCGGATCGACGAGGTGGATGTGGCCGAGGTTGCGCGCGAGGTGGGGGAGCGCATGGCGCCCGGGGCAGCGTCCCGCGGCGTCACGCTTGACCTCCCGACGGGCGGTGCTGTGGCCCGCGCGGATCGCGACCGCGTGGCGCAGGTCATCTCGAACTACCTCTCGAACGCGCTCCGCCATGCGCCTGACGGCACTCGTGTGGCGGTCTGCGTCACGCGGCGCGGCGCGAGCATCCGTCTGGCCGTGGCCGACGAGGGGCCCGGCCTCGCCGCCGACCAGCTCGAGGCCGTGTTCGAGCGCTTCTACCGCGTGGACCCTGCCCGCAGCCGGGCGGCGGGCGGCTCGGGGATCGGTCTGGCGATCGTGCGGGCGCTGGCCGATGCGATGGGCGGCCAGGCATGGGCCGAGAGCGCGGGGCCGGGGCGCGGCGCGACCTTCTACGCGGAGCTGCCAGCCGCCTGAGCGGGCGTCTTGACGGACGCTTGAGGAAGCCTTGGGGCTTCCTGCATTGGGTTCGCGGCCCGCCTGCGCGACGATCGAGCCCGTCGGCGCCCGCTCCCTGCCGACCGTCTGGAGGCCGCGTCCCGCATGTCTCGCCCCCGCACCCGCTCGGCGACGCGCAGTGTCGTCGCCCCCGCCGGGCCTGCCACCGAGCGCGCCGCCCAGACCCTCGACGCCGGCCCCGACGATGACCTCCATAACCTTGCGATCGCGCGCCGCAACGCGCGCCTGGCGCGCAAGCCCGTGCCGCAGCGGCCCGCCGCGTCGGGGACGGCCATGGCCGACGGCGCGCCCGCCACGGCATCCGCCGCCTCGCCGGGCACCCAGCTGATCCGCACCGTTGTTCCCGTCGCGGGCATGACGTGCCGGTCCTGTGAGGTGCGCATCAACCGGATCGTCGGGCGCCTGCCGGGCGTCGAGGCGGTCAGCGCTTCCGCGGTGCGCGGTCGAGTCGAGATCGAGAGCTCGGTGCCGCTGTCGGCACCCGTCATCCGGGGTGCGATCAACGCCGCAGGCTACGAGCTCGGGCGTTCACCCTGGGTCGAGCGGGACCCGGTCGTCTGGGGCACGGCCGGCGCTGGCCTCGTGCTCGTGCTCGGCATCGCGATCGCGCTCGGGCTCTCGGGCGTCGGCAGTCTCGCGGACAGCGCGGGCGACCTCGCGAGCGGCGGGATCGCGGTCGCGTTGCTGCTCGGGCTCGCGGCCGGCGTGTCGACCTGCATGGCGATGGTCGGCGGGCTCGTGCTCGCGCTGTCAGCCTCGTACACCGCGTCCGTCACGGCGCGCGGCGAGGGCGCCCCGGGCGTCACCGCGCAGCTCCGCCCGGTCGTCGTTTTCCTGGTCGGGCGCATCGTCGGGTACGGCGCCCTCGGGGCGGTCCTCGGGGCCGTGGGCTCGACGCTCGCGCTGCCCGCGCAGCTCACGGCCTCGCTGATGATCGCGGTGGCCGCGCTCATGACGATCCTCGGCGTCCGGCTGACCGGCCTCTCACCGCGGGTCGCGGCCTGGTCCCCGACGCTCCCGATGGGTCTTGCGAGGCGCCTCGGCCTCACCGAGGGCCAGGGCGCCGGTTACTCGGACGGGCGGGCGGCCGCGCTCGGCGCCGCGTCGTTCTTCATGCCCTGCGGGTTCACGCAGGCGGTCCAGGTCTTCGCCCTCTCGACCGGCTCGCCGATCTTCGCGGGTGCCCTGCTGGCCACCTTCGCCCTGGGCACCGCGCCCGGGCTGCTCGCCGTCGCCGGGCTGCCCATGGTCATGCCGTCGGGCTTTCGGCCCACGCTCCTGCGCCTTGCCGGTGTGGCCGTGCTCGCGTTCGCGCTCGTCAACGCGTCGGCCGGGCTGCGCCTCGCGGGCGTGACGCTGCCGGGGAGCGGTGGTGCCCCGCAGGCGGCGGTCGCCGCCGGCACCACGGGCACCGCCAAGCAGCAGCTCGTCACAACGCAGAACGCCGACGGCTACGCGCCGGGCAACGTCACCATCTACTCGGGCGAGGCGACGACCTGGACGATCGACTCGCGGAGCACCGCGTCCTGCGCCTCGTCGATCGTTGTGCCGCTGCTCAACATCTCCAAGCGCCTGCACCTGGGGCCCAACACCATCGAGCTGCCGGCCCTCTCCGCGGGCACCGTGTCCTACTCGTGCTCCATGGGCATGTTCGGCGGGACGATCACGGTGGTGGACAGGCCGCTGACCCAGACGGGCGGCACGAAGGGCGGGTGAGGGGCGGCTGGGGCGCGGCGACGGTCGCCCCAAGCGGGCGGGGGAGGCCCCGCTAGTTCATCAGCGCCTTGGGCACCTCGAACATCGTGCGCCCGCCGAACCGCCCGCGGAGCACGTCGTCCAGGTGGTCCGCGAGGTTGCCCAGCTGCACGCACGCGAAGGCGATCTGCGCCGCCGTGATGCCTACCGCGGTCAGCTCCATCGAGACGACGACCTCGCGATCGGTCCAGAACACACGGCCGAACAGGACCCGGCGGTTGATGTCGTTGAGCGCCTCGAGGAGCGCCGGCGTCTGGTCGACACCAGAGACGAGCGGCGAGAACAGCTGGATCAGCGGGGGGCGCCCGGCGACGGACCGGACGAACATCAGTGCCGAGCCAACGCGGATCGGCAGGTCGCCGTCACCATCGGGCACGAGATCGGCGCCCGCGCTGAACTCCGCGAGCGCCGTCTGCAACGATGCCTCGGCCTCGTCGGGCTCCGGGTTCGGGTGCGTCTGGCCGGGGACGATCGCGGCGGCCGGGAACTCGGGCACCGCACGGTCGGGCGGGATGCCGAGCTCGGGCTCGGGCACGGGGCCGTGGTGTGCAGGGAAGCCGCCACTCCTGTACCGCAGATCGTCGGGCGTCACCGCGCCGTACACCTCGCGCAGCGTCGCCACAGCGACCGCCGCCGCCTCGGCGAACGGGACCGGCTCCTGCCACTCGCGCACCCAGTTGCGGCCCTGCGACGCAGGTCCGGGACGCTGCCAGCCGAGGGCCGCGAGCCGCTCCTCCTGGGCGGGGCCGAGCCCGTGGCCAGGCGGGAGCCAGTGGTTGCCGGCGGCCTCGGCGCGAAACCCGAGCAGGCCGCCCTGGGCGAACTGGACGTAGGCGCTGGCGCCGGACCGCGGATCCCCGGCGAGCGACACCACGAGGTAGGTCGCATGCTGCATCGCGGCCAGCGCCGCCGTCACGCGCGCCTCGAAGGCGGCCCAGCCGTCGCGCGGGTCCTCGAGCGGTCCGGTCATCGCTCACCTCAGTCCGATGGCAGGCGGCGGTCGCTGCCACGCCCAAGCCTAGCGGTCATGCCCCCCGGCGATGGCGACTTCGCGTGGCTCGGCTCCGGTCGGACAGGCACGCTGTGCGCATCGATCGGCACCGGGACCCTCGCAAGCCCGACGCTCGAGGGGTTCTGGGAGGCCGTGGACACCGCAGATCGGCGGCATGGACCACCAGAAGCGCTCGCGCCACGCTGCGGCCGACACCCCCTCGTCGGCGACCCCGGGCATGGTCCCGGCGATCGCCTAGCGCCGTTCGGGCGCCCGAGCGGCCTCATCCTCTCGTCCCCAGCCTCACGGAGACGCGCGGCCGGGGGGAAGGTCGCGCGTCTCCGTCGGAGTGGGGACACAGCGCGAGTGTATGGCCCGCCGTCTACCGAGATTCACCAAGATCAGGGGCCGTCCTCGGCCGGCCCGACCGTCGTCAGCCCCGCGGCTGGAGCGTGATCCAGGTCGTCTTGGTCTCGGTGTACTGGTCGTGCGCGTGGACGCTCTTGTCGTGCCCGCCGAAGCCTGAGAGCTTGTACCCGCCGAAGGGGGTCGTGTTGTCGCCCTCGGCGTAGGCGTTGACGCCCACGACGCCTGCGTGCAGGTCGCGCGCGACCCGATGGGCGATGTGGAGGTCGTTGGTGTACAGCGAGGCGGCGAGGCCGTACGGCGTGTCGTTCGCGAGGCGGACGGCCTCCTCCTCGGTGTCGAACTCGATCACCGCCAGCACGGGTCCGAAGATCTCCTCGCGCGCGATCGTCATGTCGTTGCGGACACCGTCGAACACCGTGGGCGGGACGAAGTAGCCGCCGGTCTCCCCGAGGATCCGGTCGCCGCCGGTGACCACGCGGGCGCCCTCGGCTCGGCCGGCCGCGATGTACCGCAGGACGGTCTCCATGTGGGCGCGCGCCACGAGCGGGCCGAGGCGGTTGGACGGGTCGAGCGGGTCGCCGATTGGCCAGTTCGCAAGTTCGGCCTGCAGCGCCTCGAGCAGCTCCGCGCGCTTGGAGCGGTGGACGATCATCCTCGAGCCCGCCGAGCAGTTCTCGCCCATGTTCATGAAGATCGCGATCGCTGCGTTCGCCGCCACGTTCGCCATGTCCGTCACGTCGGGGAAGACGATCTGCGGGCTCTTGCCGCCGAGCTCGAGCAGGACGCGCTTGAGGTTGCCGTCCGCCGCGTAGTGGAGGAAGCGGCGCCCGACCTCGGTGGAGCCCGTGAACGCCACGCAGTCCACGTCGTCGTGGCGTCCGATCGCCTCGCCCACCGACGCGCCGGGCCCGGTGACTACGTTGAGCACGCCGTCGGGGATCCCGGCCTCGGACGCGAGCTCCGCGATCCGCAGCAGCGAGAGCGCGGTGTACGAGGCGGGCTTGATGACCATCGTGTTGCCGGTCGCCATCGCCGGGCCCATCTTCCAGGCGGCCATGAGCGCCGGGTAGTTCCACGGGATCACCGCGCCGACCACGCCCACCGGCTCGTGGGTGATCGTCGCGACGATCCCCTCCGGCGCCGGGGCGACCTGCCCGTACAGCTTGTCGATCGCCTCGGCGTGCCAGCGGATGCAGTTCGCGGTCTCGGCGATGTCGAAGCCCGCCGTGTCCGCGATCGGCTTGCCCGAGTCGAGCGTCTCGATGAGCGCGAGCTCGGCGGCGTTCGCCTCGATGAGGTTGGCCCACTTGACCATGAGCCGCTTCCGGGCAGCGGGGTCCAGACGCGACCAGCGCCCGTCATCGGCGGCCCGGCGTGCGGCGGTCACGGCGCGATCCACGTCGGCCGGGCCGCCCTCGGCCACCTCGGCGATCGGCTGGCCGGTCGCGGGGTTCTCCGTGGTGAACCGTCGCCCGCTCGCAGCATCGGTAAACGCGCCGTCGATGAACAGCTGGGTCCGGAGTGCGAGCGTCGGGATCGCGGCCAGTGAGGCGTCGCGGTCGGGGATGAGGGTGTCGGTCACGGCTGAGCCTCCGGCTGGCGATCGGTCGGGTTCTGGCGGTCGAGCCCAGCAATCTTGCCCTGCGGCGTTCAACTCGTCGCGGTTGGCGGGACGTTGGCCCCATGGCAAGGAGCGAATCCTGGTCCGGAGTCGCGCCAGTCGGGCCGCACGGTGCGCCCGCGCACCACAACGGGGTGGGAATCACAGATCGCCTAACAATGTCAATAGGAATCTTGACTTACCCCAAATGGGGTACGACACTGCTCTCCACGGGCGCGATGCGAGGGCTTCGAGCCCGAGGAGGATCCGGCGTCCGCCCGATCCTGCCGTCGCAGGACGGGGTCCCTCGGAGAGAAGGGAGGCCGCTTCGGTGCGTGGCTCGCTCCGTGCCCGTTCGGCGGTTGGCCGTCGAGATGCGTGGCCGCGCAGGAGTGCGCCCACGGAGGATCCAGGCCGCATAAGCCTCGCCAGGCGGCTTGCCGACGCGATGAGCGCAACCAGATGATTGCGCCCGTGTCTGGATCTGCCCACGTTCAAGTTCAGCCGGTCCTCGAGACCGGACGGCGGCCTAGCGCGCCCTGAACGCGCGGGGCCGCCGTCTCGCCTTGTCTGGGTCCCGGCATTCGAACCAGCGTCCCGGCACCGCAGAGCGCGTCCCGTCAAACGACGCCAACCGCGCCCTCGTCGACGTCTCGTCAGTGGATGGACGGCAGCTTGGTACGCCACAGGGTGTCGCTGAAGGGGGAGGAGTGGGGCCGCAGGCAAACCTTCTGAATTGCCAGTGAAGCGTCCCGTGAGTGTTGCGGGATCAGTCGTACCAGGGCCGCCTCGAGGACGGCCAACCCAAGGAGGTGACCGACGCTCGGAGTAGGTGCCCCGGAGCAGCGATCGATTTGCGTCTTGCGTCCTTGACAGGGGAGATAAGTGTTGAACCTACGCAAACTGGGCACGGCATCGGCCGTATTGGCGCTTCTGTTTACGATGGTTGGAACCATCCAGCCCGCACCGGTCACGGCGGCGGTCACTACCCTGAACGTGTCGTACACGCTCGAGGGGTGCAACCTCGACCACGGCGCGACGTTCAACAACGATGGCACGGTCACGTGTACCGACAACGGCTACACGACCGGCGACCTCGGCAAGGGTTGGGCTGAGCTCGACCTGGTCCCGCACCGGGTCACGCTCGGCAACGGGAGCAACTCGGCCCAGTCAGGCTCGTTCATCGTGGCCGGTGACTACCGGGCCAAGGCTGGCGACGCGTTCCTCGGGTGGGACGCCATCGGCGCCGAGCCCGGCGAGGTAAGCGCTGCGGGTCCGCACCTGAACATCGCCCTCAGTGATGCGACCTGCGCAGCGATCACCTGGGGACCGACCGTCATCACGCCCGCGGGGTCGGGCGTGGGTGGCGCGAACCAGACGATCTACCGGCTGGTGAGCGCGTCCATTCCGGCGATCACGACCTGCGTGTATGACTACTGGCAGCGGCTCGCCCTCGGGGCACACCTGTTCAACGGCTCGTCGCTCCAGTCGAACCTGTGGGCCCCGGACCTGACCAACAACAACGTCGGCCAGAAGCGGGTCCAGTTGCCGGTTGCACAACTACTTCCGCCCACGATCACGAAGGACATGTCGGCGAGCGCGCCGATTGACTACGCGTGGGATCTCCAGAAGCAGCCGTCACCGGCATCGCTCGACTTCGGGAACGTGTGCGCCGCTAACGCACCCACCTCGCTCCCGCTCTCCGTATCTGTCACTTGGCAGCGCCTCGCTGCAACGCCGGGTGCCATCACCGTCATCACGCACGTCTACGCGGCGAACGTCGCGCACCGTGACCTGACGATCACCGCGACCGACAGCGTGTACTCGGGCACCACGCTCCTGTACACGATCAACGGCACGGCGACGAACGTTCCGGCGAACACAGCCAACGTGCTCGTCCTGAGCGACACGCGGACGGTTCCGGCCAACACGACCGGGCTCAACGACTCCGCCACCGCGACCGTCACCGACACGTTCACGGGTCTCCCGGTCGCCGGGACACTCGGACCCGTCACCAAGACCGCCACCGTCCAGCAGGGCTCGGTGACGAATGCGTCCGCGGCGATCGCCGACTCTGAGGCGATCACGGGCGCAGGGCTGACGTTCAGCGTCGCCTCCCCGGCGAGCGGCTCGTTCAGCGTGTACACCGCCGGCACGCACACGACAGGCCCCGTCGTGTGGAACAGCGGGACCGTCGGGGGCAACGGATCGATCACATTCGGGAAGACGGTTTACGTCCCCGCCCAGACCGTCGCCACCGGCACGCTGTCCGACACGGCCACACTGACCGGTTCCGACGGCTTCACGACGAGCGCCAGCGCATCCGTCACCATCGCCTCGCATGCGGCGGGCACGGTGACGATCAACAAGACCATTCCGAACGTCCTCCAAGGCACGGAGACCCAGACGTTCACGTTCCACGTGCTTGACGCCGCAAGCGTCGACCACACCGCCACCATCACGTTTGCGGCAGGCGAGACCTCGAAGTCGACCAGCGTGCCCGACCTTCCGCTCGGCACCACGAGGATCTCCGAAGACGCGGCCACCGGCTGGGCCCCGCAGGACCCGCAGACGATCAACCTCGGCTGCCTGGGCTCGGTCACGTTCCTCAACACCTTCGTCCCTGCGACCGCACAGGTCGCCAAGACCACCAACCCGCCCGGAACGTCCAGTTGGGACATGGTCCTGACCGGACCCGGCACGCCCGTGGGCGGCGTCCATGCCACGGCGGTCGCAGGTGCGGGCTTCGTGCCGTTCAACTTCGCCCTCCAGGAGGGCGCCTACACGATCACCGAGACCCCGCAGTCCGGCTACGACCAAGGGGCGGCAGTCGGCTGCGCGTTCACGGTGAGCTACCCGGCCGACTTCAGCCGGGTGTTCTCGTGCAGATTCACGAACATCGAGCGCGGCACGATCATCGTCAAGAAGGTCACCGACCCGGCCAGCGCGACCGACCTGTTCACCTTCACCGGTGACGCCGCAGGGAGCATCGCCAATGGCGGCGAGATCGTCGTCGGCGACCTCGTCCCCGACACGTACACCTCGACCGAGGCGGCCGCCACGGGCTGGGACCTGACCGGCATCTCGTGCGACGACGGCTCGAGCACGACGCCGAGCACCACCGACCTCGCCACCCGGACCGCCACGTTCCAACTCGACCCGGGCGAGACGATCACCTGCACATTCACGAACACTGAGCGCGGGTCGATCACCGTCAAGAA
>Ga0315271_10000125_pt1 | contig 36740 bp, 28 predicted proteins | sample C3_top_MG_FD_204664 | JGI IMG/M metagenome (GOLD analysis project Ga0315271, IMG submission 204664) | Sediment microbial communities from Yellowstone Lake, YNP, Wyoming, USA - C3_top | ecosystem: Environmental > Aquatic > Freshwater > Lake > Sediment | place: USA: Wyoming | collected 2017-08-01
AAAGTGCGCCACCGGTTTGATATTCGGTCACACGCGTTTCGAAGAAGTTTTTTTCTTTTTTAAGGTCGATCATTTCCGCCATCCAGGGGAAGGGATTACTTGCTCCCGGATATAAAATGTCGACACCAATTTGTTGGCAGCGACGATTCGCAATAAAACGCAGGTACTCTTTAAACATCCCTGCATTCAAGCCCAAAATACCGCGCGGCATCGTGTCTTCCGCATAGCGGTATTCCAGCTCTACCCCTTTTTGTATCAAGGCACGCGCTTCTTCACGGAATGACGGCGTCCACAAATGGGGATTTTCCATCTTGATCTGATTGATCAGATCAACACCAAAGTTAAGATGCATGGACTCATCGCGCAAAATGTACTGGTATTGTTCAGCCGCACCAGTCATCTTGTTTTGACGGCCCAGCGCAAGAATTTGCACGAAACCAACATAGAAGAACATGCCTTCCATGATGCAGGCAAACACTATCAGGCTTTTCAGTAAATTCTGGTCTGCCTCGGGTGTACCGGTTTTAAAGTGCGGATTGGTCAGTGTATCGATAAAGGGCAGCAGGAACTCATCCTTGTCGCGTATTGAGGCCACTTCATGGTACATATTAAAGATCTCGCCATCATCCAGCCCCAGGCTTTCCACGATGTACTGGTAGGCATGGGTGTGAATAGCTTCTTCAAAAGCCTGTCGCAACAGATACTGGCGGCACTCGGGGTTGGTGATGTGTCTATAGGTACCCAGCACGATATTGTTTGCGGCGAGGCTGTCAGCGGTACTGAAAAAACCCAGATTACGTTTCACCAGCAAGCGCTCATCAGCCGTCAAACCGTTGGGGTTTTTCCATAGTGCAATATCCGCACTCATGTTTACCTCTTGTGGCATCCAGTGATTGGCACAGCCGGCCAGATATTTTTCCCAAGCCCATTTGTACTTGAATGGAACCAGCTGATTCACATCTGCGTGGCAATTGATAATGCTTTTGTCTTCCACACGAATGCGCCCACTGCCTTCTGCCGCCATCGTATAGGCACGCTCCTCCGGTTTGGCAGAGCTGCCGACCACCTTTGCTGCCATGTTTAAACCGGCTGTTTTAGCTTCTGGCATTGCTTCATCTTCAAGTAACAACATATTTATTCTCCCTGTATTTCTTTATTGCAATTGCTGTTGTGAACCTGCCTGCGGTCTTTGGCAGGCTTGTTCATTTGGATTGTGGCTCCGACATAACCTGAAGGTTAGCCTACACCGCAACCCTGAGTGTGAGGCGTGTCACTGACACGCTTCTTCGATTACGTTGTGGCTTCGACTAACCTGAGCGTAGTTGTTGCCGATTTATCGGCTTACAAATACGGTCTCCCCTTTACGGGGGAAAGGTAAGTCTTCGCCGTAATCCCGAATGTGAACCTGCCTATTGGCAGGCTTCACATTCGGGATTATCAATCGAGCAGAACTGATTTTCTGGCACTGCGTCATTTGCCCCAACCGACACCGCATTCAGCGCACCCGTACGTGAAGTGGACTTCTCTGCCGAGGTTGCACCCATGGTGCGCAGGTAATAAGTCGTCTTCAAACCACGCAACCAGGCCAGCTTGTAGGTTTCATCCAGCTTGCGACCCGACACGCCTGACATGTAGATATTTAGTGATTGCGCCTGGTCTATCCATTTTTGTCTGCGTGAAGCCGCTTCGATCAGCCATGTCGGCTCAAACTCAAAGGCGGTGGCATACAGCTGGCGCAACTCTGCCGGAATGCGGTCTATCTTGGACACGCTGCCGTCGAAGTACTTCAGGTCCGAAATCATCACCTCATCCCACAGCCCAAGTTTCTTCAGATCGCGCACCAGATAATCGTTGATGACGGTAAATTCACCAGACAGGTTCGATTTCACAAACAGGTTCTGGTAGGTGGGCTCGATGCAGGCCGATACGCCGATGATGTTGGAAATGGTCGCAGTCGGGGCAATCGCCACGCAGTTTGAATTGCGCATGCCGTGCTGCTTGATGCGTGCACGCAGTGCATCCCAGTCCATGCTCACGGAGGCATCCACTTCGACGTAACCGCCACGCTGCTCGCGCAGCAGGTTCAGCGTATCCTGCGGCAACAGGCCCTGGTCCCACAGGCTGCCGCGATAGCTGGCGTAACGCCCTCTTTCTTCTGCCAGCTCGGTGGATGCCAGGTAGGCGTAGTAACAAACGGCCTCCATCGAGCGGTCCGAGAATTCAACCGCGGCTTCCGAAGCATAAGGCACGCGCAACTCATGCAAACAATCCTGGAAACCCATAATGCCCATGCCAACGGGTCGGTGTTTCAGATTGGAGTTACGCGCCTTGGCCACGGCGTAATAGTTGATGTCGATTACGTTATCCAGCATGCGCATCGCGGTATTGATGGTGCGCTGCAGCTTGGCGTGATCCAGCTGGCCATATTTTTCATGACCCTGCGGATACAGATGCGCCACCAGATTGACCGAACCCAGATTACATACGGCAATTTCGGTATCCGAGGTGTTCAGCGTAATCTCGGTACACAGATTGGAGCTGTGCACCACGCCCACGTGCTGCTGCGGCGAACGGATATTGCAGGGATCCTTGAATGTGATCCAGGGGTGGCCTGTTTCAAACAGCATGGTCAGCATCTTGCGCCACAGGCTGGCTGCCGCGACTTTTCTGAACAGCTTCAGTTCGCCACTGGCTGCTTTTGCCTCATAAGCCACGTAGGCCTGTTCAAATGCAACCCCCACCTTGTCATGCAGGTCGGGACAATTGGACGGTGAAAACAGCGTCCACTCGCCACCTTCCATCACCCGTTTCATAAACAGGTCGGGAATCCAGTTCGCGGTATTCATGTCGTGCGTACGACGGCGGTCATCGCCGGTGTTCTTGCGCAATTCCAGATATTCTTCAATATCCAGGTGCCACGTTTCCAGATAGGCGCATACCGCGCCCTTGCGCTTGCCGCCCTGATTGACCGCAACAGCGGTATCGTTCACCACCTTGAGGAATGGCACCGTGCCCTGTGACTTGCCGTTGGTTCCTTTGATGTGGCTGCCCAGCGCACGCACCGGCGTCCAGTCATTGCCCAAGCCGCCTGAATATTTGGCGAGCAGGGCATTTTCCTTGATTGCGTCGTAGATGCCTTCCAGATCGTCCGACACGGTCGTCAGATAGCAGGAAGACAATTGCGAACGCCTGGTACCCGAATTAAACAGAGTAGGCGTCGAGCTCATGAAGTCAAAACTGGAGAGTAACCGGTAAAATTCGATCGCACGCCCATCACGGTCTATCTCGCGCAGAGCCAGGCCCATCGCGACACGCATAAAGAACGCCTGCGGCAACTCGATACGCGCATCGTCAATATGCAGGAAATAACGATCGTACAAGGTTTGCAGGCCCAGGTAGCTGAATTGCAGATCGCGGCTTGCATCCAGCTCTTTACCCAGTCGCGCCAGATCAAAGTTCGCCATGTCCTCATCCAGCAAGCCTGCCTCGATGCCACGCTTGATAAACTTGGGGAAGTTGGCAGCGTAACGGCTGGTCATGTCGGCAGGAGATACTTCTTCACCCAGAATCTCGCAGCAGATATTGTTCAGCAGCAGGCGTGCGGTCACAAAGCTGTATTCCGGCTCTTGCTCGATCAGCGAACGCGCGGACAGGATGGTGCACTTGCGCACCTCTTCCACCGGCACGCCGTCGTACAAATCTTTCAGGGTATGCTTGAGAATCTGCCCGGCATCCACAGCCCCGCTCAATCCTTCACAGGCGGACTTGATCAGTGCGGTCAGGCCGGCCACATCCAGCGGGCGTAAAGTGCCATTCTCTTTCACATTCAGCACAAAAGCCGGTTCATGTTCCTTCTTGCCCTTCGCACGCTCGCGCGTACGATCCTCGCGGTACAGCACGTAGCTGCGCGCCACATCATGCTCGCCTGAACGCATCAGCGACAACTCTACCTGATCCTGAATATCCTCAATGTGCACGGTGCCGCCATGCGGCTGTCGGCGCACCAGGGCAGCCACTACAGAGGAGGTCAAATGCTCAACCATTTCGCGCACGCGCGCGGAAGCAGCACCTTGTCCACCATTGACCGCTATAAATGCCTTGGTCATCGCGATAGAGATCTTCGCCGGTTCAAATGCAACGACGGATCCATTGCGGCGAACGATCTTGTATTGGTCAAACTGCATGATTGAAGAATTTGATGACTTTGAGAATTCGGTATTCTGACCTGCCAACACCGAAGAAGATGAAGAAACGCTTTCACTACTTAATTGCATACAGCCCCCTATTTTTACAGCTAAATTTAATACGCCACCCCTTTGATTGACGGGGTAATGCCGCAATTCTCACCCGCAACCGTAAAACTTAAAACCACAACATATGGTGTTATAAGAATAAATTTTCGCTAATTCTAGTGTATTACTGTTTTTTTGCAAGAGCTATTTTGGGTGAATTATTGCGCCGAAGTAGGGGAGTCAATAGACACGGGAACTGCCCGTCAAACATGAACGATAGTTCCACAAAATGTCTTCAGGAATAAACAAATTTTCAAGATTCAGCCATGCGAATGCTGCGGGTAAATTGAGATTGCTTATCAATTTACCCGCAGCATTGATGAGGAGCCTGCAATATCAGTGTTGAACGGGAGGAATCGGGAGGCGGTTATTCGCGGGTTAACTTGCGATATCTCGGCCAGTCAAAATGGGGGCCGGGATCGGTTTTGCGCCCTGGCGCTATGTCAGAGTGCCCCGCGATACTGCGGATCGGATACACCCGCTGCAGGCGGCGGGTTAATCGCGTCAGGGCAGCATATTGCCGATCTGTAAATGGCACGGAATCACTCCCTTCCATCTCTATCCCTATGGAAAAGTCATTGCAGCGTGAGCGCCCTTGCCAGCTTGAAACCCCGGCATGCCAGGCGCGCTGCCGGCACGAAACAAACTGAACGATCGCGCCGTCGCGGCGCACCAGAAAGTGAGAAGATACTTTAACGCCTTGCAATTGCGCGTAATAAGGATGTTCGTCGGTATCCAGCCGATTGGTAAAGAAATTCAGGATGCCCGATCCATGAAACTGTTCAGGCGGCAGACTAATGTTGTGTATCACCAGCAGGTCAATTTTTGTCCCTGGTGTGCGATGATCAAAATTGGGCGATACAAGCTTGCACACGCCACTTAGCCAACCGTTTGCATCAATCTTCATGGATTAGCTGTCGGCGCCGTCAGCCGGAGCGGCAATATCCAGACGTGCCATGCGATATCGCAAAGCACGGAAAGTAACCCCCAGAATCTTGGCAGCCGCTGTGCGGTTAAAGCCCGTCTGGCCCAGCGCTTCCAAAATCACTTCGCGCTCGACCTTGTCCAGATAATCCGCCAGCGGATACTTGCCAGACTGTCCCGGCGCTGAGGCACCCACAACAATATCCGCAGGAGCCAATTGCAAATCGGCGGTCTGGATAACATGATCAGTGCACAGGGCAAGCCCGCGTTCGATAACATTCTCCAGCTCACGCACATTTCCCGGAAAATCGTATCGATTCAATGCCTGCAATGCCTCAGCCGAAAACACAATATTTTCTTCCCCGCGCAAGCGATTCAATATCAGGCTGGCAATTTCAGCAATATCATCGCGCAATTCGCGCAGTGCCGGCATCTGCAATGCAATAACGTTCAGGCGATAATAAAGATCCTGGCGAAATTTACCCTGCTTGACCAGTTCTGCCAGATCGCGATGAGTGGCGCTCAGGATGCGCACATCCACTGCCTCTTCCTCGGTTGCGCCGACCTTGCGTACTTTTCTTTCCTGAATGACACGCAGCAGTTTTACCTGCATCGTCAAAGGCAGGTCAGCCACTTCGTCGAGGAAAAGCGTACCCTTGTTGGCAGCCTGAAAAAACCCATCCCGGTCTTTTTCGGCACCGGTAAAAGCACCTTTGCGATAGCCAAAAAATTCGCTTTCCATCAGATTTTCAGGAATAGCACCGCAATTCACTGCAACAAAGGGCTGTTCCCGGCGACTGCTTTTTTCGACAATTAAACGAGCAGCCAACTCCTTGCCGCTACCCGACTCACCGCTGATGTGAACAGGTGCCTGGCTGCGTGCCACGCGGCCTATCAACCCGCGCACCTGCTCCATGGCAGCTGAGCGTCCCAATAGGACACGTCCGCCATTCTTGTCGCTTGCAGATGAGTGCGGCAGGTTTATCGCGGCATTAACCACCGCACGCAATTGATCCAGCGCAACCGGCTTGGAAAGGTAATCAAAGGCACCCGCCTTGAGTGCGGCAACGGCATTGTCCATATTTCCATGTGCTGTAATCACAGCGACAGGCACGTCCAGGTTTTTTTCAGTGATGTGGCGTACGATATCCAGACCTTCACCGTCCGGCATGCGCATATCTGTCAGACACAAGTTATAACTATTATTGTCCAGGCGTTGCATGGCTTCACGCACGTTACTTGCGCGCTCGACGTGCAGCCCCATGCGCAACAAAGTGAGTTCAAGCAATTCCAGAATGTCAGGCTCGTCATCCACCACCAATACACGTGGAATACCCAGTGCAGCTGATTTGGTTTCAGAGCTCATCGTCTACTCCAAATATAATACGAAAACACGTCCCACCATCCTTGCTGGGTTTATATTCGAGCCGGGATCCATTCGCCTCGCACAGTTCTCGTCCGATATAAAGCCCCAGCCCCGTCCCTCCTACCGAGGTTGTAAAGAAGGGTTCAAATAATCTTTGCACCAGTTCGACTGGAATCATCGCACCATCGTTGCAGATTTCCAGTTCAACCCGTCCTTCCTCGGTATTTTTTACTTTGAGCTTCACGCTGCCCGGCTGTCTTTGACAATAACGCAGCGCATTGCGGCATAAATTCCATAAAATCTGGTCAAAATGCCCGCGATCAAAACTCACCATGCATTTGGCTGGCACATCAATTTCGAAAATTCCATTCGAAAACTTCTCCGTATGCTGCAAGTTCTCAATAAAATAAGGCAATAGCTCGGCCAGGTTAAATGTTACTTTCTGGACGCTATCACGGCGGTTCAATTGCAGCACGTCCAGCACGATGCTGTTTAATCTGAAGGCATTATCCAGGATGATATTAAATAAGCGGGCCTGTCCTTCTACTTGTTCACTTTCCTGCAACAACTCGGCTGCATAACTAATCGAAGACAGGGGATTGCGTACTTCATGGGCAATATTTGCTGTTAAACGGCCAAGTGCTGCGAGCTTGACTTGCTGTGCCTGTGCTTGTGCACGCTGCATATCCTCCAGTACCACCACAGCTCCGCCGAAGCCCTCGCGTTGCACAGGCAGAAATCTCACCCTGACCATACAATGAGTCAGTGGCAAATTGAGCACTTCATCACGGTTGTTACGACTTTGCCGCCATACACCATACAAAGCTTCCAGCAGGGGAGAGCATTCATGCAGCGATTCTTTATGGTCGCCTGAAAATACGTAGCCCAGCAGGCGCGCAGCACCGGGGTTGGATTGCCGCACCACACCTCGCTCATCGACCAGCAACACACCATCGGGCATATCCTGTATGACAAGGCGATTTGCTTCTGCCAGATAGGATAAATCCACCCCGCGCAGTGCAGCCAATTTTTCGCTGGCAATTGCATACTTTGACAATTTATGCGCTGCAAACGCGACCGCAAAATAGGCGGTGCTCAGCAGACCGGCTTGCATAAACTGCGCAACCGATGCTTCCTGGCTCAGGACAGAGTAGGAGTGTTCCAGAAGCACGGCAATACTTGCAAGGGCGGCAAAAAACAGGGTGATTCTGCTGCGGCAAATCAAGCCGGCGGCGGCCAGAGTCACCAGCAGTAACACAGCAAGGTTGCTGGAAGCACCGCCGCTGGCATAAGACAACAAAACGATGCAGACAATATCAGTGCCGACCTGGATGGCAATCTGAATATTAAAATGGGGACGCTGAAATTTGATCAAAGGCAGCGTTATAAGGGTTAGCAAAATATACCCGATGTTGACCTCATAAAACAAGGGTAAATCACGCGACCCCAGCAACAGATTGTTGCCAAATATCCATACCAATAAAAGCAATATGCTGCCCAGCAGCAGCCTGTAAATATTCAACAAAAAGAGTGAGCGCCACATCTCCCCTGAAACGGAATCACTGCCGGCCTTTTGTATAACCGAAGGCCGGGAGAACAATTTTATTAGCCGCATCATTATTTCTGCTTGCTCGATTGGCCGCGGCTGTGTTCTGTACAACAATAATATTTGCCTTCCACAAACAGACTTTCGCTCTTGGGCAGATTAACGCCACAATGAGCGCAGCCAACCATATCCTGTGTCTTATGTGTCTCGTCATGTTTGGGTGCTTGTTTGCGATAAGATTTAAGCAGCCAAAAAACAAGCGCAAAAATGACGATAATTAATATCAAGCGACTCATTTCAAATATCTCCGTAAATAATAGACAATTTACTCATCCTGTTATATTTTCCCTGAAATTTTTTAAGCATGCGGCAGCTTAGCGCATCAGCTTGAGAGTGTGTATTCCGGGGGCAGTCTCAGGACCAAAATTATTGATCAACTCGTCCAGTTTGCCCTTGCTGTCTGCTGCAGCGCGCGCGGTCAACTGAAAATTCAAACCCCGGCTAGGGGTAAATCTTCCGCTGCCTTCCAGCAATAGGGCGCCTGAAACAGTCATGAGCGACACCTCAAGGTTTTCACCCGTTCCGGCAAGATTGATTCGATAGCTACCCAATGGATTAACCGAACTCATCACAGATCCGGCATTTAGCCAATCGACAACCGCGTTACCATTCAATCCTTGCCTGGAAAAAGTGAATTGCTCGCTTCTAATTTGCATTTGCCCGCTCAGCTGCACAGGCTGCAGCACCGGTAACAGGCCTCCCAACACTGCGGCCTGCAAAGGAATGACAGCGTTGCGCAATTCGATTTGTTTAAACGATATTGTAGCTATCATAGGCTGCGTTTGAAGCACATTATCCCAGTCAAGACGAATAATTATTTTACCCGCTAACAGCGGCAGCAATGCGATATCCCAGTGCAATTTCTCCAATGCAAGCAGGCTTCCATTGCGCTGGCGTAAAGCAGGTCTTGCACCGCCTTGCCACACGGTTCCTGCGGCATTCGCCAATAAAAGCTGACCACTGCTCGCCCCCTCAACCAGCTTTGCCAGCAGCGTGGCGGGTGCAGTGGCGAAAAGCATGGCCACAAAGGCAATCACAAATAGTGAAATTGCTTGCCAACCGATTTTTTTCATTTAATACCGCCACTAACTGTTTGCTTCATTGATTGCCACCCTTAACCGTTCGTGTCATTGGTTTCCACCATTGATTAGCGTGGCACTGATTTTCACCATGCCAGCCTGCGGCAACATGGCCACGCTCACAGAGTCGGCACGTATGTGCTGCTCTTGCTGCAGGGCTCGTAACCAGTTCAACCATTGTTCAAAAGACACGGATAACAGTGTGATGCGAACAGCATTGGGCTGCTGTAAATCGAGCGTGGCGATCGCTTCTCGCAAGTTGTGTCGCAGTGCGGAGTCTTCAATTGCAGATCTCAATGCAAGCGCGTCAAGCAGTGCCGGCTTGGGCCGATGATGCAGCATTTCAACTTCGCTGGCGTGAATACGAATTCTTTCGGCTTCCATGTACACAAGAGGCACACTGACATGCAATTTTTGCACTGCATTATGCGCGGGTTGCCATAGAATAAAATAAACCAGTACAGGGGCCAGGATCCACCCGGTCAATTTAAGCGCACTGCGCTCCTGCAGTGAGCGGGTATCCCAATAGCGTTTTTTAAATGTCAGCCAGTTTGCTTTCATATCATTCCTTCCGGCAGAACGCTCAATCTGGCTTCTGCACCATTACCCAGATCGCGAATTTCACCGATACGCACGCTGAGTCCATTGCTTTGCATATCCTGCTTAAGCTTGAGAAATTCATCCTTGCGTGCCAGCCTGATATCAATATCAAGCCGTGCTGCCTCATAGTGCATAGCCACCACGCTACCCAATGGCAAAGATGCGAGTGAGTGGCTCGCCAGACCCAGCAAGGGCAAAAAATCTCCCGCATCCGGCACACCGGCAACATGTCTCAGTTCAGCCAGATTGCGTTGCATCTGCAGCGGCGCATTCACCAGCGCAACGGCATCGCCAAATGTGGCCCTGAATGTACGTTGCATGGCTTTTGTCTGCTGAGCTTTTTCATTCAACAGCAAAGCCCATTCAAAATTACTGCCTGCCACTTCTACAACCAGAACTGCCAGTAGCAGAAATACAGCTGGGCGTAGTTTTGGCCACCACGCCTTAATTTTTGCACGTGGTGCAAAATCACCCCACAACAGATTCAGCGCATCATCCGGAATATTTGCCCTGCGCCAATCCCAATCCGCACCCGCAACCAACTGCAGGCCCGGCCACTGGGGCATATTGCGCAACTCATCTGAAATGTCATGCGCGAATCTTATTTCAATTATTTTGGGTATTTGCGGTGCGATATCCAGGCTAAGGCGCAATGCAAGAGGCAAGGTGCCGACGTCACCAGTATCGAGTGCTGTTCCGCTGGCGTGACCCGTTTTAACAAAGCCGCTGCTACCATCCCAAACCACTGTCCAGCTATCGGCTGACAACGCCGGTAAAAAAGTTTCGGCGAGCAGCCTTCGCAGCGACAGCTTGGCCGAGTGCGCGGCACTTAACAGTCGCTTGAGCCATGACTTGTCCACAACCGCAAGCATCCGTCGGCCATCGGCTAGTGCGGGCCCTGCTACCACATGGTTTTCTTCGGGATCTGCCAGCGTGTACTCCTCTGCCACGTAAGGCAGCACTCGTTGCCAACGCCTTCGTCCACCCGCGGGAAGAGTCGCGGCAATATTCAGCACCCGGTCTGAAGTAACAATGGCGACACATTCATGTCCCTTGGGCATCATGGCGAGGGTAGAAACACCGCTTTGAATTAGCGCACCCTTGTCATCGCACAGGGCCCAGGCGCAAGGTGAACTACTATCGCGCCATTCGCCGGATAAATGAATTCTCAGTTCGCTCATTGCACACTTTGCCAAACGACATTAGGCCATGTATTCACGCGTTGCATGAGGGCCTGAGTGACAACCTGGGATTTGCCAAAGCTGGCTCGCCCGGTCACCCAAAAAAATTCGCTTTTAACAGAAATATCGCTATCCACTATCTTTATCTCCCCATGCGGCAAGCGTAGCTTGAAATCCGCAATATCTTTAAATGGCTGCCCCTGACGCTGTTGCACAATTAATCGTGCGTCCGACAAGGTCATACCCTCTATTACCGCCACCAGCACTTCCGCAGGCGCAAAATTAACATTGATGGGCGTCTTGCTGGCGGGTAATACACTCACAAAAGCGCGCAAATTGTCAATTACCCGACTGTCAAAGCCTTTCACCCGCGTCAATTCACCCAACTCTACCAGAGCACGGTTAGACGCGCGGTAAGGCTGTGCCAAAGCCAGATAATATCCATCCTCCGCCCCCCCGATCTGCAGCTCTGAATCGCTATCCATCCAATCGGAAAGCGCGGGAGCCAAGTCGGCTGGCAATCCCAAAATCGCCAACAAGCGTTGAAATTGTGCCATGTTACTCGCCACATTATTCAAATTAAATAAACCCTGCCTGTCCTCTATCGCGCCAATTACTTCCCCGCCTTCAACGGGAATAGCGGGTAGGCGCAGGGTCCAGATTTCCTTTTCATGATCCACTGTGTTGCCACGCGCATCCTCAGCCAGCACCGCCCTTGCCCAGTCTATGCCCGCACTCCCCAACTGCCTTGCCTGCGCCCGCTCAAACTGACTTTCCACCTGGCGCTGCCACAAATTCTGTTGCATCGCCATATAAGCCGCCAAAGAGGTGGCGATGGCAACGATTAGCAGCACCATAATGACAGCAACCCCCTGTTGTTGGTTGTGCCTGATCATGAGTTTGCGCCGAAGTGATTAATTTTCATTGTAATGCAAATATCCGGGTAATTATTTCGTCGCTCACCAGGGTGAGGGTCACTTCCACCGCAACAGGCAGCTTCTTCGGATCGGTCGGGTATAGCCACTGCAACTGCCAGATACCATCCCTGTCCAGATAACGCAATTTGAATTCGCGCACCCCTTCCAGTACAGGGTAACGCACGGGTTTGACCCGCGGCGCCTGATCCAGCGCTGGCCAGCGCAGCATCACAATCGAACCTTGTTCCAGGCGGTAGCCTATACGCTGAGGCGATTGTAAAGCCAGGCCCTGGTCCGGTATTCCTGCACGGGTAAATATCAACTCGGCATCATTTTCCCCCACCGCGACCGAGTTGCCCAGCCACGCCGCACGCTCAGTCGTGCCATCCTCGTCGCGCACCGGACGCTGCACTGCCTGCGCTATATCCTGATTCAAGCGTGCAAAGAAAAAAGCCAGGTGTTGCCATTTGCGCGTTTCAGTCGCCACCCGTTCGCGCGTCTGCAATACCGCGTCCAGCCCGCGGTATCCGGCCACCGAGAGCAGAGTCAAAATAACCAGAGCTACCAACAACTCGATCAGCGTAAAACCAAGCTGAGCCTGTCCACGTTTGCTTTTCCCCCGAAAAATTGGCATAGCCATCAACGACGTTGTTGAGTCATAAAACCAGTCAAGCTCCGGAGCGTGTACTCCGGCTCGCTGGGTGCGTAAACGCTGATCTCAATGCGGCGAAATGCAGGGTTGGGCGTGACACCTATCTCCTCCTTCCACAACAGGCGCACACCCGCCTGCGTCTCTTCTCCATTCTGTATGCCGGGCGGCAAAAAATCGCCGCGTGCTGCATGTTGGGCGAGGCGATTCTGAGCCACCCAATCGGCCAGCACCCGCATACGCATCGTCTCGGCATGATTTGTCCCCGCCCCGGTCGCGCGCATTACCGCTGCCAGTGCAATCGCCAGTATCGCCAGTGCAACCAGCGTTTCCAGCAGGGTAAAGCCACCATGTCCAGAATGTAATTTTTTAATGTTCATCGCGTCACGTTGGCAGCAGACACCTCATCGAGCAAAAAAGTGACATCACCGGTGCTTTTCCCTGTCACGCTGGCACTGCTATATTCGCCACCGGAATCAGAACTGATGTACATGCGAATTTTAAACGGCAGCGCAAAGGAGTTGGCGCTGAGTAACAAATACTCCCCCGGTTTAAGCGGTTGATCCTCCACGCTCACATCACCAAAATTCACTCCCGGCGGCAGGGTGCGCGGACGGAATGATGAATCATCATCAATGCGCACCCAGTCGCCATACTCATTCTTGCTAAAAAATCGGTAACTGCTTTTTTCTCCGGACCACGCCAGAGACCGTCCGCTGGCCCGTGCTTCCAGACCCGCGTTCTCCAGTAACAGTGCCAGCCTGCCAGCTTCTTCGCGCAGCGGCGCCCGGCGGTCAGGCATCAGCTGTACCATCACCAGTCCCAAGGCAACCCCCATCACCACCAGTACAACCAGCAACTCAATCAGAGTGAATCCACGCGGATTGCGCGGAGAGCTCAATCCGGGTTGCACATCAGTCCGGTTTGATTTCAGATTGACCTGCGGACAAGAGGCCGGGAGTATTTCACGCCGCCTTGCGGGCGGGGTGCGCCCGGTCAAATTATTGCGCTGGTCGAAAACTGGAATGAACGATTCGATCACTTCGCGCTACAAATCCCACGATCCAATATCTGCTTCAATGCCCTCGCCACCGGGCTCGCCACCAGCACCCAGACTCATCACATCAATTTCACCGTGCAAACCGGGTTGTAAATATTGATAAGGATGTCCCCAGGGATCCTTGGGCAAGCGCTCCAAATACCCATTACCCTTCCAGTTCGGCGGCTCGGGGGCAATCGTCGGCTTTTTGATCAGCGCCTGCAAACCCTGCTCAGTAGTGGGATAGCGCATGTTGTCCAGACGGTACAGTTTCAGTGCCTGCGAGATGGATGCGATATCCTGCTTGGCTGCAATGACGCGAGCTTCATCCGGACGCCCCATAATCTTGGGCAATATAAAGGCTCCCAGGATGCCGATGATCACTACAACGATCATGATTTCAATCAGTGTAAAACCGCGAGAATTATTTACGGGGTTTTGGTTAAATCTTTTCATATTGAACACTCTCTGAAGTTGTGAAATCAATTTTATATTTGCGGGAATGCCAACCCTATTACCTACACCTGCAGCTGAATGGCCTGCAATGGCATCCGGTTTGCATCTTTACTCATTATAGCCTAGAGTTTTCAACAATTAGTTGGTGCGGGGCAGTCACAACATTACCCGCTTATCGAAAGCGATTAAGCGCCATTTGCCAGGCTGAAAAATTGCCAATAAAGCCGGGTGATTATTATCATCTGCCGGGAGAAATGCCGCTGGCAGGAAGGATAGCTGTATACTGCGCAGCCGGGAAAGGAGGAAAACATGCGCTTGTACAGAATAAATTTGGGATCAATGGGAAACATGGCTGAATCAGCAATGGCTGTTGTTTCACGCCTTGCGTTTTATTGGCCCTTGTCCTGGCGCAGTCTGAGCGCCTTGACTCTGGGTGTGCTGTTGGCCAAATGGTTCTGGATTTTATTTGCACCGCTTGCGATATACACTTCTTCCGCACCAGAACGTCCGGCTGATCTTGAAGCAGGACAGCTGTTCGGCAAAGCCACTTCAACTGAAACCGCCTCACAGGGTGTGGCTTTGCCAAATGTGCAACTGCTGGGCGTGTTTGCTGCAAGTGCTGGCAAGGCAGGATTTGCCATACTGAAAATGGACGACAAGCGTCAGATGGGCGTAGCAGAGGGTGAGGAAGTTACCTCCGGCACGAAGCTTTTGGCTGTGTATGCAGATCACGTGGTGCTTGAACATGCGGGAGTGCAGCAAAAAATCAAGCTGGAAGATAAATATGCTGGCACGCGAAACTCGTCCACGAATAAAACGCCTGTACCCGCATACGGTTCTGCCGCCGGGAGCAAGCCGGATTATCCGGTGGTCGACAAAAGTTTAATAAATCGACCGCTGATGCAATTCAAGTAAAATACTTCTGCATATTAAAGCTTGCTTGGTGAGTTAACAAATACGGAATCATTTATGAACTGTTTTACAAATTTATGGACGGCCAGATTTTATTTATCGATTATTTTTCTGCTATCCCTGCTCGCATCTCCCCTGGCAATCGGTGCTCAAAATGAGAGCGTAACGCTCAACTTTGTGAATGCTGACATTGAAGAAGTTATCAAGGCCGTGTCACAAATTACCGGACGAAATTTTGTTGTTGATCCGCGCGTCAAAGGCACCATCAATATTGTCTCGTCAACACCGGTAGCCGCTCCGCTCGCTTACGATATTTTGCTTTCCACCCTGCGCATGCAGGGGTTTGCGGCGGTTGAGGCGGGCGGCGTCACCAAGATCATTCCCGAAGCGGATGCCAAGCTGTATGTCTCGAAAGTCGACGAGAAACGGGGTTCGGGCGAGAAAATTGTTACACGCGTTTTTGTTTTGAAGTATGAATCGGCAGCACAACTGGTGCCGATTCTGCGCCCCCTGATCGCACCGAATAATATTGTAGTAGCTTATCCCGGCAATAACACTCTGGTAGTAACCGATTATGCGAGCAATTTGAAGCGGATTGAGCAAATTGTAAATTCCATCGATCAGCCCAGTAAGGGTGCGCCACTCATTATTCCGGTTAAACGTGCTTCTGCTCTTGAACTGGCGCAGATCATCAATCGTTTATTGCAGGATGGCGCGGTAGTGGGGGCCGGTTCTACCGATTCCAGCCAGCGCTTTGTTCTTTTGGCAGATTCGCGCACAAACAGTCTTCTGGTGCGCACTGAAAATCAGGAAAAACTGGATCGCGTGCGCGACCTGGTTGAAAAGCTCGATACAGAAACGGGTACGCTGGGCAATATGCACGTGGTGTATTTGAAAAATGCCGAGGCAACGAAGCTGGCGCAAACTTTACGTGCCGTGTTATCGGGTGACACATCTGCATCATCAACCCCTGCCGGGGGGGCAAGCGTTCCCGGCTTGCCTGCTGTTGCCAGTGGATCTGCGGGACCCTCAGGCGGCGGCATGATACAGGCGGATGCGACAACGAATTCGCTGATCATCACCGCGCCCGGTAATATTTACAACAATATGCGTGCTGTCATCGATATGCTCGATGTGCGGCGTGCACAGGTTTTTGTAGAAGCCCTCATTGCCGAAGTATCGGCAAGCAAGGAGGCTGAATTTGGTGTCCAGTGGCAAGCTGCAGGCTCCAATGGTTCCGGCACGCAGGGCGGCGGCGGCACGAATTTTGGCGGTTCGGGAACCAATATCCTAGGTGTGGGTGCCAGCATTATTGCAGGCGCCCCGGTCATTGGTACCGGCCTGAATATTGGTGTGGTGCGTGATAGCAACCTGGGTGTGCTGGTACGTGCCATGCAGACCGATGCCAATTCAAATATTCTGTCTACGCCCAATTTAACGATGCTGGATAACGAAGAAGCCAAAATCATTATCGGCCAGAACATCCCGATTATCACCGGCTCGCAAAATGGCACGCCGGGCAACCCCAATCCATTTCAAACCGTAGAGCGCAAAGATGTCGGCCTGACGCTAAAAATTAAACCGCAAATTTCCGAGGGCGGCTCGGTAAAAATGCTGATCTATCAGGAAGTCTCCACCGTGGAGGATCTCAGCAATCCTGCCGGGATCATTACCAACAAGCGCTCTCTAGACACCACGGTACTGGTGGACGACGGGCAAATTCTTGTTCTGGGCGGACTGATACAGAACCAGGTCGCCAAAGGCGAATACAAGGTGCCGCTGCTGGGAGATATTCCGTATCTGGGCTGGCTGTTCCGCTATGAAACGCGCAAGAATGTAAAAACGAATCTGATGGTATTTATACGGCCCTCTATATTGCGGACTGCATTGGCCTCGCAGGGTTTGACGCAGGACAGGTACCAGTATTTGCGCGACCAGCAGGAGCAGAGTCAAATTCCATTTCATCTGTTTTTGCCGGGCATGCCCGCCCCGCTTTCACCCGTGCTGAATCCGCCTGCCAATGTTTCTGTTGCACCACCTTCAGGCGCTGCTGGCAAAACCAGCGCCACTGGCAGTAGTGAAACATTAAATCAGGAAAGGCCGGGGGAGGGGATCACCGCCAAAGAAGTTGTCGCTGACAAGCCTGCCGCAGAGGCTGCTCCCGCTGCCGCAGCTGCGCCAGCAACTGCCACGCCATAATCAAACAACCATGGAACAGAAAGCGTCTACTCTTAACGAGCGGCTGGCCATCAAAAAAATTCCCTATACCTTTGCCAAGGCCAAGGGCGTGCTGCTGGCCGGTTTATCCGGCGAGATCGCCGAAGTGCAGGTGCGCAAAGGTGCTTCACCCGCCACCCTGGCAGAAGTGCGGCGCACACTGGGCGTGCCCTTGCATGCCACCCTGATGACGCCGGAGGAATTCGACAGGGCGCTCGCACTGGCCTATGCGCACTCCGATGGTTCTGCAGCATCCATGGTGGGCGATGTGGAGCAGGACATGGACTTGTCGCAATTGGTGAACGATCTGCCGCAGACCGAAGATCTGCTTGATGCAGAAAATGATGCGCCGGTGATCCGCATGATCAACGCCCTGCTCACCCAGGCCGTGCGCGACAATGCTTCCGATATCCATATCGAACCGTTTGAAACCCGCTCGGTAGTGCGCTTCCGCGTCGATGGCACACTCAAGGATGTGGTCGAGCCGCACCGTGCCTTGCACGCCGCAATGGTATCACGCCTCAAGATCATGGCCGAACTGGACATCGCGGAAAAACGCCTGCCGCAGGATGGCCGTATCACGTTGAGACTGGCTGGACGTCCGGTGGATGTGCGCGTCTCCACTCTGCCTACCGGTCATGGAGAGCGCGTGGTATTGCGCTTGCTGGATAAAGACGCAGGGCGGCTGGATCTGGAACGACTGGGGATGGAAGGCACTACACTCACCCAGATCGATGAGCTGATGGGCCAGCCACACGGCATCGTGCTGGTCACCGGGCCTACAGGCTCGGGTAAAACCACCACGCTATACGCCGCGCTGTCGCGCATCGATGCGACCGTGACCAATGTGATGACGGTGGAAGATCCGGTCGAATACGACCTCGATGGCATCGGCCAGACGCAGGTCAATCCGCGCATCGATATGTCGTTTGCCCGCGCCCTGCGCGCCATACTGCGGCAGGACCCGGACGTGATCATGATCGGTGAAATACGCGACCTGGAAACCGCGCAAATTGCCGTACAGGCCAGCCTGACCGGCCATCTGGTGCTGGCCACACTGCACACCAACGATACCGCAAGCTCGGTTACGCGGCTTACTGACATGGGCGTCGAGCCATTCCTTTTATCATCCAGCATGCTGGGCATATTGGCGCAACGACTGGTGCGCTGCTTGTGCACCGTCTGCCGCGAGGCTTATGCACCCAGTCCTACTGAACTGTCCCTGCTGGAGGGGGCCACGCCTGCCATGCTGTATCGCCCGGCGGGTTGCCCGGCTTGCACGCACACCGGCTATCACCGGCGTACCGGCATTTATGAATTGATGCGTGTGGATGAAGGTTTGCGCCGTTTAATCCACGACCGCGTCGCCGAGCAGGAACTGCGCTCCTATGCCCTGCAGCAGGGCATGCACAGCCTGAGACAGGACGGATTGCGTCTGGTTACCACCGGTGTGACTTCCCTTGAAGAGTTGCTGCGCGTGACGCGCGAATAACCATGGCCGCATTCCGTTATGAAGCATTGGATGGTGTGGGGCATACCACTCGAGGTGTGATAGAGGCGGACGGACTGCGCCAGGCGCGGGCACGCATGCGCGAACTGGGGTTGACGGTTATCAGAGTATCAGCGGTTACCCAGGAAACGCTCCACACCGGCTCGGGACAACGCTGGCGCATGCGACGGGGCATCTCTTCCTCGCAGCTCAGCATGCTGACGCGGCAACTGGCCACCTTGCTCGAAGCCGGTCTGCCGCTTGAGCAATCTTTCAGTGCCTTGATCGAGCAAAGTGAGGACGAGTCGGTGCGCCATATACTGGCGGGTGTGCGCTCAGAACTGCTCTCGGGACACACCCTGGCGCAAGCAATGGGGCAGTATCAAAGCGTGTTTCCGGACATCTACCGTGCACTGATTAAAGCGGGCGAAGCATCGGGTGAGCTGGGGCATGTGATGATGCGGCTGGCCGACTATACCGAGTCGCGCCAGGTGTTGCGGCAAAAAGTGGTGCTGGCTTTTGTCTATCCCGCCATCGTCACCGTGGTGGCGCTGGCAGTGGTGATGGGCTTGCTGATTTATGTGGTGCCGCAAGTGGTCAGCGTATTCCAGCAATCGCATCAGACCTTGCCCTTGTTGACACGCATGTTGATTGGCTTGAGCTCCGCACTGCAGGAAACCTGGTTTTATTTGCTGATTGCCCTGTTTGGCGCGGGATTTTTTGTACGCATCCTGTTAAAGCGTGAAGAGATCCTCTTCCAATGGCACCGACGCTTATTGCGCATGCCGATGCTGGGCAGACTGGTGCGCGGACTAAATACAGCACGCATGGCCAGCACCCTCGCCATCCTGGCCGGTAGCGGTGTACCTTTGCTGATTTCATTGCAAGCCGCTGCCGGTGTGGTCACAAATTTACCGATGCGCCGCGCACTTGAAGATGCCGCCAAAAAAGTACGCGAGGGTGTCACGCTGAGCCGAGCCCTCGCTGCCTCCGGCCTGTTTCCGCCGATACTGGTGCACCTGATTGCCAGCGGCGAAAGCAGCGGCAAGCTCGATACCATGCTCGATCGTGCCGCCACGCAACAGGAACAGGAAATAGGCAACTACACCTCGGTGCTTACTTCGCTGCTGGAGCCTGTGCTCATTCTTGTCATGGGGGGAGTGGTGCTGACCATCGTGATGGCCATTCTGATGCCGATTATTGAAATGAACCAGATGGTGCGCTGACACAGGGGTGTAAAGTATAGGCAGGGCGCGCCAGGACATATACCAAAAAAATGTAATTTATATTAGTATCCCAACTTAATAATGAAAAAAATATCGAGCATTCTCATCTTCGTATTTGTAACAAGTTCTTTATGGCTTACAAATGCACATGCCGGTCCTTTCTACTTTAAGGGCAGTGCAGGCATATCCAAACTTAAAGAATTTTGTGCCAGCCCGGCTCCAGGCTTTACCTGTACAGCTACCTCGCCAACAGTGACGCTGGATGGCGGTTATCAATTCAGCGATAATTTTGGACTCGAACTTGGCTACGGCAAATATGGATCACCCAAATCCAGCGGCACATTATTGGGTGCAAATCTTGACGTCACCGAGGATATTTCCGGATTAAGATTTGCCGGCACTGCCATCCTCCCGATTTCCAATTCTTTTGCCCTTACTGGAAGGCTGGGAGTATCGAATGCAAGTTTAACCGTCAACAGCACGCTGACTCCGGGTGCCGCCATTCCCGGATATAAGGCCAGCAGCACCTCGTTAAGTTATGGCGCGGGTATCAGATACAACATCAACAAAAATTACGGGCTGCACCTGCAATATGAAAATCTGGGAAAAGTAGGCGATGATACGATAGGTACAGATACCTTGTCGCTGCTGACCGTGGGAATTTCCTACAGCCTGGGCAAACCCAGACCCGCGGCTACCACGAACAAACCCGCAGCGCAGGGAGAGGCTGCAGCAGTGGCGTTGACACCCAAATCACAGCCTCCGCAACGTGTGGTTATATTTCTGACGGCACCTCCCTCCCAGGACAAACAACAATTGTTATCTGCTGTTGCGGAAGCCTGCCAGTGCAGCCCCGATTTTGTTCGAATGTATTCCAATACGGCAGTGGTTTATCAGATCAGCCTGCCACTCGGGCAAACATTCTCATCGTTTAGCAGCAAATTGCTCCCGGGTAATCCATCCCTGGGCATGAAGAATATTATGCAAACCAGTAACTAGTCATAAGCTGCGTTGCATCAACCGTCGGTAAAAAAAGCAGGTACTTTATGAGATCAAGCAAAACCAATTATTCAGTTCGCGTAGTCGCACTTATTTTGACATTCAGCGCCATGCCAGTTTTGGCGGCCAATGGCAGTAAATCCCCGCTCAGCCCGCAATCCAATAATGCTTTGGTCAGCCACAGATTGATCGTCAAACTCAAGCCTGCTGGTCAGGTTGCCGGCTTGAGCAAGGCGCAAATCGCCAGTGAACTGAGACAACCTTTTACAACCGGAACGCTTAACAGGCTGCAAGCTGCGGCGGGTGTTGCTTTAGCCGAGTCGCACGCCATTTCTAACGGCGCGCACATCCTTATTTTGCAGGGCGCACCTGACAGGCAGACTCTCGATCGGGTGATCAATAATATTCGCGGCTTAAGCGAAGTTGATTATGTTGAGGAAGACCGGATATTAACGACTCAGACCCTCGATGCAAATTACAACTTGCTATGGGGCATGCAACCAGTAGTACCCGACGTTACCTCTCCCGCCCCTGGAAATACCGGTAGCTACGGCGCAGACTTTCAAACCGCGTGGAATATCACCACAGGTATCAATATAAATACATCCCTAGGAGTCATAGTCGCCGTAGTCGATACCGGCATTACAGCCCATTCGGATATCGTTGGGAGTGCTGGCACAGTTTCTCCGGCTACCGGCAACCTGATTTCACCGGGTTACACCTTTATTCGTGACTGCAGGATGCGCGGCACGACAGCTACCTCAGGCTGTCCTGCCACCCAAACGACAAACACTATCGTGACACCTACAGCCGATGCAAGCGATACAGGCGACTATATCAGCCCGGCCGATAGCACGAACACTGCATCATTCTTTTATGGCTTAGCCACGAGTAATAGCTCCTGGCACGGTACCCATGTCTCCGGCATCATCGCTGCTATAGCCAACAATACGATCGGCGTAGTTGGCGGAGCTTATTCAGCCAAAATTTTGCCGGTTCGTGTTCTCGGCAAAGGCGGTGGCTATATTTCTGATATTACCGAGGGTATACGCTGGGCAGCAAATGATACGACTGTTACAAGCACTTACCCCAACCCCAATCCAGCCAAAGTGATCAATCTCAGCCTGGGTGGTACTGGCGCATGCAGCCAAACCGAGCAGGATGCAATCAATGCCGCTGTAAATGCGGGTGCTGTGGTGGTGGTGGCTGCAGGGAATGGTGTTGCTGGGCCATCCGGTTATGTTGGTGTAGATGTCGCAACTGCCAGCCCGGCCAATTGCAATAATGTCATTACTGTCGCTGCAATAGGCAAAGATGGGAGACGAGCTGTGTACAGCAATTTCAGTTCACCCACAAGTAACTCAACCAACCCGACGAAAGTGACGCTTGCAGCTCAAGGTGGAGATCCTTCTTTAACAACTGATTTGGGGATTTATTCCACCATTAATGGTGGAACTACAACTCCGAACACCACCTATTCTTACGATTATAAATCAGGCACCAGCATGGCAACCCCACATGTAGTTGCGGCTGCGGCACTAGTGCGTGCTCGAAACCCCACTCTTACCCCGGCACAAGTGAAAATTATATTGGCCGAATCTACAACAGCCTTCCCTGCGTTTTCATCCGCTGCCTGGGCTGCTTTTGATTGCGCCACCCTTAAAAACTGTGGCGCTGGAATACTTAATGCCCAGCTAGCCGTACAAAACAGCGTTTCACCGTTGACCGCTTCAACAACAGAACTTGATTTTGGCACGCTGTCTGTAAGCAGCAATAATATCAACCCAATCAGCATGACAGTGACCCTGCTCAATAGCTCAGGAGCAACCGTCACCCTCGGCACAGCCAAAATCACCGGTGTCGATGCTTCGGTATTTAGCATTACTAGCGATACTTGCTCCAGTGCCAACATTGTAAGTGGCAGTAATTGTCAAGTTACCCTTAGCTTTCTGCCGGATGCGGTAAAAACCTATGTGGCTGGTCTGTTCATTCCTGCACAACCTGCAACAGCCGGAACTGTAGTTGTTGGCCTCAGCGGCAAAGCAATCATTTCGCTATCTGCGGCTACCGCACTGGCAGCTACCAAAAGCGGCAGTGGGGGCGGCGGATGTTCGATTATGCCTGCATATTCTATTCAGGATAATTCCTTGTTATTAGTTCTGTTGCTTGTCATTGTGTACCGCTACAGACAGCGTCTGATTTTTTCACTTGTCAAAAACTGACTTCCAGTTTCTCCTTGCCTTACTCGCGCCGTTATCAATCTGGCCGTGGATACCTGGGTGGGACAAGCAACCTGACATCGGCTGGTTCAAACTCATTTCACTTTTTACCCTCGTGCCCATGGCGGAGGAAATCGTGTTTCGGGGATTTTTACAAGGCTGGCTACTGCGAAAGACTTGGTTTAGTAAGCCAGCAGGAGGTTTTAGCGGGGCAAACTGGTTAACCAGCATTGCATTTGCATCGGCACATTTGTGGCAACATGCATTTGTTCTTGTGCCGGGTTACCTTGCTGTATCACTGGTTTTTGGGCACTTCCGCGAACGATATAAAAATATCGTTGCGCCAATTTTGCTGCATGGATATTACAACTTGGGTCTGATTACTATTTCGAGTTAAATTTTTTATCAGGGCAATTTTTGGGATTAAAAATTTCAATCAAAGTCAATGTGGATTTCTTATACGCAGTATCCTAAAAATTACTCTGACAAGTGTTTATTTGAAATAAATAAATCATAGCATTTGGAGATGCCCCCCTTTTACTTCATGTTGCACCACACAATGTGTCAAGTTGTATTAGCTGTACAGCCCTACTCCCCAGACAAGGAGACCCAGTAAAGCTAACAATATACAACCTCTTCTCACCAAACTCATTTTATGGTAACCCAGCTATCAGTCACAGTAATAATATTCGACATCGTCTCACCAAACTCATTTACTGCACCAACGCGACAATCTGAAGATATTGTACCCGAGGATGGAGTAACAGGAGGCCTTGCATTGAAAGCTGTAGGTAACAAGTAATTCCCACGTAAAACCCAGCCCTGAGCTGATGTATTTGTATAGACATTGTAGGATCGAGCATAGGGCACAGCTAACCAATTTAGTTGAGTCCCGCTGCCATACAACACAGGTGCTGCCGGTGCCGTAGTAGCTGCAGGTATAACGCTTACTGTCATAACAGTAGAAAGGTTGCCACTATTCGCTACAATGTCAAAATTGTTCACAAATGATACTTGCACTTGCACCCATGTCTCAGTTGCACTTGAAATGTTGGTAGCTGTTGCATTTATAGGGTTTCTCAATGTAAAAGTAATTGGTAGTGTATTTCCGTTAACAGATGTACCGTCTGTTAATTTTCCACTAACTCGAAATTGATAAATTCTTCCAACTTCAATAGTAGCTGTCGAAGACGTGAAAGCGAGAGAGTCCAACACTGGTGGTGTTACTGTAAGCTTGTAAGAGGGAGATTTAACGACAGATGTTCCTACAAGTATTGAAGTTGAAATATTTGTGCTGCCTTCCGCTAGAGTCTTTAATTTCCCAGGGGTATCCAGTGTGGCAATCAAAGGAGCGTCGGATGACCAGGTCACTGAGCCTGTAACTGTACCGGGTTGACCATCTGAAAAAACGGCTAAAGCCATAAATTCAGCAAACCTCCCTTTCGGAACAGATGGTGTAGTGGTGCTGATGCTGATGGTTGAAATCACCGCATCCGTTACATTCAGATCAACCGTTGGGGATGTCACCCCACTTAGGGTTGCCGATACCTTGGTGCTTCCTACGGCAACGCCTTTTGCTGCGCCATTGCTGCTGTCAATTGTGGCTATACCTGTATTTGCTGTTTCCCAGACTACGCCATTGCTGATAGGGGCAGATGACCCGTCGCTATAAGTGGCTGTGGCAGTAAAATTGGCGATATTGCCTTTTGATATCGTGGTGTTTGCAGGGGTAATAGCAATGCTGCTAGGTGTAAGTGCCCCGGTTTTGTTTTCTGAATTTCCCCCACCGCTTCCACATCCCACGAGCAATGCTGCAGTGAAAACCAATAAGCTCACTCCGAGTTTGTTGGGCGATATGCAGATCAGATTTCTAATTGAACACACCATGAGAACCTCGCAATAGAATTGTATTGACAGTTAATTTTGGATTATGAAGGTTATGCGATAGATTAACAATATGCCTAATGGCCTAGTCCTTATATTGTGAGTACGGCCTATGAGCCAACTGAACAAGGGGATACTACTTGGTTCCCGCATGCGTTTAACGTTTAAATATTTCGCCCTGTTAACAATTACTTTCAGTATTTCCTAGAGGCAGCAAATTCAGCAAGTTCAATTAATGATTTTTTGTACAACGAATCGGGCAATGCTGCCAAAACGGCACAAGCCGCATCAGCTTCCCGTTGCGCCTGTTGGCGCGTGTACTCCAGCGCGCCCGTCTGTTGCACTACCTGCAACACCTGGTCGAAAAGGGCGATATCACCCTGTTCGATTGCGCTGCGTACCAGTGCAGCCTGAGCAGGCGTGCCGTGCTGCATGGCATAGATCAAAGGCAAGGTGGGCTTGCCCTCGGCCAGATCGTCCCCCAGATTTTTGCCTATCTCCTGTGCGTCCCCGGAGTAATCCAGCACATCGTCTATCAGCTGAAACGCCGTGCCCAGATGCACGCCGTATTGAGCCACAGCCTGCTCACTCACCCGATCCACATTGGCCAGCAGCGCACCCAGACGCATGGCGGCTTCGAATAATTTTGCGGTTTTGCAATAAATCACGCGCAGATAATTTTCCGCATCCACGCTCGCATCATGGCAGTTGAGCAACTGCAGCACTTCCCCCTCGGCGATGATATTGGTCGCATCGGCCAGCGTTTGCATCACCCGCATATCGCCCACTTCCACCATCATCTGGAAGGCGCGCGAATACAGAAAGTCACCCACCAGCACACTGGCCGAGTTGCCAAATAATGCGCTGGCGGTAGCTTGTCCGCGGCGCAGATCAGAGTCATCCACCACATCGTCATGCAACAGGGTGGCGGTGTGGATAAACTCGACGACAGCGGCCAGATCATGATGATGCTTGCCGCCGTAGCCAAAGGCCTGGGCGGATAAAACCACCAGTGCAGGGCGCAGCCGCTTGCCGCCGCTGTTGACGATATACTCGCCCACCTGGCTCACCAATGCGACATCGGAATGCAAACGGCTACGGATAACCTGATCCACGGCTGCCATATCCGCCGCGAGCAATTTTTTGAGATTTTCTTGTGACACTCACGCACCCTGAAAATTTATCCCGGATTGTTCATCAGGATCGAAATGCCCCCGTGGGAGCGCAGATTTCTGCGCGATTATTGACTAAGCAATCGCCCGATACCCTAAAGGGCACAAGAACCTCTTCGAGGTAAATCGGGCTCCTACGTTAAAAATATTGGCCTTACCAGGCCAATGAACAATCAGGGTTGAATATTTGTGGAGCGCATTGTCGCATAAAATCCATTATCTGGGCTCTGGCGCCTGATCACCAGGTGACTGATCGCGACGCCACAAATAGACACCTATCAGCACCCCCAGCACACTCATCCCTGCCACATAGTGCGCCGGTGCAAAACTGTCCACAGGTAACAGCAAGGTGACTACAACCGGCGTCAGCCCGCCAAATACCGCGTAAGCCACGTTATAGGAAAATGACAAACCGGAAAATCTGACCGCGGGGGGAAACGCCTTAACTGCGGTGCTTGGCACCACACCGATCACCCCCACAAAGAAGCCGCAGAATGTGTAAAGCGCATTGATATGTTCTGCTGAAACCGATACTTGCTGGTATAACAGCATCGAACTGATACCCAGCATGATGCAACCTGCCGCCAGCACACGCCCGGGGCCAAAGCGGTCTGCAAGCGCGCCAAACACAACGCACCCCACACTCAATGCCAGGATCGCCAGGCTGTTGGCCAGCAGGGTGGTTGCAGCCGAAATGGCATAAAGTTTTTGAAACAAGGGTGGCGTCATCAGAATCATCACCACAATCGCGGCCGACAGCAGCCAGGTCAGCAGCATGGTCAGAACCACCGAAGAGCGGTGTTCCCGTAGCACGGTTTTTAACGGCAATTCTTTGGCCAATGCCTGCCTGGCTTGCATCTCTTTGAACACCGGCGTCTCCTGCAACCACTGGCGCAGCCAGAACGAAACAAAGCCAAACACGCCGCCGACAATAAATGGCACACGCCAGCCTTCAGCAAGCACTTCTGCGGGTGTATATATTTTATTCACCGACATCGCCACCAGCGAACCCAGCAGGATGCCGCCGGTCAAGCCTGCCGTCAGCACGCCGCAGGCGAAACCGACATGGCGCACTGGTACATGCTCGGACACAAATACCCAGGCACCCGGTACCTCACCGCCGATTGCCGCCCCCTGCAGCAGGCGGAAAGCCAGCAACAGCAATGGAGCCCAGATACCTATCACCACATAGGTGGGTAACAGGCCTATCGCCAGCGTCGGCACCGACATCAGCAAGATACTCAGCATGAACATGCGCTTGCGCCCGAGCAAGTCGCCAAAATGCGCCATCACAATACCGCCCAAGGGGCGCGCCAGATAGCCCGCAGCGAAAATCCCGAAGGTCTGTAGCGAGCGCAACCATTCCGGCATATCAGACGGGAAGAACAGCTTACCAATCACAACAGCAAAAAAAATATAAATAATGAAGTCGTAGAATTCCAGTGCGCCTCCCAGCGCTGCCAATACTAATGTCCGGTGATCCTGGCGGGTTAATTTCTGCATTATTATTCCTATATTAAGCGGCTCAATTTGCGATTTTACACTTCAAGTTCACTTGATTAACTTTTACATTTCTATACTTGCAATATTGCGACGGGATACCTTTAGCTATTACGTATTATTTTTTCGTTGAATTCCCGCAACGGTGGTTTTTCCCTGTCCAAATTACTTACCTGTTCAAGTTTCTTCGATCATTATGGCGGAATTAGCAAATTTACTGAATTCGCGCCAGCAAATATAACTCTATTAAGATGATTCGTTTGGTAAAAGTATTGAACTAAATGAAGGGATGAGGTAACGTGCTAAGTGATAAGGATCAAGCTACGCAATGGTAAGTAAATGACAATCCGTGTATTTGAATTCGATCAGTTAGAAATAATTCTAGCAACACTGCAAAATTTAGCGTTAACATTAAAGGGATAAAATGAATTCAATATTTCAATCCATCAAGAGAGCAGGATCGGTGCTTTTGCTCATCCTGGTCGCTTCATGTTCGGGTGGGAGTAATACGCCCAGCGGTACAATAACATTTTGGGCTGACGAATCTACAGATAGAATAGGCATGTGCTATGCAAATGGTCTTCAGGTTAGAATTTCACTGGATGGCAATGATCTCGGCCCAATAACATACAGAGTACCGGCTCCGACGAAATGCGGCGATTTCAGCGATCCTCGCGCCATCTCCCGTGTCATCGCAGAGGGTACTCATACTGTTACAGCTACAAATGGTGATGCGTCATGCGTTTGGGCTGCCAAAGACTATGTAGTGAATGCCGGTAGTTGCCAATTTATCAAGCTATACGTAACACCTGTAGTACCTTAAATTATCAACCACAACTCAACGACTAGGAAGCGGATATTGTTACAGCTGCGTCGTTTTCCAGTAGCTACATTTTGATTGATGGCTGGATTTAATGTTGGGTTGCAAACGTGACCTTAGTTTTTATCCATGCCGGACAAAACTGAAGAGTGTGGTATTCAAAAATGACCTGTTCTTCAGTCTAACTGGAAAATTCAGGAATCGGACGCCAGACTGTTGTTGAGTAATGTAAACAACGCACGTAGAATTGCGATCTTCGCGGGCGTCGTATAATGGTAATACCCTAGCTTCCCAAGCTAGAGCCGTGGGTTCGATTCCCATCGCCCGCTCCAGTTTTTGTATTACTACAAATTTCCTTATTTGCAACTTCACATTTTCGCGGTGTTATGCCGAAAGTATAAATCCCCCCAGATTCCCTTTGTCCCCCCAGAGGTTGCAAGATCTTCCGCGAAGTAAAGTGGGGAGCCATTACACTTTGATCGAAGAATATTTCCTACCTTTGGCCAGAGGCAGGGTCGTTGCGCAGCAGCAGGGCAGCCAACGGTGTACTCCTTGCGCCCAAAAAGGAGGCTACGAAGGATTTGTTTTTGAAAAATTATAGTTCTGATTATTTTTGAACACTAAGTGGCGACAGTTTCGATTTGTAAATCAGCAACACCAGCAACAATACCAGCAAGGCGGCACCACCATTGTGCAAAATGGCTATTACCATGGGCCACGACAAGTAAATGGTTGATATGCCGCTGGCGAATTGCAGCGCGAGCCCAATCAGAATCCACATGCCGGTTTTGCGCAGGCCTTCGATCTTGAAAGCTTTGCGTGCAAGCCAGGCAATGTAGGCAATCACAATAAACGCAAAGCTACGATGCACCCAATGTATGGCTGTTAGCGCTTCAAGCGGCAACAGGTCGCCAGAGGATGTTTTGCCCAGATCGCGCCATAAAGTAAAACCATGGCCGAAATCCATAGACGGTATGAGAGAGCCATTACACAGGGGAAAGTCAGTGCAGGCCAATACGGCATAGTTGGTGCTTACCCAGCCACCCAGAACGATCTGTAAAACCAGAAGTCCCAATGCCACAACTGCAGGAGTGAAAATTGCCCGTGCCCTTGCGGCAACAGCAATGTTGACGCTATGACGAGAAGCAAGTATCACTAACATTCCCAACATGGTGAGTCCCAACAGCAGATGAATGGTGACAACAATGGGTTGCAGTTTCATCGTCACAGTCCACGCGCCAAACGCACCTTGCAGACAGACAAGAAACAAAAGTGCAGTGGGTAGGGCGGGTGCAAAATTCAGTAATTGGCGGCCTGATTTTAGCCACTTGCGCCAGGCGACGACCATGATCGCAATGATAAGCACGCCGACCGCCATTGCCAGGTAGCGATGAATCATTTCTATCCAGGCTTTTACGACGGTGACAGGGCCTGTCGGCATCAGGGCTTCAGCTGCGCGTATGTCGGCGTGGGCTTGCACTGGATTGGCCTGGCCATAACAACCGGGCCAATCCGGGCAGCCTAGTCCGGAGTCGGTAAGCCGCGTAAATGAACCAAACATGATCAGGTCGAAGGTCAGGAAAAGCGTTATCCATACCAGTTTGCGATATTTATTGGCATCGTTGGAGGTTAGTACAATCGCAAGAGGAAGCAGGGCCACCAGTAATCCGGTGATAGCAAGTTGAAGCAGCATGGTAATGGTCAGCCAGGGAAGCGCAGATTTATTCGGTTTTGCCGTTCCCGTGAAGGCGGATACCCGGTAAATGAACTCACTGGATGCCGCGCCCGGGCGTGGATGACAAAGAAATCTACACTTCCCTGAGGCAATAAATTAAAGACCGAATCATCCCTGCTTGGGTTGATCAAGTCAACGCGCACCGAAGCAGGTGATGAATAAGCCGAATGCACAGGAAGGTAAACTTGCCTTAAATAGAGCAGGTTAAAGACGGTTGCAAGTAATGAATATCACTATCCTGGCAGGGTTTTTGTCGAGTTCAAAAGCATATATGCGCTTTCCAAGGTAAAATGACGAACTGATATGAACGGAAGGGTAGTAAATGAAGCGCGTAGATGATTTCCGCCTGAAATTCGGCAAGCATGAGTTAGTGCCTATTATGATAGGCGGGATGGGTGTGGATATTTCTACCGCTGAGTTGGCGCTGGAGATTGCGCGCCTGGGCGGGGTTGGGCATCTTTCCGATGCGATGATGCCAACCGTAACGGACAGGCTTTACAAGACCAAATTCGTCAAAGAAAAGACCAAGCAGTTCAAGTACAACGTGGAAAATACGGATAAATCCGCCGTTCAGTTTGACCTGGGACAGATTGCCGAGGCAACCCGGGTACACGTGAGCAAGGCCATGGAAGCCAAACGCGGCCCGGGTATGATCTTTGTAAATTGCATGGAAAAGCTCACCATGAATGCACCGCGCGAAACTTTGCGCGTGCGTTTGCATGAGGCGCTCTCGGCCGGAATCGATGGCATCACGCTGAGTGCCGGTCTGCATTTGGGTTCATTTGGACTGATGGAAGACCATCCGCGATTCCGCGATGCCAAACTCGGCATCATCGTTTCTTCTGTGCGCGCGCTGCAAATTTTCTTGCGCAAAAACTCCAAACTCAACCGTCTGCCCGATTTTATCGTGGTAGAAGGACCTCTGGCCGGCGGCCATCTCGGCTTCGGCATGGACTGGGCCGAATACGACCTGATGGAAATATTCAAGGAAATCCTTGCCTATTTGCAGGCCGAAAAATTGAATATCCCGCTCGTACCCGCCGGGGGTATTTTCACCGGCAGCGATGCCGCTGCATTTATGCAGGCGGGTGCAGCCGCGGTTCAGGTGGCGACACGTTTTACCGCGACGCATGAGTGCGGCTTGCCGGAAAAAATTGTGCAGGAATACTTCAGGGCCAGTGAAGCGGACGTTGTGGTGAACACTATATCGCCCACCGGCTATCCTATGCGCATGTTGAAAGGCAGCCCGGCCATAGGTGCGGGTATACGCCCCAATTGTGAGGCCTATGGCTACCTGCTCGACGCGACTGGCAGTTGCGCTTACATCACGGCGTACAATGAGCAGGTGGCTCTGCATCCGAATGCGAAGAAGATAGTGGTGATGGACAAAACCTGTTTGTGTACCCACATGCGCAATTTCGATTGCTGGACCTGTGGGCATTACACTTACCGGCTCAAGGACACCACGAACCGCCGCGCGGATGGCACATACCAGACGCTGACAGCGGAGCACGTGTTCAGGGATTACCAGTTCAGTGTCGACAATAAAATAGCTTTGCCTGCGAAAGAAAGCTAAGGAATTTAACTTTGTAGATGGATGTTGACGAAGCGCAAATCGAGTTCCGGTTTGTGCTTCCCTTTTTAATGGACTCGGCATAATGGGGTCGGCATAATCAAGCTAATGTTTCTACTGGTGAGTGAGAAATGAAAAAAATACTTAAATATGGTTTACTCGGGCTGGTGATTGTACTTGTGCTGATTGCGGGCGTTATCAGCTACTTCATGGCTACATTCAATCCTAACGAATACAAGCCGCAAATCATCCAGGCGGTAAAAGACAAACAGAAGCGAACCCTGAAGCTGGATGGCGACATCAGGCTGACCTTCTTTCCCAGCATAGGCGCCAAACTCGAAAACATTTCCCTGTCCGAATTCAAAAGCGATAAAGAATTTGCTGCGATAGCAAGCGCGCGCGTTTCTCTGGCACTGTTGCCGCTGCTTGCCAAGCAGGTGGTGGTGAGCGAGGTCGGGCTGAGTGGCGTGAAGGTGAGGGTGGTTAAATTCAAGGATGGTACGACCAACCTTGATGATTTGATCGGCAAACAGGAGGTAAAAGAAGCGCCTCAGCCCGAAGCGGAAGCCAAGCAAGTCTCTGCGGTCAAATTCGACATCGCCGGTGTGAAGGTTGAAAAAACAGAATTAAGCTATCACGATGAAAGCACGGGCGCTCAATATTCGTTGAAAGACCTTAACCTGAAAACCGGCAGGATAGTGAATGGTGTGCCGGGTGAGATTAATTTCAAAGCTGAGATAAAGGCAAATAAACCCAAATTGGATATCGTAACAAATATTCAAACGACGCTTACTTTCGATCTGGAAAAACAGTTTTACCAGATCAAGGGGCTGGACATGCAAGTCCAGGGTGAAGTGCTGGATATCAGCAAGCTGCAGATAAAGGCGACAGGGGATGCCAGTGCCAATCTTGCCACGCAGGAATACAAAGCAAAAAAATTGGCAATTTCAGCATCCGGTGAAAAAGGGAAAGATAAGTTCGATGCAAATCTTCATATGCCCGCATTAACGTTTACCAAGGATAAAGTGGCGGCGGAAAAACTGCTGCTCAATGCCAGCCTGGATGGGGAGATGGGCAACGTCATCGCTGCCCTGAGCTTGCTGGATATGCAGGGTAATGCGATGTCATTCAAGAGCAGCGCACTTGTGCTGGATGTTGATTTGAAGCAGCCGGAGCGAGTGTACAAGCTGAAGATGTCAACACCGCTTGTGGGAAGTCTGGACGCCAAACAAATCAATCTGTCCAGCCTCATTATTGGGCTCGATGCAAGAGGTGACAATTTGCCCAACAAATCCATCAGCAGTGAGATGAAGGGCAGTGTGCAGGTGGATGGGGGACGCGAAAGTGTGCAGCTCAACCTGGCAGGCGGCTTGCTGCAAAGCCAGGTGAAGGCCAAGCTGGCTGTCAAAGGATTTGCCGAACCTGCATTACGTTTTGATGTGGAAGTAGACCAGTTTGACGCTGATTTGTATCTGCCGAAAAAATCTGCCGTCACACCCGCACAAGCAGAAGCCGCGCCCGAGCAGCCATTTGATTTGTCTGCGCTGCAAAAATTGAATCTTGAAGGCAGCTTGCGCGTAGGTGCACTTAAAGTTGCCAAGGTGAAATCTACTCAACTGCGTATCGATGTGAAAGCAAACAAGGGACAAATAAATGTCAGTCCACTGTCGGCCAGTCTTTATCAGGGCAGCATAAATGGAAGCCTGGCCCTGAATGCGGCTCAGGCCAAACCGGGTTTTGTCATCAAACAGAATTTAAGCGGGGTTAACCTGGGACCGTTGATCAAGGATGCGCTTGATCTGGATATGGTAGAGGGCAAGGGCAATGTCACCGTCAATCTTACGACTCAAGGCAATACTGTGACAGCACTCAAAAAAGGTCTGAATGGTGCACTGGCGCTCAATTTGAATGAAGGTGCAATCAAGGGCATCAATCTGACCAAGCTGCTTCGTGGTGCGCAGAATTTGGGACAAGGCGGGGGCGTACAAACGCTCAAGCCCGCTGCGGATGACAAGACCGAATTTAGCGAGTTCAAGGCAAATTTCAAGGTGAGTAATGGCGTGGCTCACAATGACGATCTGCTGGTGAAGTCGCCTTCTTTGCGTGTAAGCGGAAACGGTGATGTTGATATCGGCAACAGCAGTATCAATTTTTTCACCAAGACCACTTTGGCAGAGTCAGTGGATGGCAAGAGCAGCAGTATTACCGTGCCTGTCCAGTTGTATGGATCATTTGCCGAGCTGAAGTTCAAGGTTGATTATGGTGCCGTTCTCGTGGATATAGTCAAACAAAAAGTTGACGCGAAGATAGACGCAAAAAAGGAAGAACTCAAGCAGCAATTACAGGAGAAATTAAAAGGCGGTTTGAAAGACTTGTTTAAGTAATCCCATGAGTGAATTTTCCGCCCGTGTCATTGCCTGGCAACACCAGCACGGTCGTCACGGTCTTCCATGGCAGGGCGCAGATGCGTATCGGGTGTGGTTGTCCGAGATCATGCTGCAGCAGACACAGGTAGCCACGGTCATTCCCTATTTCCTGCGTTTTGTAACGACGTTTCCTTCTGTCGCAATACTAGCAGCAGCCGATACAGATGAAGTACTGGCGCTCTGGAGCGGCCTTGGCTATTACGCGCGCGGTCGCAATCTGCATCGTGCCGCAAAGATCATCGTGGAAAAATATCAGGGCGAATTCCCGCGAGAGTTTGCACAAATACTCGAATTGCCAGGCATCGGTCGCTCTACCGCCGCCGCCATCTGCGCGCTGGCCTGGCACGAACGTCGCGCGATACTGGACGGAAACGTCAAGCGCGTGCTGTCGCGCCACTGTGGCATCAGCGGATGGACAGGCAATAAAAAAGTCGAAGAACAACTCTGGCAACAAGCTGAAAACCTGCTCCCTCTCCCCTCGCGGGAGAGGGGGGAGGATGACAGCGCAATCGCCACCTATACCCAAGCCCTGATGGATATGGGGGCAACACTATGCACGCGCAGCAAACCCAAATGCACAGTCTGTCCCGTGCAGGCCGACTGTGCCGCATTACAGACCAACCGCATCGCCGAATTGCCCACCCCGCGGCCGCGTAAAGCCGTGCCGCAAAGATACTCCACGTTTCTGTTGTTTGTGCATGACAACGATATCCTGCTGGAGAAACGCGCGCCGCATGGTGTCTGGGGTGGCTTGTGGTGCCCGCCACAGATTGATGACGGCAGCGGTATACCGTCAGATTACGTGCAGCTCAACGGCATGGAGGTGAGTGAAAGAATCGATCTTGCCGAGTTCTCCCACACCTTCACGCATTTCAAATTGCACATTACGCCTGTATTGATGAGAGTGACCCACAAACCCCAACGTGTGCAGCAAACTGGCAGCGAGTGGCTGGATGTGGAAGAAGCTTTGCAGGCGGCGATTCCAACGCCGGTGCGCAAGCTGCTCGAAAAATTACAGTCCATGCAGGGCGCTATATTTTGTTAACGGAACCGGGCCAATTCAGGATCGTCAATTGTTTGTTCAGCCAGCCCGGTAATTGCTGGCAACTCGAATAAGCGCGGCATGCCGGCTTTCATTTGAATTTTCCCCTGGGCGTCTTTCCAGACAATTGCGGGTGTGCCGGTAATCCCCAGCTTATGCATAAACTCACTATTGGCTTGCAACTGCTTAATGCTCGCAGAAGTGGGTTTTAACGGTTTGATGCCACCCTCATGATTTTTAAGATTGTACTTCTGCTCATTCTCTCTAAAGGCGGCAAGGCGATCTTTTGCCTGCAAAATGGCAGCTGCTTTATCTGTTGAAGTCTCCATCAAATAAGCCACCGGAATCCAGCGCACCTGTAATCCGGCCGCTTCATAGGGCTGAAACGCTTTCCAGGAAAAATGACAGAATGGGCAATTGGGATCAAAGAATGCATAGACCACTGACTTGGGTACTTTTTGTGTGCCCTCTGCAATAAATGTCGATTTCTCCAGGGCAGAGTAGAGGGGTGACAGATCAGGTTTGGGAATATATAAATCGGCATACTGTTCAGTCAGGTTTTTTCCATTCTCATCGATCAAATCTCCCGCAAACAGTGTCTGATTATCCGAACTCGAAAAAAGAATCATGTAGCGATCATCCTTGGAGATGACCCAACCTTTCATTTGCGCTGCGGCGGGGAAGGTTTTAATGACCTTGGCGCCGGAATCGATAATGCCCTGAATCTGCTTGGGGATGTCCTCTGCATGTGCATAGACTGCGAAAGATGCGAGGGAAAGGAAAGTGAGTGCGGCGAGTGTTTTAGCGAAAGACAATTTAAATTCTCCAGAATTGGTTTGTTGTAATGGCCGCGGAATAATCTGTGGTGCGTCGATTAGTGTGTGAGGAGTGGGTTAAGTTCCGGCATAAGTGGGATAGTAATAACAATTGTATAGACGTACTGTTGTGAAGGAATATTCCACTACTTTAAGACTGTGGGATGTGTAACGTTTGCCGGGGGTAGCCCGGCGGCTAGTTGCTTTTGGCTCCGACATAACCTAAAGATTAGTCTACACCGAAACTTCGTTGTCTTGCTTCGCCAAGAAAAGTAACCAAAAGAAGGCGAACCCCCGGTTTACCGCCCCTGCGGGGTACCCTTGCTCGATTGCAAACAAGCGGGGCTGCGGAACTCGCACGATCCGCTGCGCGTCCACGTGCTCAGACAGTCCTCGCCTAACCCCACCGCTTGTTTGCAATCGAGCAAGGCGGTGCACAGGGGTGAATAAGTCAAAGACACAAACCAAAGCAGTGTGCGTTTTTCGCTCACCACTGAGGTTCCCCTGGTTTTTAGTCTTCCAAGAGGTGGCGTTCATGCTACCAGCTTCTCTTTCTTCTGAGCAATAAGCCAAGCATCCAGAAATTGGATTGGTGACTTGTA
>Ga0315271_10000126_pt1 | contig 36637 bp, 36 predicted proteins | sample C3_top_MG_FD_204664 | JGI IMG/M metagenome (GOLD analysis project Ga0315271, IMG submission 204664) | Sediment microbial communities from Yellowstone Lake, YNP, Wyoming, USA - C3_top | ecosystem: Environmental > Aquatic > Freshwater > Lake > Sediment | place: USA: Wyoming | collected 2017-08-01
TCGTTGTGGCTCGGACTTTTCACTCCGCCGATATTGCGCGAGGCGTGGTCGGCGGCGGTCGCCCAACTTTTTCCAACTCCATGAGCGCCGCAACTCCATTTGCCCTCCTCGCCAACGCCACCAGCATCCCTTGGGCGGAAGTGCCCGCCTGGCCCGTGGCGGATTTTGTCCGCGCGACGGCGAAAGAACTCACGCGTGGCGCACGCTTGTGCGCCTGGTTCGGCGTGCCGGAAGGCGCAGAGACACGGCTCGTCGCCGTGCTGGCCTTCGACGCCGACAACACGCTGGCCGTGGCTCGCAGCACGCCATTCACTGGCGCGTATCCTTCGCTCACAGTAACGCATCCGCAGGCGCATTTGTTTGAGCGCGAAGTCTGGGAACAACACGGTCTCACACCCACGGGTCATCCGTGGCTCAAGCCCGTGCGCAAAACCAACGCGAACGGCAACGCGCCCGCCAACGGCGAATTCTTCCGCGTGGACGGTCGCGAGGTTCACGAAGTCGCGGTCGGCCCGGTTCACGCGGGCATTATCGAGCCGGGACATTTTCGTTTCCAATGCGCGAGCGAAGAAGTGCTGCATTTGGAAATCGCACTCGGCTATCAACATCGCGGCGTCGAGGAGGCGCTGACGGGCGGCCCGCACCTCGCGACGATGAGCCAGATGGAAACGGTGGCGGGCGACACCACCATCGCTCACGCGACTGCTCACGCAACTCTTATGGAATCGCTCGCGGGAACGGAAGCTCCGTTGCGGGCGCAATGGCTGCGCGCGATTGCCCTCGAACTCGAACGGCTGGCCAATCACACCGGCGACATGGGCGCGCTGGCCGGCGACGTGGCGTTTCTGCCCACCATGTCGGCGTGCGGTAAAATTCGCGGTGACTTCCTCAACCTCACGGCGCTGATTTGCGGCAATCGTTTCGGTCGCGGCCTCGTGCGCCCCGGCGGCTGCCGTCACGATCTCGAACCCGAACGCGCGGCGCAGTTGCTCGAACGTCTGAAAACCGCACTGGCCGACACCGAGCAAGCCGTCGCGTGGTTTTGGGATGCCGCATCCGTCCGTGCGCGGTTTGAAAACGTCGGCACGGTTTTCCCCGCGCAAGCCAGCGAGATTGGAATGGTCGGTCCGGCGGCGCGCGCCTGCGGTCTGGTGCGTGACGTGCGTTACGATCATCCGGCGGGCTGGCATCGCTTCGCCCAAGCGCCGGTGGCCGTGTGGCCCGGTGGCGATGTCTTCGCCCGCGCCCGCGTGCGTTCGCTGGAAATCCAGCGCTCCGGCCAATACCTTGCCGAACAACTTGCCGCACCCGCCGAGGGCGAGTTGCGCGGTGAACTCGCGCCGTCTGCCCCCGACACTTTCGCCGTGGCGCTCGTCGAAGGCTGGCGTGGCGAGGTTTGCCATGTCGCGCTGACTAATGCCGCCGGGCGCTTCCGCCGTTACAAAATTATTGACTCGTCTTTTCACAATTGGACCGGGCTCGCGCTGGCTTTGCGCGGCACGGCCATCTCGGATTTTCCGATTTGCAACAAGAGCTTCAACCTCTCCTACTGCGGCTTTGATTTATGACGCCGCACCCAAACCATGTTTGTCATTGATACCATTGCCCATCGCCTAAAGCGCGGCTGCGAAACGATGGCCTATCCCAAAGGCCCAGCACCCGCGTTGCCCGACCGCCACGGCGGCGCGCTCAAGGTGGATGCCAGCAAATGCGCCGACGGCTGCAACGCCTGCGTGCCCGTGTGTCCGACACAGGCCATTACGCGTCCGCCCGGAAAACCTGTGGCGCTTGATCTCGGTCGCTGCATCTTTTGCGCGGCCTGTGTGGAAGTCTGTCCAACGAAAGCCATCACGCAAACCGGCGATCACCGCATGGCGGTGAGCCGCCGCGAAGACCTTGTGCTGGGCGAGTCAGGAAAGGAACAAGTCCGCCTGGCGGTCGCCCTCGACGAAAAACTTCGCAAACTCTTTGGCCGGTCATTGCGTCTGCGCCAAGTCAGCGCCGGTGGTTGCGCCGCGTGCGAAGCCGACACGAATGTTCTCGGCACAATCGGCTGGGACTTGGGACGGTTTGGAATCCAGTTCGTCGCATCGCCACGCCACGCGGACGGACTGCTCATCACCGGCCCGGTGACGAAAAACATGGAACTGGCGCTCAAGAAAACTTACGACGCGGTTGCCGCGCCCAAAATCGTGATTGCCGTGGGCGCGTGCGCGATTGCCGGTGGCCCATTCGTCGGTCACTCGCAAGTCAACAACGGTGCGAGCGCCATCGTGCCTGTGGACCTGTTCATCCCCGGCTGTCCACCGCATCCGTTAACCATCCTCGACGGCTTGTTGCGCCTGCTTGACCGCCTCGAAGAAACCCCTCGCGGGAAAGTTCCTCAATCGTCGGCATAAACTGGCAAGGCAGCCAACGAATGCCGCTTAGGCTCATCGGCTCTTACGAGATGGTTTTGCATGAGCGAACTGCAAAGCCTGCGTTTGGCTGCCATGCGCTAGCGCTGGATCGCACCCATCTTTACATGAGGTTTAAGTTAGCCGGATTGGGACATTCTCCCACTAAAGCAAACGTCTCCACCAAGGAAACCATTTTGCAATTTTTCCATCCGGCTCAACTGGTGGCAGCGTCACGCGCCGGAAGCCGCGCTCGCAGTGAACGAGGACGCACTCGTGGTCGCGGAGATTGCGGAGCTTGTGCGGTTTGATTTTGTGTTCCTCGGTTTCGGAATAGTTCACGTTGCGCTTGCCGGCGCTGAATCCCCATGAGCGTTTCACGACGCGCTTTTTGCCGATGAAGTCGGCAGCTTGAATGGCATCGGCTTCGTCAGCGGAGCGGAAAATGAGGCGATTGCGGAGATTCAATGTCAGCACCTTCGCCTTGTCGTTGCCGAGCGGTGGCACAAGCGAAGTTGTGCTTTGCGCGGCGGCGACAACCGTTGCCCCTGCTTCACGGATCACGTCCACGCAGTTGTAATCGCTCGTGCCGTCTTCGCTGGCCGTCATGAATCGCTGCGCTTCGTCGGCCCACAGGATGAGCAGATTTGTTTTGGCACGTTCGGCTTTAGCTTTGTCGAAGCGGCGCAGAGCGTGATTGTAGTAAAGCAGCTTGAGCATCGTGTTCACGTAACGCCGCTCGGTCTGGAATTTCTGCGGCATGGTCGTCAGGATGATTTTGCCCTGATCTATCGCGGCGAAGTCGAACGTGCTTTCGCCAGTGCAAAACACCTCGGCGACTTCGGGCGTCAGAAAGTATTGCAGATAGTTGCTGATGGTTTCGCGCACACCGCCGAGCTGCTCATCTGGCTGCGTGAGGAAGCGGTTTCCGAAGTGAGCATAAACGGCGGCGCGGCGCGGAGTTTCGAGCAGGCTCTCAAGGTTTTCCAATTCTTCTTCCAGAAGTTCACGGTCGGAGAGCAACTCGTAAGCGCCAATCAGCGTGACGGGGCGATTCAACTCAAACAACATTTCAAGCGCGTGGGCGATGTGCGTCTGTGCCTGGCTTTTGAAAAAGCCTTTGTCCCCGCCCTGGCCGAGACTTGTGGCGGTGTCCACGATGAACTTGGCGTAGGTCGTGAATGGGATGCTGCGGTCGCCGGTCATATTGTAGCGATTTGGTGGTGTCCACTGCGCGTCTGTGTCGTCGGCGCGAATTTGTAGGTGAATCAGGTCGTGCTCACGTCCGTAGTGCCGCGCCATCGCCGAGAGGGTTTCCCAATAGACGCCTTTCTCGTCAATGCACAGGCCGCCCCACGTCGGCTCGTTCTGAAAAACTTGATGGACAAGTTGATTGATGCCGGAACTTGTCTTGCCAGAGCCGGTGTCGCCAGTGATGAGCCAGCCGCGACAAAACTGATTTCGTTTCCATCTCAAACCGCCGAGCTTCGCCACATGGTTTTTGCGTGGTGAACTCCACAAGAGCCAAACTGCGACGAGGGCCAGAAGAATTCCGCCTGCCGCCAAGACGTATTGCGGATGCCTCAACGCGAGGATGAGGTCTGGCGGCGGCATTATCGGGCCGAACGGAATGAGGTCGAGTTTCATGGCCAGACCTTTCCAATGAGATAGCCGGCCAGCAATGCGGCGAGTGCGGCAAAGATCGCGGCGGCGCGGGTGATTCTTGCGGTTCGAGAAGCGGGTGATTGGCTGCGCAGAGCTTCCAGCAAAGCCGATGACTGCTGCTGAAATGTCTGCGCCGCGCCGACGAGCTTCGCGATGTCCGCGCGGAACTGCTCAAAGGATGGGATTTCACGGCGGCGAAGTTCATCCCAATGCCGCTGGTGGATTCGGAACAACTCGACAAGGAGCATCACCGCGTCGTCTTCTCGCAGCCGATGTTTATCGCGCCACTCGGCGACGGCCTTGGCGAACTCCTCGTCGAAGTCGGGTTGTTCGTTGGTCGGCATGGGGATTACTTCGTGGGCAGGAGCAAGTCGGGGACGGATTCAATCTCGGCGTAGAGCTTCCGCTGCCACGTCTGAAGTCGTTGCCGGTCGAGCAGGCTGAAAGCCGGATGCTTCGTCGCCGCCGTGATGGTCAAATTCTCCGCGTTGAGCGATTCGACCAGCCAATCTTGCAAGCGCGACATGACAATCTCCCGTCCGCCGAGTTTGTCTTTGAGTTGCGCCCGCACTTCAGACGACTCGAACAAGGCGAAACTCTCGCTGTGTGCGGCATTGCGAACCACGACATACCCGCACTTCTTCCCGAATTGGTCAGCGAGCCGCTGGATTTGATCCACGCTGTCCGACTCGTGGTTCACGGGCATGACGAGCGTGAGCGCCGCGCCCATCGCGGACAGCACGGCGGGGAGGTCAATTTCGGTGAAGTAATCAATAAAGAGGTCGGTGGACGCGGCGCGGCAATCCATGACAACCAGATTGGCTTTTTCCAGTGCGGTGAAGATTCCGTCGAGTTCACGCCGGTTATTCAAATCGAGAAACTGGGTGTCGGGGTGAAACCGCTTCAACGTTGAGTTTTCGTTGTCGCTATCAATCGCAACGTGCGCGACGCCCCGGTCTTTGAGGAACTGCACGAAGTTGACGGCGAAGAAACTTTTGCCGACGCCGCCTTTGCCATTGAGGATGAGGTCGAGTCGTTTCATGTGCTTTCAGGTTTGAGCATCCGCACTTGGGCGATGCGCGGGCCACGGCTGCGGGTTTGCGGATTTCCGCTGCCATTGGAGTCCGGTGGTGGCTCTGATTGCGCTGGTGCGGCCACTCGACCATTTGGCTCGGCAGGAGACGGCGGGCGTTTTCGTCCAGGGCGACGGTGTGGGCGGACAATCTCGCCAATAATCTGATGGCAGAACGTGGCGATGGCTGTCTTGCTCGTCGGCAGGCAATGTTGAGTGAGCAATTCGGCAATGGCGCGATACGACGCCCGCCTTTGTCTCAATTCAGCGATGACATCCTTCGCCGGGAGCAAGTCTTGAAACTTCTGTGGACGGAGCGGCGTAAAGTCCGCGACCGCTTGGCGGACTGTGGCTGGGTCAAACGAGGTCATAGGCCGGAATGGGTTGGATGCGAACCGGGAAACTGATCGGCGGCAAAATGGACACGGCGATGCAATGGCGCGGACAATTCGTTGCCGGGCCATGCTCGCGGACAGATTGCGTCCGTGACCAGTTCGCGGACGTGGACAGTTCACGGCTGCGGACTGGTTGTGGACAAGGTGCGGCCGTGTCCGCTGCCGGATCGTGGACAGTCAAAGCCGATTCGTTGCCGAGGCTGCGGACTGTTCGAGGACGCATCTGTTTGCGCGGACTGAACGCGGACACGGATAGTTCGCGGACACGGACTGTTTGCGTCCGCGCCCTGTTCTCGACTGAATCAAGGTCGCGGATTTGCCGCGCTCGTGGCCATGAGCCGCTCACTTCGCGCGGATGTCCCGCGTGTTCCCCGCGACTGCCTCGCGGACGCAGAAGCCTTGCGCCAGCAAGGGGTAAAGCGTGCCCTGTATTAAACATGATGAGAAACACACTGCCTCCTTTGCTCCAACAATTCGTCGCGCCAGTTCTTCAGTTGCGTGGCGACGGACTCGATGCGGGTGGTTTGTTCAATCGTCCCCACTTCGATGCGTCCGGCGTAGTGAGCACCGAGTGGTGATTCCGCCAGTTGCATCACGGAATGTTCGGCATGGGTGTTGAGACGTTCGCCAAGTTTGTTCAGCACTTCGATGGCGGTGCGTAATTGAGCGGTGGTTGGTGTTTGCATAATCAGATACGAATGCCGCGTGAGGGTTTGTGTGCGAGTTCTTGCCGATGGCCCGGATATTTTTTGAGGACGAACCGTGTCAATCTGACAACTTCCGGTGCAATCGGGTGTGCCCACGGATTGCCAAAGCCGAGGTTGGCCGCCGCTTCTTCAGCGGCGATCTTCGTTGGCGCTTCGATGGTCGTGCGAAGTGGATCACCCAACTCGCGCGCATGTTCCCGGTCGGTGTGGTAAATGCCCCAGAGTTGACTGCCCGGCTTCGGAGTCACGGTTGTGCTCATGCCCGCAGTTCACCACAAGCAGCGTTTCCGAAGATGTATCAGCTACACAAAATGCGCGGACTGTCCGTGGAGTGTCCACCGGATGGCTTCGCAAGGGCCAAAAACGAACTCTGTGAAGAATGAAGTGCGGTGGTTGCCAATAAGCTGACGAACTGACTTATGAACTGTCAGCCGCCGTGGTTTGCGGAAGCTCCCGTGGATTGCTGATACCAGCCGACTGATTGCAGACCTTACAGCCGGAGCGAGATCGTTCCGGGCAGTCGCTAGAAACGCCGACGAAACCAGAAGGCGACATGCACGAGGCCGATCAGCGCCGGAACTTCGATCAACGGGCCGACGCCGGCAGCGAAGGCCACGCCTGACTTGATTCCAAAGACAGCGATGGCCACAGCGATGGCGAGTTCAAAGTTGTTCCCCGCCGAGGTGAAGGCGAGCGAGGTGGATCGCGGATAGTCCGCACCCAGTTTCTTCGCCATCACAAAGCTCACGAAGAACATGATCACAAAATACAGCACCAGCGGAATCGCAATGCGCAAGACGTCGAGCGGGAGTTGCACGATAGCGTCGCCCTTGAACGTGAACATCACCACGATGGTAAAGAGCAACGCGGTGAGGGTGAGAGGCGAAATGCGCGGGATGAACACACGCTCATACCAGTCCTCCCCCTTGAGCGGCACGAGAATCACCCGGCTCAATACGCCCGCAGCGAACGGGATGCCGAGATAGATCATGACGCTCCAAAAAATTTCGCTCATGTGGACCGGCACAACCGCGCCTTTCAACCCGAAGTAAGGCGGTAGCACGGTGATAAATATCCAGGCGTAAAAGCTGTAAAACAAAATCTGAGCAATGCTGTTCAACGCGACAAGTCCAGCGGCGTATTCACGGCTGCCATGAGCAAGTTCATTCCATACCAGCACCATCGCAATGCACCGCGCAATACCGACGAGAATCAACCCAACCATGTAATCCGGGTGATCGCGCAGCAGCAGCACGGCGAGCAAGAACATGAGCACCGGGCCGACAATCCAGTTCTGCACCAACGAAAGCGTTAAAATGCGCGTATTGGCGAACACCTTGGGAAGCTGCGAGTATTTCACTTTCGCCAGCGGCGGATACATCATGAGAATGAGGCCGATGGCGATGGGCAGATTGGTAGTGCCCACGGTCATGGGGGCGAAGAATCCCTCGGGATTGCTGATGACGAAGTGCCCCAGCAGCACGCCGAGTCCCATGGCCGCGAAAATCCAGACCGTGAGATAACGGTCCAGAAAGGACATATTCTTGGCCACAGCATCGGGCTGGGGTGTGACGGTAGATGATGCACTCATAGGAAACTTAGTTGCTCAATGACAGCCGCAGCCCGAGCCGCAGGATGAACCGGAAGTTCCACTCGTCGGCTTTGAAGTCGGTTTGGAACTCAGCACGCCAAAACCGCCCAGCAGCACGCGCCGAATCGGTTCGCCGGTTTCCGGGTGTTTTGAGAAAGGCGCGTCGTTCATGCTTTGCTTGAACTCGAAGTAACTCGGCTTCTCGCCGGACTTCGCCGGGATGGTTTCGTAAACGTAGGTTGTCATGTCAGTGGAGAGTTGCGGCTTGGAACAGTTGTTGGAGGCGTTCCGGCCCGGCGGGTTCTTCCGTCACCCAAGGCACGAGAGCCGTGCGCTTGGAATGCTTCTCGACGACTTCGCGGATGAATTGAACTTCACCTCGCCCTCGGGCGACGAGCAAAGGATCGTGCGAGCCACTTTCGGCAAAGCTCTGATTGATGACCCATGCGAACGGTTCGATTTGAGCGCGACGCAAGTCGTCTTGTAGCGCAGCGGCTTCATGAACGGGTGTGGCTTCAGGCATTGTGACGACCATCACGCGGGTGAATTCACCGTCGCGCAATCGGGGCAGCAATTCGCGCACTTCCTCCGGCATATCGCTGGCCTTGCGCGCAATTTCGCGATGATAGGATTCTGTGGCGTCGAGCAACAGCAACGTGTGACCAGTCGGCGCAGTGTCGAGCACGACGAAGGCGTCTTTACCCTCGGCCACCGTGCGTGCGAACGCGCGGAACACGGCGATTTCTTCGGTGCAGGGCGAACGCAAATCCTCCTCCAGGAGTGCGCGGCCATTGGCGTCGAGATTTTTGCCAGCGGTCGCCATCACCTGCTCGACGTAGGCCCGCGTCTCGGCCTGCGGGTCAATCCGGCTAACTTGCATCCCGGTGATCTGTCCCGCTGCCGCCGCAATGTGTGCGGCTGGGTCGGTGGTGCTCAAATGAACTTTGAAACCGCGCCGCGCGAGTTCCGTCGCGATGGCAGCGGCAATCGTGGTCTTGCCCACTCCGCCTTTGCCCATCGTCATAATGACGCCACGCCCGGCTTGCGCGAGGCCATCCACCAATTCGGTCAGGGTTTCCGTCGCAGGCAAGGCAACGGTCGTTTCGCCATCAGCCTGGCTGCCCGCTTGGAAGTAATCCGCAGTTACAAGCGCACGCAGGGCTGGGATGCCCACGAGATTTTGGGAACGCAACGGAACTTTGGACAACCGCATCCGCGTCAGAAACGTCTTTGCTGTCGCCAGCGCATTCGTCCCGCGCAGTTGCAACGCGAGAGCGACCGGGTCAGAATCGGCAGCTTGAAACAGTCCGTTCAGGATGAGCCTCTGATTGCGCACGCCGATAGCAGCCAGCTCATTGCTGGTGCGCTCCGCTTCCGCCAGGGCGGCCCGCTGTGCTCGGCTCACGAGGACGAGCGTGGTGCGTGTTCCATCAGACAGCGATGCAACGGCGCTTTCGTAAATGCCGCGTTGCTTTTCCAAACCCGCGAGCGGACCGAGACAGGAATTGCCGGTTGTGCTGCTCGCCAGAAAACCCGTCCACGCTCCGGGCAGTGACAGCAACCTTAGCGTGTGGCCGGTGGGCGCAGTGTCGAAGATGACGTGGTCGTAATCGGCGGTCGCGGCGGGTTCGCCGAGCAGTTTCGAGAATTCGTCAAAGGCGGCAATCTCCATCGTGCAAGCGCCGGAGAGTTGTTCCTCCATGCTGCGCACAATGGCTTCGGGCAATTTGCCGCGATACGGGCCAACCAATTTTTCGCGATAAGCCGTCGCCGCTGCTGCCGGGTCAACATTCAAGGCGGCGAGTCGCGGCACAGATGTAATATCGGTGGGCGTGGAAGTCAGGCGGACACCCAGCACTTCATCCAAGTTGGAAGCCGGGTCGGTGCTGACGAGGAGCACGCGCCGCCCCGCGTCCGCCAGTGCGATGGCCGAGGCGCACGCAAGCGAAGTCTTGCCCACACCGCCCTTGCCCGTGAAAAACAGGAAGCGCGTCGGCGATTCCAGGAAGCGGGCCAGAGATTGATCGGCGGGGATGTTCATATCAATTCAACACGAACCACCACCGCAACAACCCGACTTCGCGGGCACGGGCGTCGCGGTGGCTTTCAAGCTCAACAATGCCGCCAATTCATTGCGCTCGGGATAACGCCCGGTGGCCGCAACCTTGCCGTTGAGCAACATGACTGGCAACGCGGCCTCCCCCTTCTCCGTGAGCGCGGTCTTCACCAATTCGTTTTCAACAAACGCCGCCGGGTTTTGCGACAGGTTATATCGCTGGACAATCACGCCCTGGGATTTGAGCCAGTCGAGGTCGGCAGCGAATTGCACGAGCTTCGTATCAACTTCCGGCCCGCAGACGCCGGTTGAACAGCACATCGCGGGATCAAAGATTTGGAGAGTATTCAGGTTCATAAATAGTTCGGTTATCAGGCAGCAGCTTTCGCCGCCGTCGTTGGGTCTTTCAGCCATTCCAGAATTCGCGCCTCGATTTGATTGCGCACGTCCCGAAATTTCTGCAACTGCTCCTCCTCCGTGCCTCGCGCTTCCGCCGGGTCTTCAAATGGCCAATCGAGGCGTTGCAATGCGAAAGCGTAAATGTGCGGGCAATTCTTCTGCGTCCGCTCGCACACGGTGATGGCGAGTTGAAAGGACTTCTTCCCCATCAGCCCGTCGAGTCCCTTGGCCCGATGGCCGGACATATCCACGCCGACTTCACTCAGCACCCGCACGGTCAACGGATGAACCGCTGTGGGTTCAAGTCCGGCGCTCACCACCTCGAAGCGGTCGGCAGCGTGCTTGCGCAACAATGCTTCGGCCATCTGGCTGCGGGCGGCGTTGTGCGCGCAAAGGAACAGGATGCTCTGCTTGTTCATGCGGGTTGGGCCGCTTTCGCCTGATCGCGGCGACCATCGGCGTATGCCTCGAAGACCATTTTGATTTCGTCACGCACCTTGCGGAACACCGCCAGCTTTTCCTCATCCGTGCCGGTGGCGTGCGCCGGGTCGTAAAACCCCCAATGATGGCGGTTCACCTGGCCGGGAAACATCGGGCAAGCCTGATCCGCGTTGCCGCAGACCGTGATGACGGTTTCAACCGGCTGCTGCAAAAAGTCGTTCATGTGCTTGGATTGATGCGCGGAAATATCAATGCCGATTTCCTTCATTACCTGGATGGCGAGCGGATGGACGTAACCGGCGGGTTTTGACCCGGCGCTCTGCACATTGAGCGTGCCGCCAGCCGCCGCGCGCAGAATGCCTTCGGCGAGATGGCTGCGGCACGAATTGCCGGTGCAGAGGATAAGGACGGTGGGTTTCACTTTTTGCATTGTCGTTTGCATAATTCAGCAGGGTCTTGCTTTAGAATCTTTTTGAGTTTTTTGTTGTCTTCCAAAACGTGCGGGCTGTCGGCGAGGGCTTTCTCGATCCAGTCGAGCGCCTCACGCACCACCACCGGAGCGTTTTTGCCCGGCAACTGATAGTAAATCCAGCGGCCATCCTTGCGCGATTCCACCAGTTCGGCTTGAAACAAGATGGACAGGTGTTTGGAGACGGTGGACGGGGCGAGGCCAAAGAGTTCGGTGATCTGGCAGACGCACAACTCACCTTTTCGCAACGACAGCAGCGTGCGAACGCGGGTTTCGTCGGCCAGCGCCTTGGTGATGTTCATGAACTCGCGCATAATCTGTTTCTTTATTTCGCCATACAGCGAAATGAATATACGAACGCCATATCTCGCCGTCAAGCCGACGTAATATACCGGGCGGACAGTTCAACCACCAAAGGATGGGAAGGACCGGAGCGCGTGCAACCACCAAAGGATGGGAAGGACCGGAGCGCGTGCGGGACGTCCGCTTAGACCTTTGAGGTAATCGCGCGGAGCGTCCTTTCCATCCGTCGTTGAACCCGCCCGTCAAACTTTCCTGAAGTCGTCCAACACCGCGATCTACTTCATATCCCGCAAAGACTTGTCCACTTCGTCTTCGACATACCGGTTGAACTTGGTCGTGTCCTCGACCAGTTGCCACGTCTCGCCGAGCAGCTTCCATTTCTCATCCTTGCCCGCTTGGCGGCGAACGAGCACCAGTGAAGGGCACGGCAGTTTGTAGCCTTGCAGGAAGTGCGCGTTCTCCGGCAGGTCATAGTTCAGCGGCTTGAACATCAGCCGTTTCGCGGTCAACTCGGACTTGAACCGTTGCTCGATGACTTCCCGCGCCTGCCGTTCGATCTTCTGGCACGTCTCGCATCGCACTGTGCCGTGAAAGTAGTAGGCGATGACTTGCACGCTCGGCGCATTGGTCGTGGTTGCTGCGGGTGTTGATGGCTTGGCCTCGGACTTCTCTGCCGCATTGGCAAATGCGCTGGCGACCAGCAGAAGCAGCCCCGTGAAAAATATCCTTCGTTTCATATCGCGTCCCTCGTCAGGCTTAAAGCCTGGCCTCGTTGATCAGCACGAGTTGGTTATCGCGCACCATTTGGCGGACCTCAGCCAGAAACGAGGTAACGTCCTGCTGGTCGGTGGAAGTCACTTCAAAATTCATGTGCGAGGGAGTTTTCTCCAGCGCGCCTTTCAAAGTGGGGACTTCGAGCTTGAGATTTACAATGTCAAATGGCCGATCCGTGATGAGCGTCTCCAGTTTCGCGAGAAAACGTTTTTCGCCAAACTCTCCGGCGACGTGAAAAGCCATGCGCGTCGTGGTGGCAGCCACGGTGTCTTCCGCCTGCGCGCGGGCTTTCTCCGCGTCGAACTTCGCGTGCTTGACGTCGGCTTCCTTGCGCACGATGGCGAGAATTTTGTGTTCGCGCTCGATCTTTCGGACGAGCTGCTTGTCCGGGAAGGTGATGGCCTCGGCGGGGCAGATGTTCGCGCAAGTGGTGCAGCCGACCATGCAATCGTATTGGCGTTCCGGCCACGCCTTGTGGTCATGCACGTCATAGACACCGCGTCCGCAGGTGACGAAGCACAGTTCGCAGCCGATGCACTTGGCGTGATTGACCGTGGGAAACCACGGGATGGTTTCACGGGCGATGCCGTGCCAGAGGGATGGTTTGGTGGATGGTGCGCTCATAAATGGTTATTCAATTGTTCAGTGTTGCGGTGGCTTCGTGCCGTTCTTCAATCGCCCGTCCTCCATCTCCACGATGCGGTCGAAAACGTCGAGCGCACGGGCGTCGTGGGTGACAACGATGACGGCAGTGCCACGGTCGTGGGCGACCTGGGCAAAGAGTTCCATGACTTGACGCCCACGCTGACTGTCGAGTGCGGCGGTGGGTTCGTCCGCGAGAATCAGGCTGGGCTTGTTCGCGAGCGCGCGGGCCACAGCCACGCGCTGTTGCTCACCACCGGAAAGCGCGTCCGGCAGGTTGTTGGCCCGGTTGCCGACGCCGAGATACTCCAGCAATTCCATTGCGCGTTCGCGCGCGGCGCGGGGTGGAACATCGTTGACTTCGAGCGCAACTTGCACGTTCTCCCGCGCGTTAAGAAACGGGATGAGATTCGCTTTTTGGAAAACGAATCCCAGATGTTGTCGGCGGAAGGCGCGCAAATCCACCAGCGCGCGTGCGCCGTCCATGACCAGTTGACCGCCGATGTGGATTTGGCCGGAGGTCGGCGGGTTGATGAGCGCCATCGCCGTGAGCAGCGTGGACTTGCCTGCGCCGCTTGGGCCAAGCAACGCCACAATCTCACCACGCGCCACGCGCAGCGTCACGTCCTTCACCGCCACGACCTCGGTGTTGCCGTGCCCATAGATTTTCGTCAGGCGAGTTGCTTCGACGCCGGGGGTTGTGTCCGTGGCGGTGCTCATGTGGCAAGGACGGTGTTGGCCTCGACAGTCAGCGCCTTCCAGATGCCGAGCAGACTGGCCAGAATTGAAATTCCCACAACGATGAACGCGAGTTGAATCAAATCGGTTGACTCGATCACAACGAGACGCGGAAAGTTCGGAAACGCATATTGTCCCAGCCACCACGCCAGACCATAACCGAACGCGCCCATGAGCAACGCCTGCTGAAAGATCAGGCCGACGATGACGCGGTTGCGTGCGCCAATGAGCTTGAGCAGCGCGATGTCGCGGATTTTGTCGAGCGTCAGCGTGTAGATGATGAGGGCAATGATAATCGTGGAGATGATGATGAGCAGCACACGGAACAAGCCGAGTTGCCGCTTCGCCTTGTCCACCATGCCGGAGAGCAGCAGGTCCTTCTGTTGCTGGGTGGAATAAACCGTGACATCGGGCCATGTCGAAATGGTCGCGGCCACGCGGTTGGCATCCGCACCATCCCGCAAGCTGACCAGCACAGCGCTGACCTGTGGCAGCGCGAGCGCGGGCAGTTCACTCGCCGGGCCGACGACGCGTTCTGACAGCAGCGGCGTCACGCGGCCGAGGTCCAGCTTTTCGAGACGGGCAACGCGCGCGGCACGTTCCAAGCGAACGGCCTCACCCGGCACATCGAATTGAACGGCCATCGCATCGCTCACGGTAAAAAAACACAAGCCGTCACCGCCCGAGCCAACCATGCCGCGCGTCAGACCGACGACTTCGTAAACGTCCTTGCCCAGCTTGAGTTTCTCACCAAGCGGCAGGCCGAGCGACCGGTCCGCAATCATCTCGTAGTGCGCCTGACCGAGCGGACGCCCGGCGATGAGAGTCACCCACTCGCCTTTATCTTCCGGCCACGAAAGTCCCTGCACCACCATGCGCAACGGTCGGCCCTGATGCTCGCGCTGGATGGTGTGCGACACGAATCGGCGCGCGCCCGCGACGCCGGGCACGGCCCGCACGCGGTCTTCGAGATTGGCGGGAATGCGGGAGACTTCGGCGAACGGGCCGCGCGTGCTGCCTTGCACGACCCAGAGATCCGCCCCTACGCGATCAACCAGCAGGGTTGCTTCAAAAATCAGTCCGCGATAAATGCCGCCCATGCCCATGACGATCATCAGCAGAAGTCCGATGCCGATGCTCGTGAAGACGAACCGGCCCAGATTGTGGCGCACATCGCGAACGGCGAGGTTCATGGCACGCTGATTCGTTGGCCCTCGGCCAGCGGTAGCTTCTGGCCTATTGGTGGTTTCACGATTTGTTCCCCGGCTGTAATGCCCTGCGTGACTTCGAGGTCTTTCAATCCACGAATGCCCGGAGTGATGTCGCGCCAGCGCGCTTTGCCGTGGTCGTTGACGAAGACGCCGGGCTTGCCTTCGCGCCAGAGCACATACGGCTGCGGAATCATCACCACGCCGGATTTGTGGCCGGTTTCGATGAAGACCTCCGCGCGCTGGCCAATCGTCCAACTCTCCGGCAATTCCTTCACCCGAACATCAACCACGAACTCCCGCGTCTCGCGGTCGGCTTCGCGCCCAAGTCGTGCAACTTCGCCGACGTAACTCTTGGTGGACGCGGAGCGGAAAACCACTCGCGCCGATTGGTCCACCTTCAAGCCCGTCATCGCAGTTTCGTCCACCCATGCGGAAACCCAGACTTCATTCGTGGCTACGAGTTGCAGGATGGATGATCCCGGCACGACAATCCCGCCGGGGTCGCGGTCGCGACGCGTGACCAGGCCGTCGTAGGGACTGCGCATCTCTGTGAACGCGAGATGTTCTTTTTGATAGAGCAAAGTTTTTTCGGCGGTGAACACCTGGCTCTCAGCTTCCACAATAGCGGATTGAGCGCGCTTCAAGTCGGCTTCGGCGACGTGCAGGGTTTCAGCAGTTTTATCGAAGTCGGCTTGCGAAGTGATTTTTCCGGCCAGCAACTGAATTGACCGCTGGTGGTCCTGTTGTGCCTGCTTGAGCACTGCCTGCGCGCGGGCCTCGTCTGAACGAACGCGTTCGACTGTCGCCCGCGCAGCGGCGAGCGTGGCATCCGCAATGGCGACTTGCTGCTTGGTTTCCGCGTCATCAAGGCGCGCGAGCAGTTGCCCGGACTTCACATAGTCACCCTGATCCACCAGCACTTCCGCCAATCGCTCCTGAATGCGTGGGCTGATGGTGGTTTTGACGCGCGCCTCCAGCGTGCCCGTGCCCATGACTTCGCCGCGCACTTCGCCCGTCGCGACGATGTGAGCCGTTACCGGTGTTGGACTGAACTTGAGGCGATAGACGGCAAAAACGACAACCACGATCACGATCAGCCATAGCAGGAGTTTGCGGTAGGCAATGGGCTTCTTGGCTTGCTGCGCTGGCTGGGGCGCGTCGGCGATTTTATCCGTTGGCTTCGGAGTTTCAGCGGTGGTGCTCATGCGAGTTCGTGATAAGAATTCATTGGGGTTGGGCGGCTCGCCAGGTGCGATACGAACCCGTGAGGTTGCGCACGCGGAAGCCGTGTTGGCTTAGGATGCGCGCCGCATTGTAGGAGCGCTGGCCGCTCTGGCAATGCGCGATGATTTCGCGGTCGCGCGGCAGTTCGTTTAAGCGCTGACGCAACTCATCCAGCGGAATGTGCGTCGAACCGGGAATGAAACCTTTCGCACGCTCGTCGGGACGACGGACATCCAACAGCAGCGTTGTTTTTGGATCGAGCGAAGCAACTTCATTCCACTGCGCGAGCGCAACGTAACCATCAAGCACGTTCTGCGCGGCCATGCCCGCAAGGTTGACGGGGTCTTTCGCCGAACCGTAAGGCGGTGCGTAGGCGAGTTCCAATTCGGCGAGGTCGTGAACGGTCATCCCGGCCTTGAGCGCGGTGGCCAACACGTCAATGCGTTTGTCCACGCCGTCATGACCGATTGCTTGCGCGCCAAGCAGTTTGCCCGTGTCGGGCGCGAACAGAATTTTCAGCGCGATGGGTTCAGCGCCGGGGTAGTAGCCCGCGTGCGAGCCAGGATGAAGATGAATCGCCTGAAAAGGAATGGCCGCGCGACGAAGAGATTTCTCATTTGCACCTGTGCAACCGGCGGTGAGCTTGAACAATCGCAAGATGGCTGTGCCCCACGTTTGTTCGTATCGGGACGGACGACCGAGGATATTGTCGGCGGCAATGCGGCCTTGGCGATTCGCCGGACCAGCGAGCGGAATCAACGCCCATTGACCGGTCACGCCATCACGCACTTCGATGGCATCACCCACGGCCCAGATGTGCGGGTCGGTGGTCTGGAGATGTTCGTTGACGCGGATGCCGCCGAGTTTTCCGATTTCCAAACCGGCATCCTTGGCCAGACCCACTTCTGGCTTCACACCCAACCCAAGCACGACCGAGTCGGCAGGCAATCGTTGACCGCTTTTCAGCACCACGATGGAAGCGCGGGCAGGCTCTTGCTCTGACGGCGGCTCAAACGACACGACGGGATCGTTCAGATGCAGGGCGACGCCATTAGTCTTCAACTCCGCTTGAAGCCACGCGGCCATTTCCGGGTCGAAGGGGGTCATCACTTGGGGCGACGCTTCCACCACCGTCACGTCGAATCCGCGATGCCGCAGTTGCTCGGCCATTTCGAGTCCGATGTAACCGCCGCCCACCACGACGGCGCGACAACGCTGGCAATCTTTCGACCACGCCATGATGCGTTCCACGTCGGGGATGTTTCGCACCACGAAATGATTCGGGCGCTCAATTCCGGGAATGGGCGGCCTGAGTGGCGATGCGCCCGTGGAAAGAATCAGAGCGTCATAGGCTTCTTCGTATTCGCGGCCAGTTTCCAACTCGCGCACCTGGATGCGGCGGGCCGTGGGATCAATTCGGATGACCTCGGTGTTGATACGCACGTCCAAATTGAAACGCGCCTTGAGGCTCTCGGGCGTTTGCACCAGCAGGCTGTCTTGCTCGGCGATTTCACCACCGACGAAATACGGCAGGCCGCAGTTGGCAAACGACACATGCGGGCCGCGCTCGAACATGATGATCTCGCAGTCCTCGCACAGCCGTCGTGCGCGCGCTGCCGCGCTGGCCCCGCCCGCGACGCCGCCGATGATGATAAGACGTTTGTTGCTCATGCCTTTAATGTTTTCGACTCGATGACAGTTTCGCTCTCCGCAGTCGCAGGACGTTGGTGATGGTTTTCTTCCCTGTCGGCGTCTTGGCGGACGCGAGTTGCGGAAAGCGGTAACACCGCGATTTGCACGGGTGCCAACGAACATTTTGCACCGCCCGGAACTGCTTCGCTATCAGGTATAACCCCACCGTTGAATTATCCCGAACGACGTTGCATGAGTGCGAGGTGAGCGATTTCATGGCGCGGTATAGATCAGCCACACGCCGCCAAGAATGACGAGGATGCCGCAAACGATTTTCAAGACGGTCAATCCCTTGGAGTGTTCGTTCCAATTCAGGAAGCGTTGCACGAGTTCCGTGGATGTGCCCGCCGCGACAATGACTGCACAATGGCCCACGCCGTAAGCCAGCAACAGCGCCGCACCATAAAGAAAGTTGGTTGCCGCCAGCTTAAACGTGACGCCGAGCATCGGAGCCATGTAGGCGAAGGTGCATGGGCCGAGCGCGATGCCGAACACTAGGCCAAGGATGAATGCGGCGAGATAGCCTTTGCGCTTCATGCCCACTTGTCCGGCGCCAGAAAAAGGCATGGGAATCACGCCGAGCAAATGCAACCCGACGACGAAGAAAATGATCGCGACGAAATAATTTCCGTAACGCCCCACGTCACCCATCATGCGGCCTGCCGCCGCCGTGATTGCGCCGATAGCCGCGATGGTGATGAGAATGCCAACGGCAAAAAGCGTTGAGGTCCAGAACGCGCGCCGCGTCGTCACCTTTCCCTGCTCGCTGATGAACCCCACGATCAGGGGGATGCTCGCGAGATGACAGGGGCTGAGGACGATGCTGAGAATGCCCCAAACAAACGAAGCCGTCAGCGCGATGAGTGGCGCACCTTCGACGGCGTGGCTGAGGTTGGTAAAAAGTTGTTCCACGTTTTGTTAGCGGTTCGTGAGCGGTTCGCCATGCGGCGAATCAAGCGTCGCATTGGTTGATTCGACAGCCGTCCAGGAGTTGCTTGGCATCACGCTCAGATTGAGCGGCAAAGGGAAACATGACCCACCAGCGCACGCCGGGCGTCGCTCTTGCCGGGCGCTCAGAAACGCCGCGGCACCGACGACAACAGCGACGATGAGGAGTGTGCGGCGGTCGGGTTTCATGTCAGTTGCACTCGCCCAGCTTGCAGGCTTTAGCGATTTGTTCCGGTGACAGCTTCATCTTGTCCGCGAGCGCCTGCGCGATGGTGATTTGGCGGCCCGTCATGGCGGGACGCGCATCAAGCCACTTCTGCAAATTGCCGGCGTTGACGAAGAACCCTTGTTTGAAGCAACCGGCGGAAACCCATTTGCCGTCCGCGCTCTTGTTCTGGCCGAACCACGCCACGGCGGTCGCGGGTTCAAGCGACGCAATCTGTCCATCGAGCGTCTTCACCCGGATGAGTTCGTCGGTCAGGCCGTCCTTGGCTTCGACTTCGATGTTCTGTCTGAGCCGCGCGGCCACGCCCATTGAGCAATGCGTGCAGCAGCCGTAACCGTGAGTCGTGCCGAACTTCACGCCGCAGGCGTCTTCGGGATACACGGCGCGGTCGCAAAACGCACAGCGCGTAGCGAGTTCCTTCGAGACGAGCACGTCCCAAGTCAGCAGATTGCCGGGACTGGCTTGTTGTTCCTTTGCGGCAGTCTCTTTGTCGGCGAACGCTTTCACCGTGGGGCGGCTGTTTGCGTCCATGCCGTAGAGATAGGACGCGCTCCTTACCGGAATCAGATTGCCGCTCACCCAATCGGTGACACTGACCTTTGCTTCTTCAGTCTTCGCGTCCGCACCGACTAGGCTGGAGAAGTAAATGAAGTAGCAATGCGGCGAGCAAAGGATGCGCTGCTCCGTCTCGCCCATGACGAGTGTTTTCGTTTTCGCATTCACGTCGCCGTCGCACATGAAGCAAACCGAATCATGTGAGCGGGCGTCCGCAGCGATGGGCATCTCGCGCACGATACCGGCGGATGGCTTGCCGCCACTGATGTCCACGCCGAGTTCTTTCCACTTACCGAGGATGTCTTCCTTGCCGAAGAAGCCGACGTGACGGAACAATTCTTTGCCGTCCGCGTCATAGAAGATTTGGGTGGGAATCACTTCGATGCCGTAAGGCTTGGCGGCGTCGGGATTCACCCAAACATCAATGAACTCGACGTTCATTTTGCCAGCGTATTCCTTTTTCAACCCTTCCAGGATGGGAGCCATCATTTTGCATGGGATGCACTTTCCCGCACCGAGATCGAGGAGCTTCGGCAGCTTCGCGTTGGCGCCGGGAGCAGGGTTGGCCGTGTCATGGGATGCAGCAGCGACGGTCGCAGTTGGAGCCGCATTGTTGGACTCAGCCGGGGATTTGCCCTTCTTGAGCGCGACGGCTGCCACGACAGCCACGGCGAGCGCGGCCACAATGAGAAGTTTGATCGGTGTTTTCATGGTTTTATTTTCTGGTAGAGGGCGGGCAGCCGCGTTTGATACATCTCGCTTATTTGCGATTCCATTTCGGCCAGCGGTTTCACAGGGATGAGGTCCATCACTTCGGCAGGCGAAAGCCCGGATTCGAGCAGGGTTCGCGTCGCGCCACAGACCATGCGTTTCAACGCCGGCGCAATCTCCGCGTTGCTGAGACCAAAGCCTGCCGCCACTTCGCGCAGTGCTTGCAGTTGAAACCAGAGATAGGTTGGCCCCATGCCGGTGAGCAGCGCGTAGCCTTCCAGCTTCGTTTCCGCGACTTCCGGGCATTCGCCCAGCGGCGCAAGCAGCCCGGAAATTTCCTCTTTCTCCGCCGTGTTCAGTGCCGCGCCGAACGCGACCGGATTAAATCCGAAGTTCACAACGGACGGTGCGTTCGGAATCACGCGTGCCAGTCCCACAAAGCCGCCGAGCAATTCGGTGAGCTTCGCAATGGTGAACTTGGGCGCGAGCGACACCACCAGCGCACCCGGCTTGAGACTGCCTTTGATGCCCGCCGCCACTTCCGCCATGACTGGCGGATGCACGGCCAGGAACACAATGTCTTGCGAGGCTGCTGCTGGGCTGTTGCCAGGTGCGGTTTTAATGCTGGGGAATTGCGCCTTGAGTTTGGCAAGTGTCTCCGCGTTGCAGTCGCTCACGACGATTCTGTCTGGCAACTCACCACCGCGCTTCCAGCCTGCCAGAAAAATGCGGGTCACCCGCCCCCCGCCGACAAAGCCAATCGTTTTGTTTATCATAGTTTTTCCTTTCGCGCTTTCAGTTCAGAATTCAGATGAGCAGTTTTTTGATTTCATCCGCCGACGGCACTTTGCCGCTGACCTTCACCTTCCCGTCTACCACGAGTGCGGGTGTCATCATCACGCCAAACGACATGATCCGTTGCAGGTCGGTGACTTTTTCGAGTTCGTAAGGCAGGCCGAGCGCCTTTGCGGCCTGCTCTGTCGCTTGCGTCAGTGCGTTGCACTTGGCGCAGCCCGTGCCGAGGATTTGCAGTTTCATAAAGTTTTTTGGTTTGGGGTCATTACATGATCCAGTTGAAAAGATAGCCGACCAACATGATGCCCAACGCCACCACGCCGAAGAACGTGGCAATGAGTCGGGGCTTGAGAACTTTCCGCAGGATGATCGCTTCGGGCAACGACAGTGCAATGACCGCCATCATGAATGCCAGCACCGTGCCGAGCGCCGCGCCTTTGCCGAGCAGGGCTTGCACGATGGGGATGATGCCTGCCGCGTTGGAATACATCGGCACGCCAAGCAGCACGGCCAGCGGCACAGACCACCACGCGCTTTTGCCCATGATGGAGGCCATGAAATTCTCCGGCACGTAACCGTGGATGCCCGCACCCACCGCGATGCCGATCAAAACGTAGAACCACACGCGGCCCACGATGTCCTTCACGGAATCCCAACCGGCGCGAATCCGCGCGGGCCAATCCAGTTTTTCTTCCACTCCCGCCTCGCCCGTTTTGGTCGCATAAACCCAATCCTCGACATGCTTCTCCATCCGCAGCCGCCCGATGACCCAGCCGGAAAAGATGGCAATGATCAGGCCGGTGACCAGATACAAGCCCGCCACTTTCCAGCCGAACAACCCGAAGAGCAGCACCAGCGCGACCTCGTTCACCATCGGCGCGGAGACGAGAAAGGAAAACGTGACTCCTAACGGCACGCCAGTGGTCACGAACCCGATGAACAACGGCACTGCCGAACAGGAGCAGAATGGCGTCACGATGCCAAGCAGCGCCGCCAACACGTTGCCCACGGATTCGCGACGGCCCGACAAGATCCGCCGCGTCCGTTCCGGCGTGAAGAATGACCGCACGATGCCAACCCCGAATACAATCAGCGTGAGCAGCAGCAAAACCTTCGGCGACTCAAACACGAAAAATTCCACCGCCGCGCCCAGATGTGATCCGCGCGCCAGCCCGCACAGCGAATAGGTGAACCACGCCGCAAATGGAGCGAGGCTGCGATAGATCAACCACCAGAACACAAGACCCGCGAAACCCCAAAGCAAATGCTTGCGCCAACCCGGTTTGCTGGCGGTCACAACTATTGGGCCAACAGCAAGTCTCTGTTTTAAGGTTTCCTCCGCAGGGCCAGTTGCTGCGACATGAGGTTGAAGTTGTGAACTCATGCGATTACTTCCCTCCGTTGCCGTTCTTTTGCACGGCCTGGACGCATTTGAAAAAGTTGAGCACGCAAGGCACGCGCAACCGGTAGAACACCTGTGCCCCGCGCTTCTCGTCTTCCAGAATGCCCACATTTCTGAGCTGGCTCAGATGCCGTGATACGGTTGGCATCTCCACGCCGATCATGTCGGTGAGTTCGCACACGCAGCGTTCGCCGCGCGACAATTCATCCACGATGAACAGGCGGGTGGGATGCGCGAGGGCCTTGATGATTCGGGCCTGGGCTTTGTATTCGGCTTGTGCGGTGGCAGTCATATTTACTGCTTACACACTTAGCTAAATCGCTAAGTCCTGCTCACCGGATTTTGCCGAATCCTTGCCGTCGCTTGCTGGCGGGAGACTGTCGGGGCTGGCTCAGTGGGACGCTTTCGCCGGAAGGCGACGCGAACTGCGCTTGGGCGTTTGGCCGTTGCATTCATCGCACCCGGCCTTTGCGCGCGGCGTGCAGTCAATCACCTTGCCGCGCCGGTCGAACTCAAAGGTGCAACATTCGTCGAGCATCTGCTTCAACTGCGAACGTCCGCGCTGCACGCGCGCCTTTGCGCCGGAGAGCGAAATTCCGAGGCGGTCGGCAAGTGCTTGCTGCGTCAGCCCGTCGAGTTCGGTCAATACCACCGCCTCACGATACGGTTCGGGCAGGCTGTAAATCATCCGCCGGAACGACGCTTTGAGTTCCTCGATTTCGCCATCGTTCGCGTCCGGCTCGGCGGGTAATGTGTCCGGCACTTCCACGGTTTCCTTGCGCGTGCGGTAGTGGTCAATGATGGCATTGCGGGCAATGAGGTAAATCCAGCCTTCGAGCTTCGCCGGGTCTTGCAGTTGACCGAGCCGCTTCTGAATCTTCACAAAGACATCCTGCAAAATATCCTGCGCCGTCGCCGGGTCAGACACCCGTGAGCGGATGAACTGACCCAGCTTCTCGGCGAACTCGTGCCAGATATGTTCGAGCGTAGCGTTCATCTGAGCGTCGCGGGTTTCACGGCTTCGATGCTGGCGGACGCCACATAATCTTCCGCCTTCCGGCCCGGAAACCACCCGCCGATAATCTCACGGCTTTCACCTTTGCGCACAATCCGAATGTTGGCAAACCCCGCCGCCTTCAACATGGCCTTGAGATCGTCCACCAGCGAAGCCCCGGTGACGCAACCTGTATAAAGCTCCCAATCCTTGCGCAGTTCCTCGGGAATCGGCGCGAGCGCAACGATGTCGGAAACCGCCAACCGTCCGCCGGGCTTCAACACCCGAAGCGCTTCGCGGAACACGCGCGACTTATCCGGCGACAGGTTGATGACGCAGTTGGAGATTATGACATCCACCGTCGCGTCCGCCACAGGCAGGCTTTCGATTTCGCCGATACGAAACTCGCCATTCTCGTAACCGCCACTGGTCTTGTTCTTTCGCGCCTTGCTCACCATTTCCGGCGTCATGTCCACGCCGATGACGCGCCCGGTTGGCCCAACGGCACGGGCCGCTAGAAAAGTATCGAAGCCCGCACCGCTGCCCAAATCGAGGACTGTCTCGCCCGGCTTCAACGCGGCGATGGCCTGCGGATTTCCGCAACCGAGCCCAAGGTTCGATCCTTCGGGGACTGCGCCCGTCTCGTCGGCTGAGTAACCCAACCCCTGCGATACTGCGGCGGCAACGTGCCCGTCTTTGGTTGTTGCCTCCTTCGGGCTGCAACAAGTCGGCGCGCAACCGCAACTTCCGCCATCCACTGCAATCCGTCCGTAGCGTTCGCGGACGGTCTGTTTCACTGTGTCGTTTTCCAATTCTGGTGTCTTCATGGTTCTCGTTATTTATGTTCTGGACCGCATTTCTTTGCAGCCCGTTCACCATTGAAGACGAACGACTCTGAAAAAGGACGCAACTGGCTTTGGTCGGCGGTCGGCGGGGGAGGTCCGGTGAAAAGCCAATTCGTGGTCATGTGGGTTTCTCCAGAGCGCAACTTAGACGGAAAGGGGTTTACTCGTGCGGGGTTTGAGCATAGCATTTAAGCAGGCAATGGTGTTTGCCATCTCGCTTCACGAGAGAACCGCCTGAGCGATACTCAGAGCTGATAACTCCTACCAAACGTCACTGACGACGGTAGAAGTTTTATGAGCTACATCTGGATATTTCTTGGCGGCGGACTCGGCAGCATCGCCCGGTTTGCCGGTTCTGGTTTCATCGCCCGCCACTTCGGCGAGACTTTTCCCTGGGGCACGTTGCTGGTGAATGTTACTGGCTCGTTCATCATTGGCTGCTTCGCCACGCTGACGGACACGGAAGGACGCTGGCTCGTGTCACCCTCGGCCCGGCAATTCGTGATGATTGGCGTCTGTGGCGGCTACACGACATTTTCTTCGTTCAGTCTGCAAACGCTCTCGCTTGCGCGGGACGGCGAGTGGTTCAAAGCTGGTGCGAATGCTGTGCTTTCCTTCGCACTGTGTCTGATCGCCGTCTGGCTGGGGCATCTACTCGCGGCCAACTTCAACTCAACGAAAGGTCTCTGATATGCAAATTCCAAATGACGCAGTCCTGCTCCGAATCCTCATCGGTGAGAGCGACCGCTGGCATCACCAGCCGCTCTACGAAGCCATCGTGCTCAAGGCGCGTGAACTGCACCTGGCCGGCGCGACGGTGTTGCGCGGGCCAATGGGTTTCGGCAAGTCCAGCCGCCTGCACACTGCGAAAATCCTCCGCCTCTCGATGGATTTGCCCATCGTCATCGAAATCGTGGATAGCGAAGAAAATATCCAGGCGTTTCTGCCCGCGCTAGACGGGATGATCGGCGGTGGCCTGGTCACGCTCGAAAAGGTGAAAGTCATCCACTACCGCGGCGGCTCGGAAACACCGCAACCGGCCACTCAACCACCACAAAATTTATGACTGAAATCCAAAACATCACTGCATTGGAAATCCTCGACTCGCGTGGCAACCCGACGGTCATGGTCAATGTCACACTGAACAACGGCGTCACCGCCTCGGCCTGCGTGCCGTCCGGCGCGTCCACCGGCATCCGCGAAGCGGTTGAACTGCGCGACGGCGACGCCAAGCGTTATGGCGGCAAGGGCGTGCTTAAAGCGGTGGCGAACGTGAACAAGATCATCGCGCCGAAATTGAAAGGCAAATCGCCGCACGCGCAAAAGGAGATTGACGCATTGCTGATAAAACTCGACGGCACGGAAACCAAATCGAAGCTCGGCGCGAATGCCATTCTTGGCGTTTCAATGGCCGTCTGCCGCGCGGCGGCGCTGGATGCAAAGATTCCGCTCTACGCCCACATCCGCAAGCTGCACGGCGGCAAGGCCGGTGCGCCTTATGTCCTGCCGACGCCGATGATGAACGTGGTCAACGGCGGCGCGCACTCGACCAACAATCTGGACTTTCAGGAATTCATGTTGTTTCCCATTGGTGCGCCGACATTCGCGGAAGCGCTGCGCTACGGGGCGGAAACATTTCACACGTTGAAGAAGATTTTGCAGAAGCGCGGCCTCGTCACCGCCGTGGGCGATGAAGGCGGCTTTGCGCCGAACCTCAAAACCAACGACGAAGCGGTGGACGTGATCGTGGACGCCATCAAAGCCGCCGGTTACAAACCCGGCAAGGACGTTGCCATCGCGCTCGACCCGGCGGCGAGCGAGTTCTACGACGAGGGCGGTTACGTGATGAAGAAATCCGACAAATCGCGCAAGACTCCGGCAGAGATGGTGAAACTGTGGGGTGACTGGGCGAAGAAATATCCCATCGTCTCGCTGGAAGACGGCATGGGCGAGGAGGACCGCGACGGTTGGAAGGCGTTGACCAAGACGCTCGGCAAAAAACTGCAACTCGTCGGCGACGACAACTTCGTGACCAACCCGAAGATTTTCGCCGAAGGCATTCGCGACGGGATTGCGAACGCCATTCTCATCAAGCTCAACCAAATCGGCACGGTCAGCGAAACGCTGGAAACCGTGGCGATGGCACAAAAAGCTGGTTACGGCGCGGTCATCTCGCATCGCTCCGGCGAAACCGAGGATGCCTTCATCGCCGACCTCGCCGTGGGCACGAACGCGGGGCAGATCAAGACCGGCTCGCTCTGCCGCTCGGAGCGCATTGCCAAATACAACCGCCTGCTCGCCATCGAAAAGGAATTGGGCCTGAAGGCCCGCTACGGTGGGAGACCTTGATCGGGCGACTAAAATAATTAACCGTAACCATCAGTCCGCCGCGCGCGTCTGCAATGGGAGCGTGCTCCCTTCGACGTCGGCGCATAGTCCATCTGGAGGATTGCGTCAGGAACGGTGAACGGGTAACATTCCGGCACTAATCAGATTGGGTTGACGAATGGAGGCGAGATTGCCCGCGTTAATCTGTCACGGCAATGGAATCTGCCGACCTCGGTGAGAGGTAAACCGCCCCGCGCAAGCGGGACTGATGACTCCTACCAGCGGGCTTCGCAATGCGCGAAGTCTGCCGGTAGGAGTTTTTTGTTGTCCGCGTTAGGACTGATTTATGAAACATGCGTTCAAGTTCGCAGTGATGGTGGTGGCTGGCCTCGGGGCGTTGGGCCTCGGCGGTTGCGTTCACTTTCACGACCAACCGTTGTCGGCGGAAAGGGCGGGAGCGGACTTCAGTGCCCGCACGCTGAATGACGCCGAGTTGAAAGACTATCTCGAAGCGAACCGCGTCACCGGTGATTGGCCGCGCGCCGCATGGGATTTCAACTCGCTCTCCCTCGCGGCGTTTTACTATCAGCCGAGTTTGGATGTGGCTCGTGCCAAGTGGGCGGTGGCGACGGCGGGAAAGACTACCGCAGGCGAACGCCCCAATCCGACGCTCAGCGTTTCTCCCGCCTACAACACCACCACGACTGTGCCCTCGCCGTGGATCGTGACGCCGTCGCTGGACATTCCCATCGAGACGGCGGGCAAACGCGGTTATCGCATCGCGCAGGCAACGCAGCTTTCGGAAGTGGCGCGGCTGAACATCGCCTCGGTGGCCTGGCAAGTGCGCAGCGCGGTCCGGCGGAGTCTGGTGAACCTCGACGCCGCGCAGGCGATGGAAAACTTGCTGCGCGAGCAGCAGAAAATGCAGACGGAGAACTTGCGGCTGCTCGAACAGCAGTTGCAGGCGGGAGCAATCTCGCCGTTCGAACTTACGCAGGCGCGGGTCGCGGCGGACGGCACGCGGCTGGCGTTGCACGATGCGGAACGCCAGAGCGCCGAATCCCGCGTGCAACTGGCCCAAGCCGTTGGCGTTCCCACTCACGCGCTGGACGGAGTGGAGTTTTCGTTCGACAGCCTGCGCGTGATGCCCGCGGAAGTTGCCCCGGCGGAAGCGCGGCGGCAGGCGTTGCTGAATCGCGCGGATATTCTCAGCGCGTTGGCCGAATACGCCGCGAGCCAGTCGGCCCTGCAACTTGAAATCGCCAAGCAATATCCCGACATTCATCTGAGCCCCGGCTACGAATACGATCAGGGCGACAACAAATGGTCGCTCGGGCTGTCCGTCACGCTCCCGGTGTTCAATCACAATCAGGGTGCGATTGCGGAAGCGCAGGCGCGGCGCACGGAAGCGGCGGCCAAGTTCAATGCTTTGCAGGCGGGCGTGCTGGCGGAGATTGATCTGGCGGTGGCCGGTTATCGCGCGGCGATGCAAAAGCAGGCCGATGCGGACGCGATGCTGGCGAACCTCCAAAGCCAGGAGAAGTCCGCGCGCGCGCGACTCGACGCGGGCGACATTTCCAAGAGCGAACTGGCGGCGTTGCAACTGCAATTCAGCGCGGGCGCGCTGGCCCGGCAGGACGCGCTCACCCAAGTCCGTCAGGCGAAAGGCCAGTTGGAAGACGCCCTGCAAAGCCCGGCGGAAATGCTGCCGTCGGCGGAGCGTTCCCCGCGTGTTGAGCAAGCCACAGCATTGCTGAGCCTTCGGCAGACCATTTCACTGCCGCACGTCAAAGGCGGATTTGATCTCATGGCGGTAGATCTTGCGGGCAAGCGGCTGTTTCTGAACGCGGAGGATAACAACACTACCGAAGTGATTGACCTCGCCGGCGGGAAACTGGCACACACGATCACGGATGTGACCGAACCGAAGTGGGTGGTGTATCGCCCGGAACTGCACCGCCTCTATATCGCGAATGGCAACGGCAATGTGCGCGTGCTGGACTCGGACACTTATGCCACACAGCGGACCATCGCGTTCAAGGAGAAGGCAAACAATCTGCGGTTCGATGCGAAGACGGGCGAATTGTTCATCGGCGTCGGCAAGCAGTTCGGGGCGATTGGTGTCGTGGACACGCGCAAGGATGTCATCACGGCGGAAATCACGCTGGCGAATTTCCCGAAGCAATTCGAGGTCGAGGGCAACTTGATTTACGTGAACGTGCCGGAAGCAAATCACGTCGCGGTCGTGGACCGGAAGAAGAAGGCAGTCGTGGCGACGTGGCCGGTGACGGCTGCGAAGGGTAACATTCCGATGGGTTTCGACCGCACGCGTCATCGGCTTTTCATCGGCTGCGAGCCGGGCAAGCTGGCGGTGCTGGACTCCGCAAATGGCAGGCAAGTGGCCGTGCTCGACATCGCGCCTGAGCCGGATGGCGTGCATTACGATGCCGAGCGACGGCTGATTTATATTTCGTGCGGTGACGGTTCGCTGGACGTGGTGCGGCAGACGGATGCCGACCATTACGAGTTTGCCGGGCGCGTGTCGACGGCGAAGGGTGCGGCGACGTCGTTGTTCGTGCCGGAACTTAAACAGCTTTTCCTCGCCGTCCCGCAGCGCGAGGGGCAGACCGCCGAACTCCGCGTTTACAGCGTCAGTCCGAAATGAACCGAGGCTTGCCTAACTCCAAATATTTATGCGTATGAAACACATGACATTCCCACTCCTCACCGCCCTGGCGGTTCTTAGCGTGCTTGGTCTGGCCGGTTGCAAACCCGGCGGTTCGGAGGACGAAGCCAAAGCGCCGACGGAAGTGGCCGTGCAGGTCGGCAAGGTCACGCGGGTGACGTTGCGCGCCCGGGTGGACGCCTACGGGACGGTGGAAGGCGAACCGGCAGGCGGCGGCAAGGCGGCGGGTGCGGCCAAACTGTCCGCACCGGCAGCGGGCATCGTCATGGCTGTGCCGGTGAGTGAAGGCGAACGCGTCGCGGCGGGCGCGGTGATCGTGAAGCTCGACGACCGGGCGGCGGTGGCCCAACTGCGCCTGGCCGAGCAGCAGATGGAGCGGCAAAACCAGCTCAAGGTCAGCGGCAACACGTCAGAGAAGGCGGTGCAGGAGGCCGCGCAACAACTAGCCGTCGCACAGGCGCAACTGGCCCTCGTGCAATTGACTTCGCCCATCGCGGGTCTGGTGGCCCGCATCAACGTGCAGCCGGGTCAGACGGTGGATGCGAATACCGTCGTCGCCGAGGTGATTGATCCGGCGCGGCTCGTGGCGACGGCGAACGTGCCCGCCAGCGAGGCCGCTTTGCTCAAGGCCGGACAGGCGGCGGAGTTGCTCGTGGAGCGGAGCGCGAATGTCGCCGCGCAAGGCAAGGTGCTTTATGTCAGCCCACAGGTGGACGCCAAAACAGCCACGGTGCTGATGCGGGTTTCCGTGCCGACGGACGTGGGGTTGCGCGCCGGGCAGTTCGTTCACGTCCGCGTCATCACCGAGGAACGCGCCGGCAAGCTGGCCGTGCCGCGCGAGTCGGTTTACACGGACCACGATGGGCAAAGCACGCTTTCCATCGTCGAGGGCGATGTCGCCAAACAGAAAACCGTGAAGGTCGGCCTGCGCGACGGTGATCTGGTAGAAGTCGAGGGCGAGGGCATTTCCGAAGGCGCGACGGTGGTAACGCTGGGCTCGTATGCTTTACCGCAGGAAACCAAGGTGCGCATCCTGAACACCGCGAAGGAGGAAGGGAAATGAGCGGGTCAACCGGGAGCGCCTCGCCCGCGCCGGGCGGTTCAGGCATCGGCGCGTTTGCCATCCGGCATCGGCTGGCGATCATCTTCATCACGGTGGCGGTCTGTCTCGGCGGTGTTTATTCGGCGCTGCGGATGCCGTCGTCGGTTTTTCCTGAAACCGAGTTTCCGCGTTGCGTCATCCTGATTGATAGCGGCGTCATGCCCGCCGACGAAATGATGGCGACGGTCACGCGGCCCATCGAGGAGGCGATGAAGGACATTCCCGGCGTGGTGCAGGTGCGCTCGGCGACGGGCCGCGGCAGCGCGGAGGTGAACGTGTTCTTCAACTGGCAGGTGAACATGGTGGAGAGCGAACTCTATGTGCTCAACCGCGTGGCCCAGCTCAAGTCCAGCCTGCCGGCGAACGCGAAGGCGACGGTGTGGCGGCTCACGTTCAACGCCTTTCCCATCCTCGGGGTCAGCCTGACCAGCCCGAAGCGGGAACTCACCGAGCTGTGGGAACTGGCGCGCTACGACCTCAAGCCACGTTTCCTACGCATCCCCGGCATCGCCCGCGTGGACTTGGTGGGCGGACGCGCGCCGGAGTATCACGTCATCGTTGACCCGCTGAAACTCGCGGCGGCGAATCTCGCGCTGACGGACATCACCACCGCGCTGGAGAAGAACAACCTCGTCGCGCCCGCCGGTTTCCACATGGAGAACTACACGATTTACCTGGCGCTGGTGGACAGCCGGGTGAAAGGGCCGCAAGACATTGAGGACTTCGTGGTGCTGATGCGCGACAACCATGCCGTGCGCATCCGGGACTTCGCGCGCGTCGAGCGCGGGCCAGAACCGGTCTTCAACGTGGTCAATGCGCAAGGGCAACGCGCCGTGCTGATGAACATCCGCGCGCAGCCGACGGGCAGCAGCATCCTGAACATCGCGGAGGAGTTGAAAGCGCAACTGGCCGACTTGCGCAAGACCCTGCCGGCGGACATGGAGCTTTCCTTTTACTACGACCAGTCGCTGCTCGTGAAAGACTCGGTGGGCAGTGTGTGGGAGGCCATCGTGGTCGGCCTGCTGTTCGCCGTGGTGATTCTTTATCTGTTCCTCAAGAACTGGGGCAGCGTGCTCACGGCCATCGTGGTCATTCCCGTGTCCGTGCTGGCCACCGTGGTCGTGATGCTGGCGGCGAAACTCACGTTCAATCTGATGACGCTGGGCGGCATTGCGGCGGCCATCGGGCTGATCATTGACGACGCCATCGTGGTGGTTGAAGCCATCTACGCGAAGGTCGCGCACGGCGAATCACGGTTGCAGGCCATCAAGTCCGGCATGGGCGAAATCATTCATCCGCTCGTCGGCTCGACGCTGACGCCGGTGGTGGTGTTCATTCCGCTGGCGTTTCTGGACGGGCTGCCCGGCGTGTTCTTCCGCTCACTGGCGCTGACGATGGTCGTGGCGCTGCTCACGTCATTGGTGCTGGCGGTGACGTTGACGCCGGCACTGGCCTCCATATTCCTGCGCGACCACGAGCATCTGGAACACGGTCATGCGCCGAAGGGCGAGGAAGGCGGCTTCATCATGCGGCCGTTGCTGCGGCTGTTCGAGGTATTGCTGCGGGGGGCGTTGCGCTGGCGCTGGATGACGTTGTTGCTTTGCCTGCTCATCGGCTTTGGCGGCTGGCAGGCGTATCAACGATTGCCCAGCGGTTTCATGCCCGACATGGACGAGGGCGGATTCGTCATTGACTGCCTGACGCCGTGGGGGACGAGCCTGGAGGAAACCGACCGCATGATGCGGCAGGGCGAAGCCATCCTGCTGGCCACGCCGGAAGTCGAAGGCTACTCGCGCCGCACCGGGGCGCGGCTGGCGCTGGCCGTGGCCGAACCGAACAAGAGCGATTTCCTGGTGAAACTGCGGGCGGACCGCAAGCGCAGCACCGAAGAAGTAAAACAGGAATTGCGCCGCAAGTTCAACGCGGCGCTGCCGGGCGGCGAATGGGAGTTTCCCGGCATTCTGGGCGACTTGATCGGTGACTTGTTGTGGTCGCCCAAGCCGATCGAAATCAAAATGTTTTCGAAGGACACGGCCTGGCTGATGAAGAAAGCGCCGGAAGTGAAGGAGGCGGTTTCCAAGGTGAAGGGGGTCGTGGACTTGAATGAGGGCCTGAACATGACCGGCCCGACCATCAGCTTCCGCATCCGCGCCACCGACGCGCAGCGCCACGGACTGACGAGCGACGACATCGCCACGGCGCTGAACACCGCCATGCTGGGACGCACGGCCTCCAGCGTGCTCGAAGGCGACCGTGTCGTGGAAATCCGCGTCGTGACCGAACCCGGCAGCATTGGCCGGCTCGACACGTTGCGGGAATTGCCGTTGCGCACGCCCGCGGGCGGCCTCGTGAAGATCTCGCAAGTGGCGGACATCACCGAAGAGCCGGGCCAGCTCGAATTGCGCCGCGAAGACCTGCGGCAACTGGTGGCCGTCACCGCCAATCTGGAAAACCGGGACATGGGCAGTGGCATCGCTGAAATCAAACAGGTGCTGGCAGCGGACAAGAGCATCCCGCCCGGCATGATCGAGTATGGCGGGCTGTTTCAACAGCAGCAGGAAAGCTTCCGCAACCTGCTCGTCGTGCTGTTCCTCGGCATCGCGCTGGTGTTCACCGTGTTGCTGCTGGAATTCCGCAGCTTCCGTGAACCCTTCGCCATTTTGTTCGGCAGCGTGCTGGCACTCACCGGCACGGTGGGCGCGCTCTGGGTGACGGGCACGACGCTGAACATCGTGAGCTTCCTCGGCGCGATCATCGGCGTGGGCATCGTGGCCAAGAACGGCATCCTCATGCTCGATGTCGTGGGGCATCATCTGGCCGAAGGGTTGAGCGTCGAAGAAGCACTGGTGCGGTCCGGTCGCCGCCGGCTGCGCCCGATCCTGATGACCTCGCTTTGCACGGTGCTGGCGATGCTGCCGCTGGCGTGGGGTATTGGTCACGGAGCGGACATGCTGCGGCCGCTGGCCATCGGCATCATCGGAGCGCTCTGCATTTCGATGATCTTTTCGCTCATCGCCACGCCGACGGTTTATTGCCTCATCATGCGCCTGCGCGAGAAACCGGCGGTGCGGAAACTTGAGCCGCATGAGTGAGGCGGCTACAAAGTGATTGTGAAAAGTGGAAGCCCGCCTGATCCGGCAGTTCCCCGACGCTGGCTTAACCGCACGGTGCTGGGAATCGGGCTGGCGTCGCTGTTCAGCGACTGGTCGCATGAAATGGCGACGGCGGTCATGCCGGCGTTTCTCGCGACGATGGGCGTGGCCGCGTTTTGGGTGGGGCTGATCGAAGGCGTTTCTGACGGGTTGTCCAGCTTCGCCAAGATGGCTTCGGGCTATTACACAGACAAACTACAACGGCGCAAGCCGGTGGCGGTCATCGGCTATCTAGTCACGGCGGTGGGCACGGCATCCTTCGGACTGGCAACAGCGGCATGGCACGTCCTGCTGGCGCGGGCGTTCGCCTGGCTGGGACGCGGCGTGCGGACGCCGGTGCGGAAGGCCTTACTGGCGGGTTCGGTGACAAAGGAAAGTTACGGCCGCGCGTTTGGCTTCGAGCGGATGATGGATACTTGCGGCGCGATTGTCGGACCGGCGTCCGCGTTTTTTCTGCTCGGCGTGTTTCATCATCACTATCCAACGCTCTTTTTGGTGACGCTGATTCCGAGCTTGATCGCGGTGGGGCTGATTGCCTTTGCGGTGAAGGAAAAGGAACGCAAGCCGGTGGCCCACGTTTCGTTTGGCGAACAGTTGCGGATGCTGCCGCCGTCATTCCGCAAATTTCTCGTGGCCGTCGGCTTGTTCGGTGCGGGCGACTTCGCGCACACGCTGCTGATTCTGCTTGCGACGCAAAAGCTCGCGCCGGAATTGGGCGCGACCAAAGCGGCGAGCATCGCGGTGGGACTCTATGTGCTGCACAACTTGTTCTATGCGGGATTTGCGTTCATCGCCGGCTGGCTGGCCGACCGCTTCTCCAAAAACCTCGTGCTTGCGGCAGGCTACGCTCTGGCAGCGGTGATGGCACTGGCGATCATTTTCCTGCCGCTGACGGTCTGGACGCTGGGCGCGATCTTCATTCTAGGCGGCGTTTATGTGGCGATTGAGGAAACGCTGGAAGATTCCTTCTGCGCGGAACTCGTGAGCGAAGAGCATCACGGCATGGCTTTCGGCACGCTGGCGACGGTGAACGGCGTGGGCGATTTTTTATCCAGCATCATCGTCGGGACGCTGTGGACGGCGTTTGGCACGAGCGTGGCGTTTGGTTTCAGCGCGGTGTTGTTTCTTGCTGGGGCAGTTCTAGTCGTGCGATTGAAGCCCGCCTGACCGCGTCGCGGCATTTGGCAGACGGTTAATCGCCGCAAAAGCACCTCCTCGCTTTGCAACCACCGTTTGCTTCGCTATTGTTTGAACGAGCATTTCAGGGCACTGCGTCCCGATGTTCGAAAAGGGTTCGAGGTTTGTTGCCTCGGAGGTCAATGCGGATGGTCGGGCCGCCATCCGATGAACGGCCTTGCCATGTTGGCAAGGCCACGTCGGATAATTGAATGACTCCGCTCCCGATTGAAATTCTCGCCTCGGTGTTGTTCGGGCTGGCCGTGCTGCACACGTTTTGCGTCAAACGCTTCGCCCATTGGGCGCATCAATCCCCGCCAGGTTCAGTGCGTGAGAACCTACTGCACTTTCTGGCAGAAACCGAAGTGGTGTTCGGACTCTGGGCCGCGGCATTATTCTTGGGAGTGGCGGTGGTCAAGCACTCCGTGGCCGATGCGGTGCATTACATTGACACGCTTAACTTCACTGAACCCAAGTTTGTCTTCGTCATCATGGTCGTCGCCGCCACGCGCCCGGTGGTGAAGCTGGCGGAGACGTTTATCTCGCTGGCCGCGAGACTGATTCCGGCGCAAGAGAGCGTGGCTTTTTACATCGCGGCGCTTTTCCTCGGCACGTTGTTGGGGTCATTCATCACTGAGCCAGCAGCGATGACGCTGCTGGCCCTCGTGCTCAAGCGCCGTTATTTTGACCGTGGCATCAGCCGCAAGCTGGCCTACGCCACGTTGGGACTGCTGTTTGTCAACGTGTCCATCGGCGGCACGCTGACACATTTCGCCGCGCCACCCGTGCTGATGGTCGCGGCCAAATGGAATTGGGGATTGGCATATATGTTCGAGCACTTCGGCTGGCGTGCCGCTTCCGCGTGCGGGGTTTCAACCGCGGTTGTAGCCGCGATGTTCTGGAAGGAACTCAAGGGGCTGGAGGTTGAACGAAATGCAAGCGGACGCATTCCGGCTTGGCTGACCGGGCTGCACCTGATGTTCCTCGCGCTGGTCGTGGCCTTTGCGCATTACCCCAATGTGTTCTTCGGCGTCTTCGTGATCTTTCTCGGTTTGGTGACGGCGACGCGCGAATATCAGGATGACCTCAAGTTGCGCGAAGGCTTGCTGGTGGGATTCTTCCTCGCGGGTCTGGTGACACTCGGCTCATTGCAGGCTTACTGGCTCAAACCGCTCATTCAAAGTCTCGGCGGCAACGCCCTGTTCTTTGGCGCGACCGGACTCACAGCCATCACCGACAACGCGGCGCTCACGTATCTCGGCTCATTGGTGGAGGGCATTTCGGACGAATTGAAATACGCGCTAGTGGCAGGTGCGGTCGCTGGTGGCGGCTTGACGGTGATTGCCAACGCGCCGAACCCCGCTGGTGTTGGTATCTTGCAAGATGCAAAGGCGTTCGAGGGCGAAGGCATCAGCCCGCTCGGACTGTTTCTCGGGGCGCTGATGCCGACAGCGGTGGCCATTGTTTTCTTCTGGCTGCTGCGCTGAACTTCACAAATGCCCGCGCACTGGAAATACTTGGCTTGAATATGTTCGGCATCCTTAAAGGTTGGTTCGGAGAAAAGCTGACCACGTTCGGCATGTGGCTGCGCCTGGATGAAAACATCTACCAGCGCATTGATGACATCATTCTCCCTTCAAAGAACGGCACAACCCAGATTGATCATGTATTGGTCTCGGTCTTTGGTATCTTTGTCATTGAGACAAAGAACATGCAGGGGTGGATTTTTGGCGGCGAGAAGGAGGCTACCTGGTGTCAAAGCATCTACGGACATAAGAGCCGGTTTCAAAACCCACTCCGCCAGAATTACCGCCACATCGAGTGCCTTGCGGAGTTCTTGAGATTAGATCGCCAATTCTTTCACTCCGTTGTGTTCTTCATCGGGGAATGTGAATTCAAGACACCATTGCCGCCCAATGTGCTGTGCTCAGGTTTGGGCAGC
>Ga0315271_10000127_pt1 | contig 36475 bp, 39 predicted proteins | sample C3_top_MG_FD_204664 | JGI IMG/M metagenome (GOLD analysis project Ga0315271, IMG submission 204664) | Sediment microbial communities from Yellowstone Lake, YNP, Wyoming, USA - C3_top | ecosystem: Environmental > Aquatic > Freshwater > Lake > Sediment | place: USA: Wyoming | collected 2017-08-01
GCGCACTGAGCATTTGCCGGGCTGGCTGCATTGCTACAACTGGCACCGACCCCACAGCAGTCTGGGATACTTGCCGCCCGTCAGCCGCCTGAAATCGCTGAACAACCTGGTGGGGTTACACACCTAGGCCGTTTTTCTTTGTGGGCCACGGGTGGGGCATTTTCACAAGGCAATACGTCCTTCGGCTGAAACCATTTGTGACCATCAATGCCCGGCGCGGAATTAAGTCATGTCCAAGGGAAAGGTGCTGGCCGAAACTGTTAAAATTTCACGGATCGAATGCCGCAACGCATCGCCGATAATCGTCACCCATAAAAACAAGGGAGTGCCTGATGGAAGGGGAAGCCAGAAAACCCGGTGAGCGCCGCTTGCAGATTCTGCAAACGCTGGCCGCGATGTTGCAGGATCCGCAGCCGGAGAAAATCACCACAGCGGCGCTGGCTGCGCGCGTCGGGGTATCGGAAGCGGCGCTGTACCGCCATTTTTCCAGCAAGGCGCAGATGTATGAAGGCCTGATCGAGTTCATCGAACAAACCCTGTTCGGGCTGATTGCGCGCATCACCACCGACACGCCCTCGCCGTCCGCGCAGGTCGAGGCCATTCTCGGCATGCTGCTGAATTTTTCGGCGAAGAATCCGGGAATGACACGTGTGCTGATCGGCGAGGCGCTGGTGCACGAAAACGAGCGCCTGCAAAAACGCATCAATCAACTGCACGACCGCATCGAGGCGCAACTGCGGCAATGTCTGCGGCTCAGCGGCGGCAAGCAGGCCGAACTCAGCGCACCGCTGGCCAATCTGCTGCAATGCGTGGTGGTGGGGCGCTGGCACCAGTTTGCCAAGAGCGGGTTTACTCGCGCGCCCGGCGGCGATATCGACCTGCTGCTGGCGCGCCTGCTCGACGCTCAGCCGGCCTGAATCACGGCCTGTCCGCATACCGGGCAGGCCGGATCACGCGGCACTTTCATCATGCGTGCTTCGGTGCGCAAACCATCCCACAACAGCAATTTCCCGATCAGCGGCTCGCCCACCTGCGCCAGGTATTTCAACGCTTCCATCGCCTGCATCGCACCGATGACGCCGACCAGTGGCGCAAACACCCCCGCCTCGGCACAGCGTAACTCGGGCTCGTCCGCGTGATCCGGAAACAGGCAGTGATAACACGGACTCTCGACGCGGGCTGAATCAAACACAGCCAGTTGCCCGGAAAACCCGATTGCCGCACCGGAAACCAGCGGTTTGCCCAAAGCAACGCAGACTCGATTCACCGCATGGCGGGTGGCGAAGTTGTCCGAAGCATCGACCACCAGATCGACCGCCGCGACCGCCTCGTGCAAGGCCGCGCCAGCCAGCGCCTCACCTATGGGCCGCACCTCGATTTCGGGATTGATGGCCAGCACGCTGCGTGCGAGCGAAGCGGCCTTGTTCTCCCCGATTGCCGCGGTGGCGTGGCCGATCTGGCGCTGCAAATTGGTGAGATCAACCGTATCGCCATCCGCCAGCAGCAGCAGCCCGACACCGGCCGCGCCCAGGTACAGCGCCACCGGACATCCCAGCCCGCCTGCGCCGACAATCAACACCGCGGCATCAGCGATGCGTGCCTGTCCGGCTACGCCGACGTCAGGCAGCAGGATGTGGCGGCTGTAGCGCAGCAGCTGGTCGTCGTTCAGGTTCATGGGGTGGGTGCCGGGTACAACGCTGGCTATTTATAGCCCCGCCACTCTTCCGGCGTCTCATCGCTATCGCCATGCAGATGGCGCTCGTAGACCTTCATGAAAGCTTGCTGGGATTTGATATCCGGCTCGTTGGCCGCAACGTTGCGGCGCTGCACGCTCTCACAAAAATAAGCCAGTGAGCGTTTGAGTTTGCTCAGCAGGCTGTTGTCGAGATGGAATCCCTGACTCGCCAGTGCCGTCTCCAGACCTTCCAGCGTGTACTCACAGACGTGATAACGCACCAGCAGTTGGTTGGTCTCCGTCCCCGCCATCACCGTCAGTCCCTCCATGCCTTCCAGCAGGATGAGCGCGCGCTCAACCTGGCCGACTGGCAAGGCATGGAACACGATTTCACGATTTTTTTCGAGGTCACACGGACGCATGGCACCTCCGGCAGGCTAGGCCAAGTGGTTAGATTGACGCAGTATAGCGCGCGTGCTGTGGCCGCAACAGCACAGCACGTCTGCTTATCGCGCTTGCAGAATCTGCAAGCCTTTCAGCAGATTTACCGCCTGATTCACCTGGTAGTCATTCTTCGACACGACTTCACCCGGTTCAAGGGGTGTCGGCTTTTTGCTGTCCTTGCTGTCTTTGCCATCCTTACCCGGCTTGTCGGCTGGCGGCGCCTTGATGACGCTGTCCGGCTTGCTCGCGGGGTCGTCACCCCCATTGGGATTGCTCAGGTGCTTGTCGAGATCCGCCTCACGAATGCCCATGCCATCCTCCTCGCTCGGCATGCTCGGGTCTTCCACCACGATATCCGGCTCGATGCCCTTGGCCTGGATGGAGCGTCCGCTGGGGGTGAAGTAGCGCGCGGTGGTGAGCTTGATCGCCGTGCCATTACCGATCGGCAGAATGGTCTGCACCGAGCCTTTGCCGAACGTGCGCGTACCCATGATGACGGCGCGCTTCTGGTCCTGCAACGCGCCCGCGACGATTTCGGAGGCCGAGGCAGAACCACTGTTGACCAGCACCACCATGGGCACCTGCTTCACGCCCGCCGGCAGGTTTTTCAGGTAATCGACCTGCGTCGGCTGCAGGTAATACTCGCGGTTGGCGGTCAGCCGCATCTTGGCGTCCTCGTTGCGACCCTCGGTATACACCACCAGGCTGTCGGGCTTGACGAACGCCGCCGTCACCGCCACCGCGCCATTGAGCAAGCCACCCGGGTCGTTACGCAAATCCAGAATCATGCCCTTGAGCGGTGCCTTGTTGTCCTTGTACAACTTGTTCAAGGCCTCGGCCAGCAACTCGCCAGTGTGCTCCTGGAACTGCGTCACCCGCACATAACCGTAGCCGTTCTCCAGCAACTGGGATTTAACGCTGCGGATCTTGATGACTGCGCGGGTCAAGGTCAGCACGATGGGTTTGTCCGCTCCCTTGCGCACGATGGTCAACTTGATGGTCGACCCCGCCTTGCCGCGCATCCGCTTCACCGCGTCATTCAGCGACAAGCCTTTCACCGGCGTATCGTCGAGCTTGACGATCAGATCGCCGGGTTTAACCCCGGCCTTGAATGCGGGCGTGTCCTCGATCGGCGATACCACCTTGACGAAACCATCTTCCATGCCGACTTCGATGCCGAGCCCGCCAAACTCGCCCTGGGTGCCGACCTGCAAGTCCTTGAAGCCATCGACGTCGAGATAGGTTGAATGCGGATCCAGCCCGGTCAACATGCCGTTGATCGCCCCGTCTATCAGCTTTTTGTCGTCGACCGGCTCGACGTAATCGCTCTTGATGCGGGCAAACACGTCGGTAAAGGCGCGCAGTTCTTCAACCGGCAGCGCCGTCTGTGCCTCCTTGTCGGCAATCGCCGACAGGTTGACCGTCAACGCCGCACCGGCCAGCACGCCGGCCAGGCCGACGAGTAGGAATTTCGCCTTTTGTTTCATCTCACTTCACCCACAGGAGGGGATTAACAGGACGGCTTTGATGCCGCATTTCAAAGTACAAGCCCGTGTCAGGCTGGCCGCCGCTATTGCCGACCGCCGCGATGGCGTCACCGGGCTGAACCCGTTCGCCCACCTGCTTATACAGACTTTCATTATTACTGTACAGACTCATATATCCCTCGCCGTGATCGACAATAATGAGGTTGCCAAAGCCGCGCAACCACTCGGCGAACACCACCTGCCCAGCCGCAATCGCCTTCACCGCCGCACCTTGCCCAGCGCGAATGAACAGTCCCTTCCAGTTCACCCCGCCGCCTTCCCTCGGAGCACCGAAACGATTCATGAGTTCCCCGGCAACGGGCAGGTGCAACGAACCTTTCAACGCCGAGAAGGGACGCTCCGTGTGAAACGCGACCGGCGTATCGGTATTCACGCCCACTGCACTGCGCGGCCGATCCGCCGCCATCTTCTCGGTTTTTTGCGGTTTTTTCGCTTGCTGGGCCGCGCGCGCGCGCGCAGCTTCGCGGGCAGCCTGCTCCGCCATCACGCGATTGAGCCGCTCGACCAGTTCGGTCAGGCTGCGCTCGTCGCGCTTGAGATTGGAAATTTCACGCCGCTGCTGCTGAATTTGCACCGACAGTTTTTGCAGCACCTGCTCGCGCGCGAGCTTGTCTGCCTGCAGCTGCTTCTGCTCGGCCTCGCGCGATAGTTGCAACTGTGTCAGCTCGGTCGTTTTTTGCGCGGTCACCTGCTGCAGCGTGGCCAGTTGCGCCAGATCGACGCGCAGCGCCTCGATCAGCGCATGCTGCGCGCGCGCCAGATATGCCAGGTAGCGCAGATCGCGCGCGGTCTGGTTGGGGTCGGCGCCATTGAGCATGAGCTTCAACGCATCGCCCTGGCCACGCTGGTAGGCGGCCTTGAGCGCCTGCGCGAGTTGAGCCTGCTGCTGGTGGATGCGGGCTGCGGTGGCGTCGGCCTGCTGCGTCAAGGTCTGCAACTCACCCTGGGTGCGCTGGCGTTCACCGTCCAGCTGACGCAACTGGCGCACGCCGCTGCTGATGGCCTGCTCGGATTGACGCAATTCGTCGGCGGCTTCCTGATGGTGCGTCTGCGTGTTGCGAAACTCCTGTTGCAGCGTGTGCAGGCGTTGCTTGAGCGCTTCCAGCTCGGATTGCTTGCGATCGGCCTGATTGGCCCCGACACACAGCGGCCAGCTTAACGCCAGCAAGACGAGGAGTTTGACGTTCAATCTGGCGAACCGGCCCGAATTGACAGGATTCGAAGCGGGATTACTCAAACTGGACCAGAGCTTCACCGGTCATTTCAGCAGGTTGCGGCAACCCCATCATTTTCAGCAAAGTGGGACTGATATCTTCGAGCGCACCGGTTTCAGCCAGGCTGGCGTGACGTCGCCCAACGTAAATCAGCGGCACCAGATTCAGGGTGTGCGCGGTATGCGCCTGACCGGTTACGGGATCGAGCATCAGCTCGGCGTTACCGTGATCGGCCGTCACCAGCACTTCGCCGCCGCGCGCCGTCTGCGCCGCAACGACCTTGCCGAGGCAGATATCAACTGTTTCGATTGCCTGGATCGCCGCCTGCAGGTTGCCGCTGTGCCCGACCATATCGGGGTTGGCGTAGTTGCAGATGATGACGTCGTACTGCTTGCTGTTGATTGCCGCGACCAGCTTGTCGGTGACTTCGAAGGCACTCATCTCGGGTTTCAGATCGTAGGTCGCGACGTCGGGCGACGGCACCAGCACACGGTCTTCGCCTGGGAAGGATGCCTCCTCGCCGCCGTTGAAGAAGAAGGTGACGTGCGGATATTTCTCGGTCTCGGCGATGCGCAACTGGCGCAAGCCCAGATTGGCGACGTATTCACCGAGGCCATTCTTGATCCGCTCGGGCGGAAACGCCACCGACACTACAAAGTCATCGCTATAACCGGTCAAGGTGCAATACGTCGCCAGACGCGGCGTGACTTCGCGCTCGAACTCGCTGAAATCGGGCTCGATGAACGGCCGCGACAATTGACGCGCGCGGTCGGAACGGAAATTGAGAAAAATCACGGCATCGCCATCTTCCATTTTCACCGGTTTACCGTCGGGCGGCAGAATCGCCGTGGCCTTGATGAATTCGTCAGACTCGCCGCGCGCGTAGGCAGCTTCCAGCCCGGCCAGCGGATTGTCGGCCATGAATTCTGCGCGCCCCTGGGTCAGCAGGTCATAAGCAGATTGAACCCGCTGCCAGCGACGGTCGCGGTCCATCGCATAATAGCGGCCGATCATCGACGCGACATGGCCGACTCCGGTCTGCTCGATTTTTGCCATCAGGCGGCGCAGATAGATTTCAGCGCTTTTCGGCGGCGTGTCGCGGCCATCCAGAAACACATGCAGGCATACCTTGCTCAGGCCTTCGCGCGCTGCCAGTTCCAGCAGGGCATGAAAATGCAACTCGTGGCTGTGCACGCCGCCGTCCGACAGCAGGCCCAGCACGTGCAGGGTTTTGTTGTTGTCGCGCGCCAGGTGCACCGCATTCAGCAGCGCCGGATTGGTGTAGAAATAGCCCGACTCGATGGCGCGGTCGATGCGGGTGAATTCCTGGTACACCACGCGCCCCGCGCCAATGTTCAGATGCCCCACCTCGGAGTTGCCCATCTGCCCCTTGGGCAGCCCCACTTCGGACTCTGAAGCATGAATCAGGGTATGCGGGTTTTCCTTCCACAGGCGATCGAAATTGGGTTTATTGGCCTGGGCGATCGCGTTATCGGCGCGCTCCGCGCGGCAGCCAAAACCGTCGAGGATGATAAGGAGAACCGGCAAGGTCTTCATGAAAAAAATTGTATTACCTGACTCATTTTTGTGGGATTATTTTAATATATGCATGATTGCTAATCTACATGCGGCATTCCCTGCTGTTTCAACAACGCGTCACCACACCGCCGCCTTGCCACGAAACAACAGGGCATTAGGGTACTACACGAACAGGATCAAGGTAATGAATATGGCAGCAAATTGGGAAGAAGTGGACCTGATGGACAAGGATGAGCACATCGAGCAGGCCTCGCGTGCGATGAAAGCCATGTCACATCCGTTGCGCCTGAAAATTCTCTGCGTGCTGGGCGACAAGGAAGTCAGCGTGCAGGACATCGTCGACCACGTCGGCACGTCGCAAAGCAATATCTCGCAACATCTCGCCATCCTGCGCGACAAGGGGGTGCTGCGCACCCGCAAGGACGCCAACCGGGTGTTTTATCGGGTGGGCGACACCCGTACGCTCAAATTGCTGAGCATGATGCGCGACGTTTTCTGCGGCTTCACCAAATAATCCTCACCGCAGCAACAACAGGCCCGGCTACGCGCAAGCGTGCCGGGTCTTTAGTTTTATGGTGCATACGATTCCACACACGCTTCAGCGTTCCACACACGCTTCAGCGCGTTGTGGATCGGAACCCCCTTGTGGGGCATGCTGGGTGCGATTGGGTGCGGCATTCAGTCCGAGAATCTCGTACAACTAATTGATCTTAATAATCAATTAGCGTACTCTGATGAACCGTTTACCGGAGAGTCGTCTGTGCGTGTGCTGAACCCTGTCCGTTTGCTTGCTTGCGTTATCCTCGCGGCTCAGCCCGCCTGGGCCGCCCTGCCCTTCGCCGTTGCACCCGTGACCTACCAGATGGCCGATAGCGGCTATTCCACCGAAGCCGTGGTTGAAGCGGTCAAACAATCGACTGTCGCCGCCCAGGTGTCGGGACGTGTCGCGGCGGTTAATTTTGATGTGGGCGACACCGTCAAGGCGGGGGCCGTCCTGGTTCGACTGTCTGCAGAAGAGTTGACTTCCGCCGTTGCCGGCAGCCAAGCACAGGTGGCGCAGGCGGCCGCCAACCTGGCCAACGCGCGCGCCAATTACGAACGCCAGCAGCAACTATTCCAGCAGAAATTCATCAGCCAGGCGGCGCTGGATCGCGCCACCGCCGAATACCGCGCCGCCGAGGCCGGCGCACGCGCTGCGCGCGCCGGGGCAGGGCAATCTTCGGCAGTAAGCGGGTATACCGTCATCACCGCGCCGTTTTCCGGCGTCGTCTCCGCCCGCCACGTGGAATTGGGTGAAACCGTCACCCCCGGCAAACCCTTGATGACCGGCTTTGATCCCAAGGACATGCGGGTCATCGCCAACATTCCACAAACCAGACTGGCGGAAGTGAAAGCCTCGCCGCGTGTTGCGGTCGAGGTTCCCTCGCTCAACAAGTGGATCACCGCCACCGGCGTCACCGTGTTGCCCTCCGCCGATTCCGCAACCCATACAGTCAAGGTGCGCATCGACCTGCCGACCGACCTGGAAGGCGTGATCCCCGGCATGTTCGCCCGCGCCCATTTCTCGACGGGCAACGCGCGCACACTCACCATTCCAGCGAGCGCGGTCGTGCGCCGCTCCGAAATCACCGCAGTGTACGTGGTGGCTCAAAGCAGGGTGAGCCTGCGCCAGGTTCGCCTCGGCACGCCCAATGTGCGCGGGCAGGTGGAAGTGCTGGCCGGCCTGAACCCGGGCGAGGTCATCGCGCTTGAACCGGTGAAGGCGGGCATCTACGCCAAAAGCCCCGCCAACCAGCCCGCCCGGTAATCGGGAACGCGCATGGGACCCTCCGGACGCATCGCCCGCTTTTTCCTCACGTCCCAGCTCACTCCGCTGATCGCCCTGATCGCGGCGCTACTGGGTCTGTTCGCCATTCTGGTCACACCGCGCGAGGAAGAGCCGCAGATCAACGTCACCATGGCCAACGTGTTCATTCCCTTCCCCGGCGCATCGGCGAAGGACGTGGAGGCGCTGGTCGCCACCCCGGCCGAGCAGGTGCTGTCGCAGATCTCCGGCATCGAGCACATCTACTCGGTGTCCAAGCCCGGCATGGCGGTGCTGACCGTGCAGTATCGGGTGGGGCAGGATCGCACGCAGGCGCTGGTGCGGCTGTACGACACCATCCAGGCCAATCGCGACTGGGTCTCGCCCGAACTCGGGGTCGGCGAACCCATCATCAAGCCGCTCGGCATCGACGACGTGCCGATTGTCACGGTCACCTTGTGGACGCGCGACCCCACGCGCGGCGCCTACGAACTGGAACAGGCGGCACACGCTGCCGAGATCGAACTGAAGCGCATCGCAGGCACCCGCGAAGTCACCACCACTGGCGGCCCCGGCTCGGCAGTGCGGGTGATGATGGATCCCGACCGCATGGCGGCATTCGACATATCGGCGCAGGACATCCGCAACGCCTTGCAAGTGTCCAACGCCGCGCAGCCGTCCGGCACCCTGGTGTCGAACAACCAGGAACTCCTGGTGCAGACCGGCACCTTCCTGTCTGGCGCCGAGGACGTTCGGCAGTTGGTGGTCGGCGTTACCCAGGGTCGCCCGGTCTACATGCGCGACATTGCCACGGTCGTCGCCGGGCCTGACCAGCCCGCACATTACGTCTGGCATGGACCCGGCGCAGGCGGTGTGCACAAGGCCGACAACGGCCAGACCTACCCGGCGGTCACGCTGGCCGTCTCGAAAAAACCCGGTGAAAACGCGGTCGACGTCGCCAGGAAGGTCATCGAGCGCGTGAATTCTCTGCAAGGCAGCGTGCTGCCCGAGGGGGTCGAGGTCAGCGTCACCCGCAACTACGGCGCCACCGCCGACGACAAGGCCAAGAAGCTGATCCAGAAACTGATTTTTGCCACGACCTCGGTGGTGCTGCTGGTGCTGTTCGCCATTGGCAAGCGCGAGGCCCTGATCGTCGGCGCCGCCGTGTTGCTGACGCTGGCGGCCACTCTGTTCGCCTCGTGGGCGTGGGGCTTCACGCTCAACCGGGTGTCGCTGTTCGCGCTGATTTTCTCGATCGGCATCCTGGTCGACGACGCCATCGTGGTGGTGGAAAACATCCACCGCCGCATGGGACTGGATCACGACGGACTCGAAGCGATCATTCCGCGCGCGGTCGACGAAGTGGGCGGCCCGACCATCCTGGCGACGCTGACTGTCATTGCCGCGCTGCTGCCGATGGCCTTCGTTTCCGGCCTGATGGGGCCGTACATGAGCCCGATTCCGATCAATGCCTCGATCGGCATGCTGATTTCGCTGGCGATTGCCTTCGTCGTCACCCCGTGGCTGGCGCTGAAGCTGATCAGGCAGGACGCCCACGCCGCCCATGAAAGCGGCGACAACAAGCTGACGACCCTGTTCCGCACGCGGCTGACGCCGTTCCTGCGCGGCAAAGACGGCAAGGGCGCGCGCCGCAAGCTGTGGCTGGGGATCGGCATTGCCATTCTGGTTTCGGTCGCGCTACCGGCGATCCAGCTGGTCATCCTGAAAATGCTGCCGTTCGACAACAAATCGGAGTTCCAGATCATCGTCGACATGCCGGTCGGCACGCCGCTGGAAAAAACCGCGCAGGTGCTCGCCGAAATGGGCGCAGCCGTCGCCGCAGTGCCCGAGGTCACCGACTACCAGGCCTATGCCGGCACCGCGGCGCCGATCAACTTCAACGGCCTGGTGCGGCAGTATTACCTGCGCTCCGGCCCCGAGGTCGGCGACCTGCAGGTCAATCTGGTCGACAAGCACGCCCGCGACCGCAAGAGCCACGAGATTGCGCAGGGGATCCGTCCTGCGGTCGAGGCGATTGCCAAGCGGCACGGCGCCGACGTCAAGGTGGTCGAAGTGCCACCCGGCCCGCCGGTGATGTCGCCCATCGTCGCCGAAATCTACGGCCCCGATTACGACGCGCAAATCCAGGTCGCCAAGCAGGTGCGCGGCGTCTTTGAGAAAACGGCAAACATTGTCGCCATCGACGACACGGTGGAGGACGATGCCCAGCGCCTGGTGCTGCGCGTGCTGCAGAACAAGGCCGCGGAGGCGGGCGTGGCGCAAAAGGACATCGTCGCGGCAATGAAGATGGGGCTATCCGGGGAAAACGTCACCCCCATCCATGGCAGCGGCGCCAAGTATGAAATTCCGGTACGCATCACGCTGCCGCCGGAACGCCAGTCGCAGATCGATGAGCTGTTGAAGCTGACGGTGCGCGGCAACAACGGCAAGCTGGTGCCCCTGTCCGAACTGGTCGAAGTGATGCCGAGCGAGCGTGAAAAAACCATCTACCACAAGGATTTGCTACCCGTGGTGTTCGTGCTCGGCGACACCAGCGGCAAGGTGGATTCGCCGCTGTACGGCCTGTTCGGCATGCGCGCTGCACTCAAGGACAAACCCCTTAAACAGGGCGGTACGCTGGCGGAATATTTCATCCGCCAGCCGAGCGACCCCTATGCCGGATTCAGCCTGAAATGGGACGGCGAATGGCAGGTCACCTACGAGACCTTCCGCGACATGGGGCTGGCCTACGCGTTCGGGCTGATGCTGATCTACATCCTGGTGGTGGCGCAGTTCAAGAGCTATCTCACGCCACTCATCATCATGGCGCCGATTCCACTCACGATCATCGGCGTGATGCCGGGCCACGCCCTGCTCGGCACGCAATTCACCGCCACCTCGATGATCGGCATGATCGCGCTGGCCGGCATCATCGTGCGCAACTCCATCCTGCTGGTCGATTTTATCAACCAGCAGGTGCGTGACGGCATGGACTTTCAGGAAGCGGTGATCCAGGCCGGCGCCACCCGCGCCAAGCCGATCGTGCTGACCGGCGCCGCCGCCATGATGGGCGCGTTCTTCATCCTCGACGACCCGATTTTCAGCGGGCTCGCGGTGTCCTTGATATTCGGCATCTTCGTCTCCACCTTGTTGACCCTGGTGGTGATCCCGGTGCTGTATTACGCCGCCAATTACCGCAAACATTCATCCCCACACTAGACCTGCAAGAAAGAAAATCATGGACATGCAATTTCTACAAACCAACTGGATGCTGGTCTCGATCGCCGCAGTATCCGGTGCCATGCTGGTCTGGTCGTTCATCGGCAACAAACTCTCCGGCGTCGATGAAGCCGACACGCTGAAAGCCACCCGCCTTTACAACGACGACGCGCTGGTGCTCGACGTGCGCGAGGAAAAGGAATTCGCGGCCGGCCACATCCCCAAGGCCCGCCTTATTCCGCTGGGGCAACTGTCCAGCCGCATGCAGGAGCTCGACAAGTTCAAGTCCAAGCCGATTCTGGTCACCTGCCGCAGCGGTCATCGCTCGGCGCGCGCCTGCGGCATGCTGAAAAAAGCCGGTTTCGAAACCGTGTACAACCAGGCGGGCGGCATCATCGCGTGGGAACGCGCCAACCTGCCCGTCGCCAAGTGATGAAGGAATCCACCATGGCCAAAGTCGTGATGTACTGTACCGCCGTTTGCCCCTATTGCGTCGCCGCCGAGCGCCTGCTCAAGAGCCGGGGCGTGACCGAAATCGAAAAAATCCGCATCGACCTCGATCCGGCAAAGCAGGAAGAAATGCTCGCCCGCTCCGGTGGCCGTCGCACCGTGCCGCAGGTGTTCATCGGCGACACCCACGTCGGTGGCTTCGACGACACCTCGGCGCTGGATGCGGCGGGAAAACTGGTGCCGTTGCTCGCCAACGCTTGATTTTCTGAAGCGCGCCACCACCTTGGAGCGGTGATCATTCGCTTCAAGGAACCCAGATGGAACTCGCCTGCCCCCACTGCCTCGCCGTCAACCGTGTGCCGGACGACCGCCTCGCCGAAGCGCCCAAATGCGGCAAATGCGCTGCCCCGCTGCTGCCCGGCAAACCGATTGACCTCACTGCTGCCAGCTTCGACCGCTTCATAGCCAAGGCCGGCCTGCCGGTGCTGGTCGACTTCTGGGCCGACTGGTGCGGCCCCTGCAAGATGATGGCGCCGGTGTTCCAGCAGGTGGCGGCCGAAATGGGTACGCGGGTACGCTTCGCCAAGGTCGATACCGAAGCGCATTCACAGGTATCGATGCGCCACCACATCAAGGGCATTCCCAGCCTGATCCTGTTCAAGAACGGCGCTGAAGCGGCGCGTACCTCGGGTGCGATGGACGCCCATGCGCTGAAGCGCTGGCTGGCGTCACAGGGTATTCAATAAGCGCGTGTAAAATGCGCCCACCCCCGGAGCGCAGGCTCCGGTTTTCTTACGCCAGACTTTAATCATTCCAAGAGAGACAACATGAGCGAGCTGCAACAACCCGTTTTCAATATCGAAAAACTCTACGTCAAGGATCTGTCGGTGGAAGTACCCAACGCCCCGGCCGTGTTCATGGAGCGCGAAGCGCCGCAAATTGACGTCAACATGTCCACCGAAAGCCACGCCCTCGGAAACGATGTCTATCACACCAGCATCACCGTCACCGTCACCGCCAAAATCGCCGACAAGAACATGTTCCTGGTCGAATGCACCCAGGGCGGCATTTTCCGCATCCAGAACGTGCCGCAGGATCAACTGCCGATGGTGCTTGGGATCGGTTGCCCCAACATTGTCTTCCCGTATTTGCGCGAGACCGTTTCCGACGTTATTTCCCGCGCCGGCTTCCCGCCCCTGCTGCTGAACCCGGTCAATTTCGAAGCGCTGTTCGCGCAGCAACAGGCGGCGCAGCAGCAGCAGGCCGCGCCCGCGCAAACGCATTGAGCCAGGTTCACTGAAGGTGCGTCTGCGCCACGCTGGTTTTCTGCTCGCGGCCGCTCTGCTGTTCGCGCGGGCGCACCCCGCCAGCGCGCTGGAATACCGCAGCACCGGGCGCGCCGCCATCCTGTATGACGCGCCCTCGACCGCCGCAGGCAAGGTCGCCATCGCGGGTAGCGGTTTGCCGCTTGAAGTGGTGGTCGATACCGAGGCTTGGGTCAAGGTGCGCGATCACAACGGCCGCCTGACCTGGATCGAAAAATCCGCGCTCGGCGGCACCAAAACCGTCATGGTCAAGGCCGAATCCAGCATCATTCGCAAACAGCCGCGCGCCGACGCCGAGGTCGTCTTCCGTGCTGCGCGCGGCGTGTTGCTCGATGTCACCGGCGCAGCGGATCCACTCGGCTGGTTGCCGGTGAAGCATGTCGACGGCCAGGTTGGCTGGCTGCCTGCGCACGAGGTCTGGGGCAAGTGAAACCCGCGGCGATGAAGCTCGCAGTCCTGGGGGCGGGCGCCTGGGGCACGGCGCTGGCGGTCAGTTGGGCGCCCCACCATGCCGTCACCCTGTGGGGACGCAACGCGGCCGAACTCGACGCCATGCGCGCCCAGCGCGTCAACGCCCGCTACCTGCCCGGCTGCACGCTGCCGGACGCGTTACAGCTCACCCCGGATTTCAACCGCGTCGTCGATGACGCCGACCTTATCGTCGTCGCCGTTCCCAGCGGCGCGCTACGCCCCACCCTGGCCACACTCGCCACCCGACCCACGCTGCCGCCGTTGCTCTGGGTGTGCAAAGGCTTCGAGCCCGGCAGCCGCAAATTGCCGCATCAGCTCGTCGCCGACCTGCTGCCTGCGCACCGCCAGACCGGCGTGTTATCCGGCCCCAGCTTTGCCCAGGAAGTCGCGCACGGCTATCCCACCGCGCTCACCCTCGCCTCGCACGACAGCGTGCTGGCGCAGCAGCTGGCCGAAACCCTGTCGAACCCGCGTCTGCGCATCTATGCCCACGACGACGTCGTCGGCGTCGAACTCGGCGGCGCGCTGAAAAACGTCATGGCCATCGCCGCCGGTATCTGCGACGGCCTGCAACTCGGCCACAACGCCCGCGCCGCGCTGATTACCCGCGGCTTGGCCGAAATGACCCGGCTCGGCGTGCAACTCGGCGGCCATTTCGAAACCTTCATGGGATTGTCCGGCCTCGGCGACCTCATCCTCACCACCACCGGCGACCTCTCGCGCAACCGCCAAGTCGGCCTGCGCCTCGCGCGCGGCCAGGCGCTCGACACCATCCTCAGCGAACTCGGTCACGTCGCCGAAGGTGTCACCACCGCGCGCGAAGGACTCGCGCTGGCCAGCGAACTCGGCGTCGACATGCCGATTACCCGTGCCGTCTGCCAGATGTTATTCGACGGTCTGCCCGCTGCGCAGGCAGTCGATGCGCTGCTGAATCGGGGGATCAAGGCGGAGTTTTGAGGAGAATTTGAGCTGCTCCGGGGGCGAAGCTGAATCCGTGGCGCCAGGGCCTACGCAATCTTGGCCAGAAAGCGGTTGATCGCTTGGGCCGGGTCGGCCAGCTATGGACATTGGAAGAGGTCGCCGTGAATGTCAGGTGTTACGAGTGATGCGGATTAAGCTGCCATTGCTCTGGATTTGTCAGGGCGGAAAAAATATGAGGTGAGGTGGCCCCACTTTTGCGAGCGCGCCCCTTTCCTGAAACTTTTGAGCGGCAAAGGTATGAAATGCACATTCACTGCGCAGTAAGATGAAAATGAAGGTAGGCAATTTCCTGCATGCCAGGGCCATTTGTAAACACAACATACTTTTCAAGCTTATCTCGTTGTACCAACTCCCGAACCATCGCAAAGCATCCAACGACATAGGGAATATCGTCGGGTCCAAGCGAGGCGATGTTTTTGATATCGTGCTTGGGAAAAAGCACATAGTGAATTCTTGCCTGCGGAATTGGATGCCGGATTGCCAGGCAGGTGGTTGACTCCATGACAACCCCTGGAATCATAAATGGCGAACGAAGGATTGCTGCCGAGGCAATCAAGCCTGCAAGCTCCTTCTCACTATAGCAATGATTGCCGCATGAAGTCTCAGCTAAAAGCGGTCGCGACTGCGTCTTGGTAAAAAGGTAGCCGCCAAATCCGATGCCGGCCAGAAACAGCATTACCCCGATCACAGCTGGTTTAATTCGCATACAAAGTACCTGACGTTACATCGTCGTCACACGAAAGAATTGATAAGAACTGTTCCGCAAGCACTCAAATACGCACTCAAATAAACAGGGTCAGCACGATTATTTTTTAATACGGGAAAATTGAAAGTTCCCTCAACAGCCCAGGAATATAAACTATAAGGTATCTATTTACGGATGGCCGCAGTCAGCCGCTAAACAGAAGAGCGCCATAACCTGCCTGAGCTTCCGTTGCAGGTGGGTACGATCACCTGAACCCGGCACAAACAAAAACGCCCGCATCAAGCGGGCGTTTTGCATTGCGGCTGAAAAACAGCTTACTCGGCAGCCGCAGCAGCAGCGCCGCCTTTGGCCTTGCGGGCGGGCAGCTTTTCCTTGATGCGAGCCGACTTGCCGGAACGCTCGCGCAGGTAGTACAGCTTGGCGCGGCGCACGTCGCCACGGCGCTTGACTTCGACGCTCGCAACCAGCGGCGAGTGGGTCTGGAAGGTGCGTTCGACACCTTCGCCGGCGGAGATTTTGCGCACGGTGAAGGCGGAGTTGAGGCCACGGTTACGCTTGGCGATGACGACGCCTTCGTAGGCCTGCAGACGTTCGCGGGTACCTTCCTTCACTTTCACCTGGACGACGATGGTGTCGCCGGGGGCGAAGTCGGGGAGGGTTTTACCCAGACGGGCGATTTCTTCCTGTTCGAGTTGCTCGATGATGTTCATCGTTGTTTCCTTTTCACTGGCGACATAGGTGCATCCCAAGGATGGACATAACGCCGTTTCACGTTGACCTCGTGAGGCCGCTCTATTACCTGCCAGTTTGCACTGACCGGTTAATCCTGTTTTTCCTGCGCCCGCTCTGCCAGCAGATCGGGCCGGTACTGCGCGGTGAGGCGCAGGCTTTCGGCGTGCCGCCACTGGGCGATTGCCGCATGGTTGCCGCCGGTTAATACGTCCGGCACCGCCATGCCCTGCCACACTTCGGGCCGGGTGTAGTGCGGGCAGTCGAGCAGGCCGTTGGCGAAGGAATCTTCCACCGCCGAATCAGCGTCGTTCAACGCGCCCGGCAGCTGCCGGATGAGGGCGTCCATCAATGCCAGCGCGGGGAGTTCGCCGCCCGACAACACAAAGTCGCCCAGCGAGATTTCTTCATCCACGCGGCGCTGCAACAGCCGCTCGTCTATGCCTTCGTAGCGCCCGCACAGCAACACCAGTGCAGGCATTTCTTTCAGTTCCATCACCCGCTGGTGGGTAAGCGGGCAGCCTCGGGGGGAAAAATGCACCACCCACGGCGTTAAATTTTCGCTGGCCAGTTCCTGCTGCACCGCGTTCAACGCGCGATCCAGCGGCTCGGCCTGCATCAGCATCCCGGGGCCGCCGCCGTATGGGCGATCATCCACGGTGCGGTGCGGATCGTCGGTAAAATCGCGCGGGTTCCACGCTTTGAACCGGTACAGCCCGCGATCCAGCGCCCGCCGCGTAATGCCGTAATCCAGCACGGCATCGAACATTTCCGGGAAAAGTGTGACCGCATCGAAGCGCATCAGTAATCTTCGCCCCAATCCACTTCGACCTGACCACCCGCCACATCCACTTTGCCGACAAACTGGGCGACGAACGGAATCAGATATTCCCGTTTGCCCTTGATGACCAGCAAGTCGTGCGCGCCGGATTCCATCAGGCTGTCCACCCGCCCGAGCTCGATGCCCTGGCGGTTGACGGCTTTCAGGCCGATCAGGTCCGACCAGTAAAACTCGTCGTCCGCAGGCGGCGGCAAGTGGCGGCGCTCAACCGAGATTTCCTGTCCGCGCAAGGCATACGCCGCGTCACGGTCGTCGACCCCGACCAGTTTGGCGACCAGGGCATTGCTGTGATCCTTGATCGCCTCGACGGTGTAGTGCGTCTGTACTGCACCGCGCCCGACGCGCCAGGACTCAAAATCCATCAGCGTGCCCGGGTCATCGCCAAAAGACTGAACCTTGACCCAGCCCTTGATGCCGAATGGGGCGGCGATACGCCCCATCACGACCCATTCGCTGTCCTGAGTCAACTGCTCTGACAGCTGTCCTGACAACTTAGGCGGCGGCAGCGGGCTTGCTCTGTTTGACCAGACGCGCAACGGTGTCGGACAACTGTGCACCGTTGCTCACCCAGTAACCGATGCGCTCGGCATTCAGGCGCAAGGCTTCGGCACCTTCAGCAGCAACCGGATTGTAGAAACCGACGCGCTCAATGAAGCGGCCATCGCGACGGCAGCGCGAATCAGCCACCACCACGTTGTAGAAGGGACGGTTTTTTGCGCCACCGCGCGAAAGACGAATAACGACCATGATTTAACCCACCGGGCAAACGGAGAAAACCGCGAATTATACTCAAAATCAACCGACTTGCCACTTCTTGGTTATTTCAGGCGAGGTGGGTATCCGGTCGCTATGCGATAACTTCCCCCGCATAGGCCTGAAACGCAAACGCCCGGTCGTGGACGAACACCAGTTTGCAGTCCCGGGTGTAGCGCGCGTCGTGAATGCGGCCACCCCGGATGTAGCCGGTTTCGCCCTGGCGCAGCACCACGGGCGCGCCGTCGCGCAGCAGTTTGCCGGATTCAAGGGTGTAGAACTGGATGACCATTTCGCCTTCGACGACCACGGTCATGTCGTCGCCGGGATGCGAATGGGGTGGCTCGGAGGTGCCCGCCTGCCATTGTTCCAGCATGACTTCGACGCCATCCGGGTTAGTGGGATAAGTGGTGCGCAGACTCAGGCCGGGCGTGTCAGCGACCGCGGCATGGTCGCGCCAGATGGCGCTGGTGGCGGAGGTGATTGTTTTAGCGTTGGCTGACATGGGGATTCCTGTGCGGGTGGTGGCGCGGTTTAACGCATGCCGGGCATCATGCCCTTCATCCCGCGCATCATTTTGCCCAGCCCGCCTTTGCCCATCATTTTCATCATCTTTTGCGCCTGTTCGAACTGGTTCAGCAGTTTGTTGACTTCCTGTACCTGCACCCCGGCGCCGGCGGCGATGCGGCGTTTGCGGCTGGCTTTGATGAGTTCGGGTTTGCGGCGTTCCAGCGGGGTCATGCTGTTGATGATGCCTTCGACGCGGTTGATCGCCTTGTCGTCGGCGCCCGCAGGCACGTTCATTTGTCCGGCGCCTGGGAGTTTGTCCATCAGCGCCGAGAGGCCGCCCATTTTCTTCATCTGCAGGATTTGCGCCTTGAAGTCCTCGAGGTCGAAGTCCTTGCCTTTCTTGACCTTGTCGGCGAATTTCTTGGCTTCGGCCATATCGACCGAACTGTGCGCCTGCTCGATCAGCGAAAGCACGTCGCCCATGCCGAGGATGCGCTGCGCCATCCGTTCGGGGTGGAAAGCTTCCAGCCCGTTGGGCTTTTCGCCGACGCCGATGAACTTGAGCGGCTTGCCGGTAATGTGGCGCACCGACAACGCCGCGCCGCCGCGCGAGTCGCCGTCGAGTTTGGTCAAAACTATTCCAGTCAGTGGCAGCGCTTCGTTGAAGGCACGGGCGACGTTGATCGCGTCCTGGCCCTGCATCGCATCCACCACGAACAGCGTTTCGACCGGCTTGACCGCGGCGTGCAGCGCCTGAATTTCGGCCATCATCGCTTCGTCAATCGCCAGCCGGCCGGCAGTATCGACAATCAGCACGTCGTAAAACTGTTTGCTTGCGTGATCCTGCGCGGCCCGGGCGATTTTCAGCGGGTCGCGTTCGTCGCCTGCCTCGAAGAAATCCACGTCGAGCTGTTTGCCAAGTTGCCGCAACTGATCGATCGCAGCGGGACGGTAGACGTCGGCGGAGGCCAGCAGGACTTTTTTCTTGCGGTTTTTCAGCAGCAGCGCCAGTTTGCCGCTGGTGGTGGTTTTGCCCGAACCCTGCAAACCCGCCATCAGGATGACCGCGGGCGGCGTCGCGGCCAGGTTCAGTTCGGCGTTTTCGCCGCCCATCAGCCGGGTCAGCTCTTCGTGGACGATACCGATCAGCGCCTGCCCGGGCGACAGGCTGGTGAGCACGTCCTGACCCAGTGCGCGGGTTTTGACCGCTTCGATGAAGTCCTTGACCACCGGCAGAGCGACGTCGGCTTCCAGCAGCGCGAGGCGCACCTGGCGCAAGGTATCCTGTACGTTGGCTTCGGTGATGCGCGCTTGCCCGCGCAGCGATTTGACGACGCCGGCGAGGCGTCCACTGAGGTTCTCTAACATGGCTTCCTTGTTGCCGCCATGAGCGGCATGGATAATGAGGCTGGCTGAATCTTTCTCATTTTAACGAATGTCCCCGTTATTGCTTGTTACTTTATGTGTGAGCGCGCTCTATGGCTGGGTGACCTGGCGCTTGCAGCGCACACCGCCGCCTGCCACTTTGGCGTGCGTCGCGTTGCCGCTGGCCTTGCTGTTGCATGGCGCACTGATTTATCAGTCGGTGCTGGGACAAGGCGATATCCGGCTGGGGTTCGGCAACTCCCTGTCGACGATTTTATGGCTGACCGCGCTCACTTACTGGCTATCCAGCAAAAGAGCGCCGCTGGCGCGCTTGCAGTCGTGGGTAAGCGGGCTGGCTGCACTGTCCGTGCTGGGCATGGCGTTTTTCACCGAGACCCACGCCATTCCCAATTCGCAGGCGCTGGCCTTGCGGGCGCATCTGGTAGTGTCGTTTCTCGCGTATGGCTTTCTGGCGGTGGCGGCTTTGCACGCGGTGCTGATGACCATGCTGGAAAAACAATTGCATCGCGGCGGACTTCTGCAGGGCGGTGCGCCACCTTTGCTGACGCTGGAAGCGATGCTGTTCAAAACCATCGGTGTCGGTTTCGCGCTGTTGACCCTGGCGGTATTCAGCGGAGTGTTTTTTTCGGAAGAACTCTTCGGCAAGGCGTTGCAATTTTCCCACAAAACCGTGTTCGCCATCCTGTCCTGGCTGGTATTCGGCGGCCTGCTACTGGGACGGCATTTCCGTGGCTGGCGCGGGCGCACCGCGCTGGTCTGGACGATCACCGGTTTCACCCTGCTGCTGTTGGCCTATCTGGGCACCGAGTTTGTGTTGGAAGTGATCCTCCGGCGTTGAGGCACTCGATTGGATAATATTTCCACCAGCACGCTGTTTGGCGTGCTTGCCGTTTTGCTGCTGACCTCGGCGTTTTTCTCCGCGTCCGAGACCGCGATGATGGCGATCAACCGCTATCGCCTGCGCCATGCCGCCAAATCCGGCGTACGGGGTGCGATGCGGGCGCAGGCGCTGCTGAATCGGACCGACAAACTGCTGGGGGTGATTCTGCTCGGCAACAATCTGGTTAATGCCGCTTCGGGCACGCTGTCTGCCGTGCTGGCGATTCGACTGTTTGGCGATGGCGAAGTGGTGTTGATGGTGGCGACCCTGTTGCTGACCTTCCTGATTCTGGTGTTCAGCGAAGTCACCCCCAAGGTGCTGGGCGCCGCGTTCCCCGAGCGGGTCGCCTACCCGGCGACATGGCTGCTGACGCCGCTGTTGAAACTGGCGTATCCGGTGGTGTGGTTCGTCAACCTGTTTGTGCAGGGCATTCTGCGACTGTTGCGGATCAAACAGCCGGAGCCGGGGCAGGGCAACAGCCTGGGGCTCGAAGAACTGCGCACCATCGTGCTGGAATCGTCCGGCAGAATGCCGCGTGAGCACCACCGGATTTTAATGAATCTGCTGGAACTGGAAGACATCACCGTGGACGACGTGATGACGCCGCGCAGCCAGATCGAGGCGATCGATATCGAGGACGACCCCGAGCGCTTGCGCCAGCAGATATCCACCAGCCATCACACCCGGCTGGTGGTGCAGCAAGGCTCGCCCGACACCCTGCTCGGTGTGTTGCACGTGCGCCGGGTACTGCATGCGCTGACCGGAGAGGAACTGGACCCGGAAACGCTGAAAGAAAATCTCGAAGATCCCTATTTCGTGCCGGCGGGTACGCCGCTGTTTACCCAGCTACGCAACTTCCAGAGCGGGCGGCGGCGGCTGGCGCTGGTGGTCGACGAATACGGTGAACTGCAAGGGCTGGTGACGCTGGAAGACCTGCTGGAAGAAATGGTCGGCGAGTTCACCACGCAGGCGCCGTCGGACATGGGGTATCTGCGGCGCGAGGAAGACGGCAGCTGGCTGGCCGAGGGCAGCGTGCTGCTGCGCCACCTGAATCGCAAGCTGGGGCTGTCGCTGCCGCTGGACGGCCCCAAAACGCTGAACGGCCTGCTACTGGAGCAGTTCGAGGACATTCCTGAAGCCGGGGTGAGCCTCAAACTGGGCGATGTGCCAGTAGAAGTCGTGCAAACCCAGGATCGGGCAGTGAAGATGGCGCGCATTTATCTACCGGCGGTGGGCAAAGCCTCACCCAAGAATTCCTCAATTTAGACGGAATATCGCCGTTAAGGCCTGTGATTCCCCATCCGCCGCCGTGCTTACGCGCCGATGCGGGCGATAACTTGACACTGGACTTGTCTGGAACTAGGGGCTCGTTAATGAATAAATTGGACAAACGTTGCTGCGTATTCGAGATGGATGCAAGGCGCGAGTCGCAGCGAAGGGTCGTTCCCTTCGCAAGGCTCGCAACGCCGCAGACGCTCGAATACGCAGCAACCCTCCGGGCTGGGGTCGCTTTGGGCGCATACCGGTGTTGCAAGCCGCTTGTTGTGAATAACACAACCGCACGTCTTGCGCCTAGGTCTGCACCCAAAGCGGCCCCAGCGTATGCCCAATTTATTTATTAACGAGCCCTAAGCAATGGCCGCTGTGACAAACACCAACAATTTAACCGGGCTGGCGCGTGCCATGGTCAACCATGGCTGGCTATCCGAGGAAGACGCCGAGGGCGTGTGGACACGCGCCAGCCAGGCGGGCGACTCGTTTGTGACCGAACTGATCAAGGGCAAGCGCTTCAAGGCCGACCAGATTGCCGAATTCGCCGCTGTCTCATTCGGCTATCCTTACCTGGATCTGGCCGCCATGGATGCCGAGAACCTGCCGCAGGGGCTGCTCGACGCCAAACTGGTGCAGAAACGACGCGTCATAGCGCTGTATCAACGCGGCAACAAGCTGTATGTGGCGACCTCCGACCCCACCCACCTGCAGGCACTGGACGAGGTGAAATTCCAGATCGGCCAGGCAGTAGAGCCGGTGGTAGTCGAAGACGACAAACTCGGCAAGCTGATCCAGAAAGTAGGCGACGCAGCGGACAACACGATGGCCGTGTTGAACGCGGAAGATCTCAATCTAGATTTTGCCGACGAAGAAAGCACTGCCTCGCAGCAGGATACCGGCGGCATCGAAATCGACGACGCGCCGGTGGTGCGCTACCTGCAAAAGATCATGCTCGATGCGATCAACGCCGGCGCGTCTGATATCCATTTCGAACCTTACGAAAAGTATTACCGCATCCGCTACCGCCGTGATGGCATCCTGGCCGAGGTGGCGCAGCCGCCGATGGCGATCAAGGACAAGGTCGCATCGCGCATCAAGGTGCTGTCGCGGCTGGATATTTCGGAAAAGCGCGTGCCGCAGGATGGCCGCATGAAAATGGTGCTGTCGAAAAGCCGCGCCATCGATTTCCGGGTCAGCACCCTGCCCACCCTGTATGGCGAAAAAATCGTCATGCGTATTCTCGATCCCACCAGCGCGCAGCTGGGAATCGAGGCGCTGGGGTACGAGCCGTTTCAGAAAGAGTTGCTGCTCAATGCGGTGCAGCGTCCCTACGGCATGGTGCTGGTGACCGGCCCGACCGGTTCCGGCAAGACGGTGTCGCTTTACACCTGTCTGAACATCCTCAACAAGCCCGACGTCAACATTTCGACCGCGGAAGACCCGGCGGAAATCCAGTTGCCCGGCATCAACCAGGTCAACGTCAACGACAAGGCCGGCCTGACCTTTTCGGCGGCGCTGAAATCGTTTTTGCGGCAGGATCCCGATGTCATCATGGTTGGTGAGATCCGCGATCTGGAAACCGCCGATATCGCCATCAAGGCCGCGCAAACCGGCCACATGGTGATGTCCACCCTGCACACCAACGATGCCCCCGGCACACTGACGCGTCTGTTGAACATGGGCGTGGCGCCGTTCAACGTGGCTTCCTCGGTGATCCTGATTACCGCGCAACGGCTGGCGCGGAAGCTGTGCTCATGCAAACAGCCCACCGATATCCCTAACGAAGCACTGCTTGCCGCCGGGTTCACCGAAGCGCAGCTGGACGGCAACTGGCGGCCCTACAAAGCCGTCGGCTGTGACATCTGCGGCGGCACCGGCTACAAGGGGCGCCTGGGTATCTATCAGGTGATGCCGATCACCGACGCCATGACACGCATCATCCTCAAGGGCGGCGACGAATCCGATATCGCCGACCAGGCGCGACTTGAAGGCGTGGTTGATTTGCGTCAGGCAGGGCTGTTGAAAGTGAAAGCTGGCTTAACCTCGCTGGAAGAGGTTGAGGCCGTCACCAATCTTTAAGGAACACCTCTTATGGCAACAGCGGCAAAAGCAGTCAAGAAGGACGCCACCTTCCTGTGGGAAGGCATGGATAAACGCGGGAAAAAGGTCAAGGGCCAAATGACGGCGGGCGGCGAGGCCGCGGTGAATTCGCAATTGCGCAAGCAGGGCATCAACGTCACCAAGGTCAAAAAACAGAGCACCCTGTTCAGCGGCGCGAAGAAAGTCACTGAAAAGGACATCACCCTGTTTACCCGTCAACTGGCGACCATGATGAAAGCCGGGGTGCCGTTGCTGCAATCGTTCGACATCGTCGGGCGCGGACACTCCAATCCGTCCGTGCAGCGTTTGCTGGCCGAAATCAAGGCGGATATCGAAAAAGGCAGCAGCCTGACCCAGGCATTCAGCCGTCATCCGCTGTATTTTGATGCGCTGTACTGCAACCTGGTGGGGGCCGGCGAATCAGCCGGTATTCTGGAGACCGTGCTGGATCGGCTGGCGATCTATAAGGAAAAAATCCTCGCCATCAAAGGCAAGATCAAGTCGGCGCTGTTTTACCCCGCCTCCATTATCGTGGTGGCGTTCGTCATCACCGCTGTCATCATGATTTTCGTGATCCCGGCGTTCAAGGATCTTTTCAGCAGCTTTGGCGCGGATTTGCCGGGGCCGACGCTGGTGGTGATGGCGATCTCGGATTTCTTCGTCAAGTGGTGGTGGGCGATCTTTTCTGTCATCGGCGGCGGTATCTACGCCTTGCTGCAGGCCTGGAAACGTTCGCGCAAGGTGCAGATGTTCATGGATCGCGTCATGCTCAAGCTGCCGATTTTTGGCGTGGTGATTGAAAAAGCCACCATTGCGCGCTGGACGCGCACCCTGTCCACTATGTTCGCAGCGGGCGTGCCGCTGGTCGAGGCGCTCGAATCAGTCGGCGGCGCATCGGGCAACCAGGTGTTCGTCGAGGCAACCCAGAAAATCAAGGCCGAAGTATCGACCGGCACCTCGCTGACGGTAGCGATGACGAACACCGGACGCTTCCCCAACATGGTGTTGCAGATGGCGGCCATCGGCGAAGAATCGGGCGCGCTCGATTCCATGCTGGGCAAGGTGGCCGACTTTTACGAGGCCGAAGTCGATGATGCGGTTGAAGCGCTATCCAGCTTGATGGAACCGGTCATCATGGTGGTGCTGGGCACCCTCATCGGCGGCATGGTGATCGCCATGTATATGCCGATCTTCAAGATGGGTTCGGTCGTTTGATGGAATTGCTGCACGCAGAGCCAGCCCTGTTCACCGGGCTGGTTTTTTTATTCAGCCTGCTGGTGGGCAGCTTTCTCAACGTTGTCATTCATCGGCTTCCCAAAATAATGGAGGCCGAGTGGCATGTGCAATGTGCCGAACTGCGCGGCGAAACGATGCCCGAGGCCGCACCCTACAATCTCGCGGTGCCGCGCTCGGCTTGCCCGCAATGTGGCCATCAGATCACCGCGCTGGAAAACATTCCGCTGTTGTCGTGGCTGTGGCTGCGCGGGCGCTGCTCGTCCTGCCGCACGCCGATCAGCGCGCGCTATCCTTTGGTGGAATTGCTCACTGCGCTGCTGTCGGCCGCCGCCGCCTGGAAATGGGGGGTGAGCGTGCCGACGGTGGGCGCGCTGCTGCTGATCTGGACGCTGATCATACTGGCATTCATCGACCTCGATACCACCCTGTTGCCCGATAGCCTCACCCTGCCGCTGCTGTGGCTGGGATTACTGTTCAATCTGGGAGGATATTTTGCCAGCCTGCCCGATGCGGTTATCGGCGCCATGGTCGGCTATCTGGTGCTGTGGTCGGTGTATTGGCTATTCAAGCTGGTCACCGGCAAGGAGGGGATGGGCTACGGCGACTTCAAATTGCTGGCGGCCATTGGCGCCTGGCTGGGTTGGCAGATGCTGCCCGTCACCCTGCTGCTGTCATCGGTGGTAGGCGCGGCCATCGGCATTGCGATGATCGTGCTGGTGAAACATGACCGGCGCGTGCCGATTCCATTCGGTCCCTACCTGGCGGGCGGCGGGCTGGTGGCGCTGTTCTTCGGCGCGGACTTGACGCAAGCCTATCTCGGACAGCTCTGATGTGGGTGGTCGGCCTCACCGGCGGCATCGGTTCCGGCAAGTCGACTGTCGCCGATCGCTTCGCCGCGCATGGCATACCGGTAATTGATACCGATGTCATTGCACACGACCTGACTACACCTGGCGGCGCTGCACTCGAAGCAATCCGTGCGGCCTTCGGTGAAGCGGTGATGCAAGCGGACGGCACGCTGGATCGCGCCGCGCTGCGCCGCCGCGTATTTTCGGACAGCGCGTCCAGACGCAGCCTCGAGGCCATACTGCATCCGCTGATCCGCCAGCGGGTCGAGCAGACGCTGGCCACATTGACGGTGACAGCCCCCTACGCACTGATCGTGGTTCCGCTACTGGTGGAAACCGGCGGCTACCGGGATATGCTGAACCGCGTGCTGGTGGTCGATTGCCCGGAAGCCCTGCAGATTGCGCGGGTGATGGCGCGCAACGGACTCACCCGCGATGAGGTGACGGCCATCCTCGCCGCGCAGGCGAGTCGCGCCGAGCGGCTGGCGGCTGCGGACGACGTGATCATCAACACCGCTTCCCCCGAGGCATTGCGCACCCAGGTGGCGACGCTGCATCGGCGTTACCTGGCGTTTTCTACTACGCCGTCGCCTTGATTTTCCACCCGGATCGGCGACAATCAGCCGATTAAAGCCAGCGCCTTGCAGCGTGATCCACTACGAATATCCCTTAAGCGAACGCATCCGCACCCTGTTGCGGCTGGAAGATCTGTTCGAGCGCTTCGATGCCTACGCCGCATCGCCCGACCCGCACGCGCATCATGCGGCGCTGCTGACACTGTTTGAAATGGCGGAAGTCGCGGCGCGCGCCGACCTCAAATCCGATTTGCTGCAGGAACTGGATCGGCAAAAAGCGGTGTTGGCGGCGTTGCGCGGCAATCCGCAGGTGCAGGACACCACGCTGGAGCATGTGCTGGCGGCGATCGAGACAGCGCATCACGGGATATATCGGCTGCCCGGAAAAGTGGGCCAGCACCTGCGCGAAGACGACTGGCTGATGGCCATCAAGCAGCGTGCGGCGATTCCGGGCGGAATGTGTGAATTCGACCTGCCGACCTACCATCACTGGCTGCACCAGCCAGCCGAACAACGCATGCAGCAGTTGCAACGCTGGCTGGCGCCATTCTCCTCGATACGCGCTGCGGTGAATATCGTGCTCGGCCTGCTGCGCGACAGCGGCCAGCCCGAATTGCATCACGCGAACAACGGCAGTTATCAGCGCATGCTGGAATCGCGCAACCCGCAGTTGATCCGCGTCACCCTGGTCGACAATTTGCCGTGTGTGCCCGAGATTTCTGCCAACAAGTACATGCTCAACATCCGTTTTGTGCAGGCAGGGCCCGGACAAATTCGCGTCTGCACCGATCAGCCTATCGACTTTGACCTGACTTTCTGTACCTTATGAAACCGCCAGTCGTGACCTGCCCGACCTGTAAGGTGGCCGTTAGCTGGACAGCGGAAAACCGCTGGAAACCGTTTTGCAGCGAACGCTGCAAGTTGATTGATCTGGGGCAGTGGGCAAACGAGAAATACCGCGTGCCTGCCGAGGCGCAGCCGTCCGAAGACGAGTCTTTGCCCCCCGAGTCTCTGCCACCGCAGTAACGCCCACGCAGTGAAGGCTTACTTCTTGTAAGTCTTGACGCCGCCAGGCGTGCCCAACAGCAGCACATCCGCGCCGCGCCGTGCAAACAGGCCATTGGTGACCACGCCGACGAGGTGATTGATCGCGGTTTCCAGCGAGACCGGATCGACCATCGACATGCCGTGCACATCGAGAATGATGTTGCCGTTGTCGGTGATAAAGCCTTCGCGCAGGCGCGGCTGGCCGCCGAGCTTCACCAATTCGCGCGCCACGTAGGAACGCGCCATCGGAATCACTTCGACCGGCAGCGGGAAGGTGCCGAGCACGCCGACCAGCTTGCTTTCGTCGGCGATGCAGATGAACTGCTTGCTGCACGCGGCGACAATTTTCTCGCGCGTCAGCGCACCGCCGCCGCCCTTGATCATGGCGAAGTGTTCGGTGATTTCGTCGGCGCCATCGACGTAGATTTCGAGTTCGCCCACGCTGTTCAGATCGAGCACCTGAATGCCATGGCTTTTCAGGCGATGGGCTGTGGCTTCCGAACTGGCTACCGCGCCGTCGATGCGGCCTTTCACTTCGGCCAGCGCGTCGATGAAATAGTTGGCGGTCGAGCCGGTGCCTACCCCGATGATGCCGCCCCGGGCATAATCTACCGCAGCACGTGCCACGGCTTGCTTCATTTCGTCTTGAGTCATGATGTTTTCGTCGATTTGGTTGCAGCCCGCTAAGATAGCGGCATCGTTGCCTTTTATCAAACCGCCCGTAGCCATGAGCCAACCTGACGATTACCTCGAACGCATTCTCACCTCGCGCGTCTACGACGTGGCAGTGGAGACGCCGCTCGACCCCGCACACAATCTGTCGCGCCGTCTCGGCAACCAGATTTTGCTCAAGCGCGAAGATATGCAGCCGGTGTTTTCCTTCAAATGCCGCGGTGCTTACAACAAGATGGCGAAGCTGACGGCGGCGCAGCTGGCGCGTGGCGTAGTCGCCGCGTCGGCCGGCAACCACGCGCAGGGCGTGGCGCTGGCGGCACAAAAACTGGGCGTAACCGCCACCATCGTGATGCCCGCCACCACCCCGAAAATCAAGGTCGATGCGGTGGCTGCACGCGGTGCGCAGGTGATTCTGCATGGTGACAGTTACGACGATGCCTGCGCGTACGCCACCCAGTTGGCCAAAGAAGCCAAGGCCACCTTTGTGCATCCCTACGACGATCCGGATGTGATCGCCGGGCAAGGCACGGTGGCGATGGAATTACTGCGCCAGCATCCGGAGCCGATCCATTCGGTGTACGTACCGGTCGGCGGCGGCGGATTGATCGCCGGCATGGCCGCCTACATCAAGCGGCTGCGTCCGGAGATCAGGATTGTCGGCGTCGAACCCGAGGATGCCGACGCGATGGCACGCTCGCTATGCAAGGGCAAGCGCGTGACGTTGTCGCGCGTCGGCATTTTCGCCGACGGCGTGGCGGTGAAAAAAGTCGGCAAGGAAACCTTCCGGCTGGCGCAGCTGTATGTCGATGAAATCATCCGCGTCAATAACGACGCCATCTGTGCCGCAATCAAGGATGTGTTCGAGGACACCCGCTCGATCCTGGAGCCGGCTGGTGCCTTGTCGATTGCCGGAATGAAAGCCGCGATCGCCAGCGACAAGCTCAAGGGCAAAACGCTGGTAGCGGTCGCTTCGGGCGCCAACATGAATTTCGACCGCCTGCGCCACATCGCCGAGCGAGCCGAGCTGGGCGAAAAACGCGAGGCGGTGCTGGCGGTCACCATTCCCGAAACGCCTGGCAGCTTCAAGACTTTTTGCAACCTGCTCGGCGCGCGCAACATCACCGAATTCAATTACCGCTATTCCGACCCCAAAGCCGCCCGCGTGTTCGTCGGCCTGTCGGTACCAGGTGCCGGCGAGGGCACGCGTGTAGTCGAATTGCTCAAGCGCCACGGCATCGAAGCACTCGACCTCAGCGACAACGAAATGGCCAAGCTGCACATACGCCATCTGGTGGGTGGCCACGCACCCGAGGCGGATAACGAGGTGCTCTATCGCTTCGAATTCCCCGAGCGCCCCGGCGCCCTGATGCGCTTTCTCGAAAGCATGAGCCAGGGCTGGAACATCAGCCTGTTTCACTACCGCAACCATGGTGCCGACTATGGCCGCGTGCTGGTCGGCATCCAGGTGCCGGAAAAGGAGAAAGCCAGCTACCAGAAATTTCTGGATGGGCTGGGTTATACCTATTGGGATGAATCGCGCAACCCTGCTTACAAGCTGTTTCTGGCCTGATGCTTACCGTTTGATGCCGCCGCGTTTAAGGCTGGACAGGCTGGTGGTGAGCGACACCACACCGATCCACGCCCACACGGGCCGCCATCAGCGCTCAGGCCCTCCACCCCGGGCCGGTGACCCTGTCGAGCATCCCCTCTGATCCTGGCCGCGCTGTTGCCTATCGCTGTCGTCGCCGCCACGCGGGCGCCATCCAAGCCAGTGCTGGGCGCGATCAAGGGCTTGCTGCCGTTGTGGCGGATGAGGGCATGCAGCGAACCGAGGCTGCATGTTAACCTCGATCCATGCTGAAATTTCTTTGCTTCTTCATCCTGGGGCTGGTCACGGCGCTGCCGGCCTGGGCGGCGCCGGGCGATGCTGCGGTGCTGCGCGCACACGCGGCGTATGGCGCGCGGCAGGTGGCGGCCCTCGAACGCGCTGCTGCCGAAGTCCCAGGCGATCATGTGCTGGCACCCTATGTCGAATATTGGCGTCTGATGCTATCAGGCCGCAACGACGAAGCCCGCATCACCGACTTTCTGGCGCGCTACCCGGGCAGCCGTCTGGCCGAAGCCTTGCGTGCCGACTGGCTGAAAACGCTGGGCGCGCGCGCAGCCTGGCCGCAGTATCTGGCCGAGTATCCGCGCCTGGTCAAACCGGATGCCGCGCATCAGTGCTATGCCTACCGTGCCGAATGGGCGCAGGGCAAGCTTGTCCACCCAAGCGAAGCCGTGTCGATGTGGTTCAGCGGGCGCGACCTGCCCAGTGTCTGTGCGCCCCTGTTCACCCAGTTGCTCGAAGCCGGACTGCTCAACGAGGAAGATGTCTGGCGCCGCATGCGGTTGGCGCTGGAAGCGGGCAACCCCGGCGTCGCCCAGAGCGTAGCCGGTGCCTTGCCGGAAGCGCAGCGTCCGGCTGCGGCACTATTCGACCAGGCCACCCGCGACCCGGCACGTCTGCTGAATACCGGTGGCAAGCTGGATTTCGGCCAGCGTGCTGACCGTGAGATCGCGCTTTATGCGCTTGATCAACTGGCCAAAAGCAGTTCCAGTCTGGCCGAACAGGCTCTGGGCAAGCATGCGCAACAGTTCAGCGCGGTCGAATTGCATACGGCCTGGGCGCGCCTCGCCACCTGGGCTGCCCGCCGTCACGAGGCCATTGCATTGGCCTGGTATCAGCAGGCGGGATACGTGGCGGTCAACGATTTTCAGCGCGAGTGGTGGGCGCGCGCTGCGCTGCGCGTGGGCGACTGGCCGACCGCGCTGCGGGTGATCGACAGCATGGGCGATGCGGCCCGGGCGCAGCCGGTGTGGCGCTACTGGCGCGCACGTGCGCTGCAGGAAAACGGCCAGCGTCAGTCCGCCAATGCCCTGTTTTTGCCGCTGTCGAGCGAGCATCATTATTATGGCCAGTTGGCGCAGGAAGAACTGGGGCCGGTGATGCAGGCGCCGCAGATCAACACCAAAACCGGCAGCGAAGACATTGCCGCGATGGCGCGTCAACCCGGCATCGTGCGGGCGCAGGCGCTGTATGAACTCGGCTTGCGCAACGAGGCCAATCTGGAATGGAACTGGACGATCCAGACGTTTACCGACACGCAGCTGCTGGCTGCCGCCGAACTGGCGCGGCGCATGGAATGGTATGACCGCGCGATCAGCACCGCCGAGCGAACCCGCGAACTGCACGATTTTGAATTGCGTTTTCTCGCGCCCTACCGGGAATTGGCGCACCAGGCCGCGAACGACAACCAGATCGATGAAGCCTGGGTGTTTGGCCTGATGCGGCAGGAAAGCCGCTTCATCAACGTTGCGCGCTCCAGCGTCGGCGCCTCCGGCCTGATGCAGATCATGCCGGCCACCGCACGCTGGATTGCGCAGCGCCTCGGCATCAAGCGATTTCAGTCGAGCGAGATGCAGGATCCCGCCAAAAATATCCAGTTCGGCGCGTATTACCTGAAACATATGCAGACCAGCCTGGACGGCTCGCCGGTGCTGGCCACCGCCGCCTACAATGCCGGCCCCGGCCGCGCGCAGCGCTGGCGCGACAGCCGGCCAATGGAAGCCGCGATCTACATTGAATCGATTCCGTTCGCCGAAACACGCGATTACGTCAAAAAAGTGATGAGCAACGCCATGTATTACGCCCAGCGATTCGGCCAGCCGTCGGTGCTGCTGAAAGACCGGCTGGGGATGGTGCCTGCCCGCAAAGGGCCGATCGAATCAGCGCCACCATCGGAGTCCGCGCCGGAAAACGAGCCGACCGATGATGAGCGCAGCAATTGACGCGTTCCGCGATAAAATCAGCATCGCCTTATATTCAGAACAGTTCCCACATGAAGATTGAACGCATTTGCATCCTCGGCGGCTCCGGCTTTGTCGGCACCCATCTCGTCAGCCAGCTCGCCGCGCGCGGTCTCCACGTGCGGGTGCTGAGCCACCGCCGCGAAATGGCCAAGGAGCTGATCCTGCTGCCGACGGTGGAAGTGATCGAAGCCGATGTGCACGACCAGCAGGAACTGATCCGCCACTTCCGTGGCATGGACGCCGTCATCAACCTGGTCGGCATCCTGCACGAGAGCACGATCGGGCGCGTTGACCGGCCGAGTGCGCGCCGCGGGGATTTCCAGAAAATCCATATCGAACTGCCGCGCAAGGTCATTCACGCCTGTGGCGAAGCCGGGGTGCACCGTTTGTTGCACATGAGCGCGCTCGGCGCCCATCCCAACTCCCGCTCGGCCTACCAGCGTTCCAAGGGCATCGCCGAAGCACTGGTGCGCGAGGCCGGGACGCAGCATATCGAACACGAAAACTGGTATCTCAACGGACCCAAGTTCATCCACGGTTATGGCCTCAACATCACCCTCTTCCGCCCCTCGGTGATATTTGGCCGGGGCGATTCCTTCCTGTCGATGTTCGCCCGTCTGCTCAAGATCTTTCCCGTGTTGCCATTGGGCAGGGCGAGTGCACGCTTTGCCCCGGTGCATGTGGACGATGTCGCACGCGCCTTTGTGGACAGCCTCGACAATCCGGCCACCTACGGCCAGACCTATGATCTGTGCGGACCCAAGGCCTATACCCTGCAGGAACTGGTGAGCTACGTTGGCGAAGTCATCGGTAAAAAGCGCAGCATCATCCCGCTGTGCGACCTGTTCGCCTATCTGCAAGCCTGGGCGCTGGAACTCAAGCCCGGCAAAAAGCTGATGACGCGCGACAACTACTATGCCATGTGTACGGACAACGTCTGCAGCGGCGGCTGGCCGTCGGTGTTCGATTTTCAGCCGACCACGCTCGAAGCCATCGCCCCCGAATACCTGCGCGCCGACACGCCGCGTGCGCGCTATGAGGGGTATCGCGAAAACGCTGGCCGCTAACACCAGACGTTAACGCCGTGGCGCCGTCATGAAGACCTACATCGTTGGCGGCGCAGTGCGGGATCGGCTGCTGGGTCTGCCCGTGGCTGATCGCGACTACGTGGTGGTTGGCGCCACGCCGGAACAGATGGTGACGCTGGGCTACCAGGCGGTCGGCAAGGATTTCCCGGTTTTCCTCCATCCACAAACCCATGCCGAATACGCGCTGGCGCGCACCGAGCGCAAGTCCGGCGCGGGCTACAAGGGCTTCACCGTCCATGCCGCCCCGGACGTCACGCTGGAAGAAGATTTATCGCGGCGCGATCTCACCATCAATGCCATCGCCGAAGATGAGGCGGGCGTATTGATCGATCCTTACGGCGGCCAGCGCGATCTGGCCGCCAAACTCTTTCGTCACGTCAGCGCGGCCTTCGCCGAAGACCCCGTGCGCATTTTGAGAGTGGCGCGCTTCGCTGCGCGCTTCACCGATTTTGCCGTGGCAGCAGAAACCAACACGCTGATGCGGCAGATGGTGGACAACGGCGAAGTCGACGCGCTGGTGTCCGAACGGGTGTGGCAGGAAGTCGCGCGCGGCCTGCTGGAAGCACAGCCGTCGCGGATGTTCGCAGTGTTGCGCGACTGCGGTGCGCTGGCTCGCCTGCTCCCCGAAATCGACTGTCTGTTCGGCGTGCCACAGCCGCCCGAACACCATCCCGAAATCGACACGGGCGTGCATGTCATGCTGGTTGTCGACTGGGCGGCGCGCCAGGGATTCAGCCTGCCGGTGCGCTTCGCCGCCCTCACCCACGATCTCGGCAAAGGCGTCACGCCTCCGGAAGACTGGCCCAGGCACCACGGCCACGAGGCCACGAGCGTGGCGCTGGTGCGCGCGATGTGCGAACGGATTCGCGTGCCCGCCGACTGCCGCGAGTTGGCCGTCGCGGTGGCGCGCGATCACGGCAACGTCCACCGGGCGCTGGAACTTCGCGCCGCCACCGTCGTCGAATTGCTGGAACGCGTCGATGCGTTTCGCCGGCCTGAACGCTTCGCCGAATTTTTACAGGCCTGCGAATGCGATTTCCGCGGCCGCCCTGGCTACGAAGTGCGCGACTATCCCGCGCCGACCTATCTGGCACAGGCGCTCGCCGCCGCACGCACGGTCGATGCCGGAGCGGTGGCGCGCAGCGTTGCACCTGATAACATTCGCGATGCGGTGTTTCGCGCGCGGGTGGCTGCGGTTGACGCCTGGCGCAAGCAACCATTCAAGGAGTAATGCCCAATGCCCTACAGTGAACAAATCGTGCAGTCCGTGCGTCCGTGGTCGGACAAAACCTTCAGCTTCACGCTGACCCGGCCGCAGGACTTTGACTTTGCCAACGGCGAGTTCGTCACCCTCGGACTCAAACGTGAAGGCAAGCTGGTGGCGCGCGCGTATTCCATCGTCTCCACCGCCGACCGCGACCATCTGGAATTCCTCAGCATCCACGTGCCGGATGGCCCGCTCACCAGTCAGCTCGCCCACGTCAAACCCGGCGACACGGTGTGGGTGAACAGCAAGACCACCGGCTCACTCACGCTCAACCATGTGCTGCCCGGCCGCACGCTTTACATGCTCGCCACCGGCACCGGACTCGCGCCCTTCATCAGCCTGATCCGCGACCCTGAAACCTATGCGCGGTTTGAACACGTGGTGCTGGTGCATTCGGTACGCACGGTGGCCGAACTTGCCTACCGTGACGAGATCGAGGCGCTCGGCAACCCGCAGTTGTATTACGTGCCGACGGTGACGCGCGAAGCGTTCGCCACCCCCGAGCGCGGTGCCGATCTGTTCCGCACAGGACTGTTATCGCAGCGGCTCGGGTTGCCCGCCTCCGATCCCGAACACGACCGCGTGATGATCTGCGGCAACCCCGAAATGACGCGTGAAATGACGAAGCATCTGAAAGACAGCGGCTGGACGCTGACCAACCATCGCGGCGTCGGCAATTTCAGCACCGAGCTGGCCTTCGTGGTTCATCATGAATAAGGCGCGCTCGCGCCGCCACCTCAAAATCTGAGGGAGTTATCCTTTAGATCGACCCTGCTCAATCATCCCAGCCGCGACCATGATCGCGGCCGCGATGGTCGTTGTCGGAGCGGTGGTGATGCCGCTCGTCGCCATGCCAGTCGTTGCGTGAGGGGTAATACTGGACGCGCTGCACCGGGTAATACGGCACCTGCACGACAACCGGTTCGCGGTAGTAGACCGGCGCCACAGGTGCGTAGTAGACCGGCGCCACGGGTGCGTAACGATAGCCCCCGCTTTGATAGAACAGGTTGAATCCGTTGAGCGGACCACCGATTGAAACGGCGATGCTCGGCTCGGCAACGCGGCTGCTGTAACTGCCAGCGTAATAGCCGCCGGAAGCGAGTGCTGCGATTGGCGCAGCGAAGAGGGCGGCGGCGAGAAGTGTGGTGCGTAACATGGTCAGGCTCCTTTCATGAAATGGGGACGGTGGTGCGGTCGGTTTAACTGCGCGGGTCTTTTTTCCAGCCGTTTCCGTGTTGGTCCTGCGCGATGCTGTAACTCACGTTGAGCTTGAGGAATTCGCCCGGGTCATAGGGCAGGCGGGTGGTGAATTCGCGACCGTTGAAGCGGTAGCGCACGTCGTAGCCGATCAACACCTGGCGGTAGTTGTCGCGGGTGGCGCAGCGCTCCACCTGGGTCGGGCGCGATTCGGTGTAAACGCCGCGATCATTCCAGCGGTCGCCCACCACCGCGCCGGTGGCCGCACCGACGGCGGCGGCGGCGACTTTGCCGTTGCCTTTGCCAACGGTTGAGCCGATCAAGCCGCCTGCGATGGCACCGAGGATCGCGCCGCCGGGACTGTTTGGGTTGCGGTAAGTCTGCGTTTCGTAGCCGGTGGTTTCGGTCCAGCATTCCTGGCGCGGTTCGTTGAAGGTGTCGTAAACCGGCTCGCTGGCAACGACAGGGGCACGTACGATCATCTCGTCGTCCTGGCGATGGTCGGCCTGCGCGGTGCCGCTGGCTGCGAGCAGCGCGGCGATCAGGGTGGTGTTGAGTGTGCGTGTGATCATGCTGGCTTTCCTTGTTTGACTCAAAGTGATGCGGGTTAGTGACGGGGCTGTCGCGGTGCGTTGCCTTTTCCGTCAGGCTGATCCTGTTGCTGGCGGCGCTCGTAGCCATAGCCGTAGCCTGGAGGGGTTTCGCGTTCGGTTTCGTGCTTGCCGGGGCTGCGCGTGTTCTTGTTCACGGCGCGTGGATCCTGACGAACGTCGTCGCCGGTATCGCGCTTGGCTACCATGAACGATCCATCCAGACCATCCGGATTCGCTTGAACTGGCGCGGC
>Ga0315271_10000128_pt1 | contig 36425 bp, 41 predicted proteins | sample C3_top_MG_FD_204664 | JGI IMG/M metagenome (GOLD analysis project Ga0315271, IMG submission 204664) | Sediment microbial communities from Yellowstone Lake, YNP, Wyoming, USA - C3_top | ecosystem: Environmental > Aquatic > Freshwater > Lake > Sediment | place: USA: Wyoming | collected 2017-08-01
GCTCCGCCCGCAGTTCAGTTGGACGCTGGCCGGTTTTCCGCCGGCCTTCAAGCGCTACTTGCTGGTCCTGCTGCTGTTCACCCTCGGCAACTCGTCGAACATGTTTCTGCTGCTGCGCGCAAAAGACATGGGACTGCCCGACTACCAGGTGCCGCTGCTGTGGGCGCTGGTGTCATGCACCGCGATGCTGTTCTCGGTGCCGCTGTCGGCGCTCTCCGACCGCGTCGGCCGCACCCGCCTGATTATTACCGGCTGGGGTGTCTACGGCCTGTTCTATCTGTTCCTCGGGCTGAACGGCGCCAATGTCTGGCTGCTGTGGCCGCTGTTCGCGTTCTACGGTCTGTTCATGGCCGCCACCGAAGGGGCGGAGAAGGCGCTGGTTGCCGACATCGCCCCGACCGGCATGCTTGGCACGGCCTATGGCTGGTTCAACCTCACGACCGGTCTCATGCTGTTGCCGTCCTCGGTGTTGTTCGGCTGGCTGTGGGAGACGTTCAGTCCCGAAATCGCGTTCGGCTTTGCCGCCGGCTGCGCGCTGCTGGCGGCGCTGTTGCTCAAGTTCTGGGTGATGCGTGGCAAATCTTCGATGCAGGAGCAGTAAGCGCCATGCGCCGCCGTCTGGTGAAGTGGAAAACGGTGCGCCGGTAATTCGTCCATGGTCCATGGCATCCGCCAGTTTCAGTCCACCTTGATCGCGCGCTTGCAGCGCGGCGAGCACCTGGTGTTGTACGGGCCGCGCGGCAGCGGCAAGACGACGTTGCTTGCCCGGCTGCACGCGCACTTTGACCGGGCCGGCATTCCGTGCGCGCTGGCGTCCGTCACCGCGTGTCTCGACGACATCACGCGCACGTTCGAGCACGCGTATCCCGAGGTGGACACGTCCGCAATCACCCGGCGCCGCGCGCGCTCACGGTTGCGATTGGCCGCCGATCGCCGCGCCGGTGTATTGCTGCTCGACCACACCACCCGGGTCAGCACGGCGATGCTCGGATTTCTGCGCCGCCTGCGCGGCGGGATTGCGTCCGCGCTGCTGGTCGTGGATGTCGAGGTGGAACGCGATCTCGAACGCGTGCGCGGCTGGCACCTGGGGTCGTTCCGCCTGCGGATGGTACCGGCCACGCCACGGCAGTTGCACAAGTTGTTCCGCAGCCATTGTGCCGAGCACGGCATGCCGCACGTCGCGCCCGGCGAGGAGCGCCAGATCGTGCGCGCGGCGCGCGGCCGGCCGGGATGGATTGTAGAATGCACCCGCCGGATTCCCCGGGCGCGCTATTGGCGCGGCGGGACGCTGCACGTGTCGACGCTGTGTGTCGATACCGAGATCGCGTTGCGGCAGGGCGAACTGAAACTGCTGGCATCCGACGTGGACTCCGGGTGAGCGGCGGCAGCGTAAACGCGGTGCCGGGTTTCAGGCAACGAACATTTTTTCAGGAGACATGAAGTCATGCATATTCGTTCCTTGAAGGCGATGGAGATACTCGACTCGCGCGGCCAGCCGACGCTGCGCGTGCACGTGGTACTCGATAACGGCGTGCGTGCCGCCGCCTCGGTCCCGTCCGGCGCCTCGACCGGCGTCCACGAAGCCGTCGAGCTGCGCGATCACAACCCCAAACGCCATGGCGGCAAGGGTGTGCTCAAGGCCTGCGCGAATGTGAACGACATCCTCGCACCGGCGCTGATCGGCAGCGACGTACACGAGCAGGCGCGCATCGACCGGCTGATGATCGAGCTGGACGGCACGCCGAACAAATCCCGGCTCGGCGCCAACGCCATCCTCGGCGTGTCGCAGGCCGTGGCGCGTGCCGCCGCGCAGGCGAGCGGCTTGCCGCTCTATGCGTCTCTCGGCGGTGCCGATGCAAAGCGTCTGCCGATGCCGATGCTGAACGTGCTGAACGGCGGCAAGCACGCCGACAGCAGCCTCGACTTTCAGGAGTTCATGATCGTGCCGGTCGGCGCGCCGAGTTTCAGTGAGGCATTACGTTACGCCGCCGAAACCTTTCATGCGCTCCAGGGCATTCTCAAGCAGCGCGGCCACTCGACGGCGGTCGGCGACGAAGGCGGCTTCGCACCGCAATTGAAGTCCAACGACGAGGCCTGCGATCTGATCGTCGAAGCCATCGGCAAAGCCGGCTACCGGCCCGGCAAGGACATTGCCATCGCGCTCGACCCGGCGGCCAGCTCGTTTTACGAGAACGGCAAGTACCGCCTCACGCGCAGCGGGCAGGGCGACAAGACCAGCAGCGAAATGACGGCCTTATATAAAGAATGGATCGGCAAGTACCCGATCGTCTCGATCGAAGACGGTCTGGCCGAGGACGACTGGGAAGGCTTCCGTGCCCAGACCGCGGCGCTCGGCGACAAGGTTCAGATCGTCGGCGACGATATCCTCGTCACCAACACGCGCTTCATTGCCCGCGCCATTGAAGAACAGACCTGTAACGCCGCGCTCATCAAGCTCAACCAGATCGGCACCGTGACCGAAACCATCGAGGCCATCGAGCTGTGTCGGAAGGCCGGTTGGGGCTACGTGGTCTCGCACCGCTCCGGCGAGACCGAAGATGCGTTCATCGCCGACTTCGCGGTGGCGATGGGCGGCGGCCAGATCAAGACCGGGTCGGTGTGCCGCGGCGAACGCGTCGCCAAGTACAACCGGCTGCTGGAGATCGAGCAGGAACTGGGCAAGGCCGCCGTGTTCGGCGGGCACGCGCTGGCACCGCTGCGCGAAACCCGATACCGTTAGGCGGCCAATTCAATTCGGGTTGCCATGAACGATTACGTTGCTTTGTTGTTGGGTGTCGTCTGCGCCGGCATTGGCGGCGAGCTTTTCGTTCGCGGTGCCGTCGGTCTCGCTCATTGGGCGCGGGTTACGCCGGGCATTATCGGCGCAACCGTGGCGGCATTTGCCACATCCAGCCCGGAATTGTCGGTCTCCATCAATGCCGCCCTGGCCGGTAAACCTCAAATCGCCCTCGGCGACGCCCTGGGCAGTAACGTGGTGAATGTTGCCCTGATTCTCGCTCTGGCGCTGGTCATTTCTGGAATCCAAAGTCCTCGTGACAGCGTCAAGCGGGATTTTCCTGTGGCACTGCTGATCCCCATCATCACGGGTGTTCTGTTGCTGGATGGTGAGCTTTCCCGAATCGACGGTTTACTGATGTTGGGCATGTTTCTCGCCTGGCTGGTCGCCGCGGTGATCGAGGCACGCAAACAACGCAGTGCCGCGGAGGAAGTTCTTGGGGAACATCGAAGATGGCTGGTCGTTCTTTCGTGCATCGCCGGTCTCGCCTTCCTGGTCGCTGCCGGAAATCTCATTGTGGCGGGAGCCAGAGGCATCGCCATTTCCTTTGGCATTGATGAATTCATCATTGGGGCGACGATTGTGGCGGTGGGTACGTCCGTGCCCGAACTCGCGACCACCGTCATTGCCAAGCTTCGCGGACATGACGAAGTGAGTCTGGGAACCATCCTGGGCAGCAATATCTTCAATGGCATCTTTGTCGTTGCGGTCGCGGCCATTATCCACCCCATCACGGTTGCGTGGCGGGAGGTGGCGATTACCCTGGTGTTTGGTCTCGTGGCCTTGGTGTTCGCATACCCCACGCGCACGGGCTTCATTGAACGAAGGCGGGGTGTATTGCTGCTGGTGCTCTATGCAGCCTATCTCTCCGCCATCCTTCAACAGCAAGCTGCCTGACAATTCTCAACGCGGGGTTTGAAGTGGTGGTGAGTCACACAAAAATCAGGGCGCCGGCGGCGTTGGCTCTGCTGAGCACGAACTATCCGGCGCGAGCAATGCACGCTGCCGCCGCCACGGCGCTGCGTGACGGCGCGTGCTAACGGATATGGCTGTTGCCGCCGGCAACCTGGGCCGGGGCTCGGCTACCTGCTGGCGGCGAGCGGTCGGGCGTGAGTGCGGTGACTGGAACAAAAAGGGAAAGTCCATGAATCAAGTCGTGGCCATCGGTATCGGCGGGGCGCTCGGCAGCATAGCGCGTTTCGGGTTATCGACCTGGGTGTACGTGCTGCTCGGGCGGAACTTCCCCTACGGTACGTTCGTGGTCAATGTACTCGGCTGCCTCGCGATGGGCATCCTGTTCGTGCTGTTCACCGAGCGCTTCGCGGACAGCAGCGTGCTGCGTGCCGGCGTGCTGATCGGGGTGCTCGGGGGGTTCACCACGTTCTCGTCGTTCTCCATTGAGACGTTCAATCTCTTTGAGCAAGGCGAGGCTGCCAAGGCCGGTCTCTATATTCTGGGCAGTCTGGTACTCTGTGTTACATCCACCTGGCTCGGCGTTCTGATCGGGAGGCTAATATGAAACATCACGAAGTCACGATGGTGCGCATCTACTGTACCGAGGGCGAGCATTTGCTGAAGCAACTGCTCGCGCGGCTGCACGACGAGGAAAAGGTCTGGGGTGTCACCGTGTTCCGTGGCATCTCGGGCTTCGGCAAATCCGGACACATGCACTCCTCGGACCTGCTCGATCTGTCGCTCGATCTGCCGCTGGTCATCGAATTCTTCGACGAGCCGGCCAAGGTGCGGCGCATCCTCACGCACCTCAATGACATCCTCAAGCCCGGGCACGTCGTGACCTGGCCGGCGCAGGTGAACGCGGCGGCGGACCGGTGAGGCAGTGCCCGCCTCTGTATGCATCGGTGTGCGGCTGCTGATGTTCAAACTTAAATAGTCAATCAGCCCGCTTGCCATCAACCCCTTGCCGGGTTGGCCTCGGACTGCTCCAACGGTACGCCGCCCTTCGCGGCACACTCCTTGGCCGGAACCGATAACCAGCCCTTGCCTTTGCAGGTATTCTGTCCGGTGCAGGCATTGGCGGCAGTTGAGCACGCGGTCTGGCCCTTGCAGGCGTTGATGCCATAGCAGGCGATGCTGCCAGCCTCGGTAGCGGGTGCGAAGGTCTCGACCGACTTGTACAGGCCGTAGAATATGCCGGCGGCGGCCACTGCGAGCGCCGTGCCGTTGACCGCGCGGCGCGTCACATCCACGGGCGCGGCTGCTACCGGCGTCTGGCAGGCCGTGCTCGCGCCAGCCACCGCGCGCCGTCCGTGGACGAAGTCCCACGCACTGCCGGCCACCAGCACGCCGAGCCCGGTGTAGGTGGACCAGGGCATCGGATAGAGTCCGGTGACCAGCAACCACAGCCCGGCGGTGGCGAACACACCGCCCGCGAGCGCAAGCCAGAAGGGTGCAAGCAATCCGTGTCGGCGTGCCGAACGATGCAGCAGCCACAGACTGAACGCGATGAAGCCGGCGAAGATCGGGAACAGGTAGGCGTCGTGCACGAGGAGCCCAAGCCCCACGACCCCCACAGCCGCGAGCACCGCAGAGATGCCCAGGCAGCAGGCGGCGGCGATGCCGGCGCCGATCAATCCCGAGAGTTGTTTGAAAAGTTCTTTCATGCCGATCTCCTGTTCTCAGCCGGCGCAGCAGGACAACTGCTTCACGTCCTTGGTAAAGGTCTGGGCGCAAAGCTTGAGGCCTTCGACCATGGTGAGATAGGGGAAGAGCTGGTTGGCCAAATCCTTCACGGTCATTTGGGCACGTACCGCGAGCGCGGCGGTCTGGATGATCTCGCCCGCCTCGGGCGCGAGGATCTGGGCCCCGAGCAGCCGCCCGGAATCCTTCTCGGCCACGAGCTTGATGAAACCGCGCGTCTCGAAGTTGGCGAGCGCGCGCGGTACGTTGTCGAGCGTGAGGGTTCGGCTGTCGGTGACCATGCCCTTGGCCTTGGCCTGCGCCTCGGTGAGTCCGACGGTCGCCACCTGCGGATCGGTAAACACCACCGCCGGCATGGCGGAAAGGTCGAGTGCCGCGTCGCCGCCGGTCATATTGACGGCCGCGCGCGTGCCGGCCGCCGCCGCCACGTACACGAACTGTGGCGCGTTGGTGCAGTCGCCGGCGGCGTAGATATGTTCGACGTTGGTGCGCAAATGATCGTCCACCACGATGGCGCCGCGCGCGTCGGTGGCGACGCCGGCCTTGCCGAGGTCGAGGCCGTCGGTGTTGGGCGTGCGGCCGGTGGCCACGAGCAAACGATCGCCGCTCAGCGTCGCCTTGCCGGCGATGACCTCGAAGCGCTGGCCGTCGTGGTGCACGCCGCTCACCTCCGTGTGCGTGATAACGCGCATGCCCTCGTCTTCGAGTACCTTCTTCAGCCCCTCGCCGATTGCCGGGTCTTCTTTGGAGAGCAGGGTGGTACGGGCGATGAGCGTGACCTTGGAACCGAGGCGCAGAAACGCCTGGGCGAGTTCCACGGCTACGACCGAGCCGCCGTACACGATCAGGTGCTCAGGCAATTCCTTGGCGGCAAGCGCCTCGGTAGAAGTCCAATAGGGCGTGCCTTCAAGACCCGGAACGGAAGGGACGGCGGGGCGGCGGCCGGTGGCAATAAGGATTCGGTCAGCCGCGATGCGCAATTCGGTTCCGTCCGCGCGCGTGATGTTAAGGGTCTGGGCGTCGGCGAAGCGTGCCCGCCCGCGCATCAGATTGATGTGCGGGTTCGATTCGAGAATGTCTTCGTACTTCGCGCGGCGCAGCTCCTCGACCCGCGCCTGTTGCTGGGCGACGCGCGCGGCGTTGTCGAGCGTCAGGGCATGACGCTCGAGGCCGTCGAACGCGTGATGCGCGGCATGCTGACGGATATGCGCTGCGCGGATCAGAATCTTGGAGGGCACGCAGCCGACGTTCACGCAGGTCCCGCCGATCACGTCACCCGCTTCGATGATCGTGACGTGCGCGCCGTTCTCGGCCGCGCGGATCGCCGCGGCGAAGGCCGCGGAGCCGGTGCCGATGATCGCGATGTGCAGGCCGCCGTTGTCGCCTTTGGCGGCCTTCGCGGCGCCAGCCCCTTTAAGCACGCTCGCGCCATAGCCCTTGGCCTGCACGATCTTGACCAGTTGCTCCGTGGCGATGGTGGTCGGCGCCTCGACCTCGGCGAGCGCATCTTTGTAAGACACCTTGGCCTTTACCTGCGGCAGGGTGTTCAGCGCGACTTCAAGGGTGCGCGCGCAGTGGTCGCAGGTCATGCCGGTGATGTGCAATGTCGTCATACTCATGGGTTACTTCTCCAGATCAACACGTTTCTGTTCGTATTCCTCGCGGTCGATCTCGCCGCGGGCGTAGCGTTCCTTCAGGATGTCGAGCGGCGTCTTCTCGCCGGTACTGCCGGGACGCGACTGGGCGAGCCAGCGCACCAGCGTCACGATCCCGAGGATGACGATCCCCCAGAACAGGAGCATGAATATCCAGCCGAAACCCGGTCCCCACCAGCCCATGTTGTCCATCATCGTCTGTGCTTCTCGGTTCAGGGTTACAGGGGCCGTCAAGGCGCGAGCTTCGACGGATAACCGGCCTCGGTGGTGGCGCGGGTCAGATCATCGACCTTGGTTTTCGCCGGGTCGAACGTGACCGTGGCAGTCTTGGTGTCGAAATCGACCTTGACCTTGGCGACGCCCGGCACCTTCTCCAGCGCCTTGCGCACGGTGATCGGGCAGGCGGCGCAGCTCATGTTCTCGACCGCGAGTGTCACGGTCTTGGCGGCGACCTCGGCGGAGTGGGCGGGTGCAACGGCAGCCATTCCGAGCGGAGCGAAGATCAAAACGGCAAGCAACAGGTTCTTACGCATGGGTGTTCTCCGTTTAGTAAAAGAGTGAGGCGTACCAGGGAAAGGTGAGCAGTGCGAGCACCGGCAGCGTGACCAGCCAGAACATCAGGCGCTGGCGCTTGCGGTTGGCCGGCACGGCGCAGGACTGTCCCGGCGCGCAGGTGGCCGGCACGAGGTAAAGCTTGCGAAATGCGAGCCCGAGAAACACCAGCGCAACGCCAACGAAGATCGGGCGGTAGGGCTCCAGCGCCGTGAGGTTCGCTACCCAGGCGCCGCCGACCCCGAGCGCGAGCAGCACCAGCGGCCCCACACAGCAGACCGAGGCGACGAGCGCGGCAATCCCGCCGGCAACGAGCGAGCCAGTTCCAGATTTGGATGAATTCGTTTCCATGACTATCTCCTTCTTGGATGAGATGGTGGTAAGCTTAGTCCCGTACTTGAGTACGGAGTCAAGGGGGGTTGTGATGGCCGAAACAGGGTTCACCATCGGGCGGCTGGCGGCGGCGGCCGGGGTCAATGTCGAGACCGTGCGCTATTACCAGCGCATCAAACTCATGCCGGTGCCAAAGCGGGCACCGGGCGGTATCCGCCGTTACGGTGCCCCCGAGCTGTCGCGGTTGCAGTTCATCAAGACCGCGCAAGGACTCGGATTCACGCTCGAAGAAGTGACTGATCTCGTCAAGCTCGATGACGGCACCCACTGCAAGGAAGCGCACGACATTGCCGCGCAAAAGCTCGATGCCGTGCGCGCGCGGCTGCGCGACCTGAAAAGAATCGAGAAGGCACTGGCACAACTCGTGCGCCAGTGCGAAACGCACCGCGGCGCCATTCGCTGCCCGCTCATTGACAGTCTGGCCCATGACGGCGGGTCGGGAGCATCGGACTAAGTCGCGCCACGGACGTCCTTGACTTGGAGTCGGCTCCAGGTTGTAGCCTGACGGCATTGGAATCGTCTCGGCGGAGGTCATGATGGCTATCAAGGTAGAAGTGTTCTCGTCTCCGGGTTGCGGCAAGTGCGGCCACGCGAAGGAGGTCCTGCGCCAGATCGCCGAAGAGATCGGCGGTGGGCGCATCGACTGGCGTGAGGTCAACGTACTGGATGAGATGGATTACGCTGTCATGCTCGGCGTGCTCTCGACGCCCGCAATCGCCGTGAATGGCAAGCTCGTGTTCACCGCGCTGCCCTCGGCGAAGAAGCTGCGGGAAATACTGGAAGCGCGACTGCGGGAGGAAACATGACTGTATCCATTGTCCTCACCGCGGCGGCGGTGCTCGGGGCGCTGTCGTTCTTCGAGCCCTGCACCATCGCCACGCACACGCTGTTCTCGGCGCGTTCCCACGCGCGCCGCGAGTCGGAGTGTTGTCGCGAGTTGCTTGCCCTGTGGGGCGCGCGCAGTCTGCTTTCGGTGGGACTGCTGTTCGTGCCGGTTGCGCTGGCCGCACCGTTTCGTTTCGGTGCCCACTTTCCGAGTATCGCGCTGGCGCTCATCGCCAGCGTGTATCTTGTTTCGCGCTTGGTTTACATCCCGGTGCCGCACCTCGAATTCTGGAAACTCCTGCCCGGCGGTGCGGTCTACCCACAGGCCGTCAAGCTCGGGCTGACACTGCCGGCCTGCACGCTGCCCCTGTTCCTCATCGTGGCGGCGTTAACGGCTGCCCTCGGTTCATGGTTCACGGCGCTGGGTGCGGGGTTATTGTTTGCGGCACTCTTCACGGCCCCCACGGCGGTGACGGCGCTCCTCGGGGTGTCTGAGTCCAGTCGGCGCTTTCTGAACGGTGCGGCATTGGCGACGCCCTACCTGACCGCTGCGCTACTCTACGGTGCCGCAATTTTTCTGCTTGTGTGAGAGGATGCAATGGATATTGAGTCACTACGCATCGCCTTGAGCGAACCGAGCCTCTTCGGGCTCGGCCTGGGCTTCGTTGCCGGTTTCATCTTCAGCTTCAACCCGGTGGCGGTCGCGGCTATCCCCGTGGCGCTCGCCTATGTCACCAAGGCGCATGAGGCGAAACGCGCGGTGTGGCTGGGCGGGGCGTTCATCGCCGGGTTGATCGCCACGCACATCGTGTTGGGTCTCGCCGCCTCCCTCGGAGGCGATTGGGTCAAGAGTGTCATGGGGCGCTGGTGGGGCCTGATCCTCGGGCCGCTGCTGATCGCACTCGGCCTAATCTGGCCGGGGTGGCTCAAGGTTCGTATGCCGTGGTTGTCGTTCCGCGGCCGGATGGTTTCGGGAATGTGGGGCGCGTTTTTGCTCGCCATTCCGTTCTCGGTGGCGATTTGTCCGTTCTGCACCCCGGCGCTGCTGGTAATGCTCACGGCCGCGGCCGGCATCGGCTCGGTGCCGTTCGGCATCGCGCTGCTCGGCGCGTTCGCGCTCGGACGGTCGGTGCCGATCATCCTGGGCGCGGTGGGCGTGGGCTGGCTGGAATCGCTCAAGGTCTTTACGCGTTGGCAGAAGGCGTTCGAGATCGCCGGGGCGCTGGCGTTGATCGGTAGCGGCGCTTATCTTATTAACGAGTATTTCTTGCTCATGTAGGGGCGATCATGGGGCAGTACCGCATCGGCGACGTCACGGAAAAGCTCGGCCTGTCCGCCGACACGTTGCGTTATTACGAAAAGATCGGGCTCCTGCCCAGGGTCGGGCGCAACGGCGCCGGCATCCGGTTCTACAACGATCAGGACCTCTCGCGCCTCACGTTCATCCAGCGCGCGCAGCGGATGGACTTCACGCTCGCCGAGATCGGTGAATTGCTCAAGATGCGCGAGGCGCCGCAGAAGGCGCGCAAGCGCGTGCGCGAACTCACCGCGCAGAAACTGGCCGAAGTCGAGGCGCGTCTGGCGGAGCTGAAAACCTTGCGCAATGAGCTGGCGTTGTTGATGAACATCTGTTCGGCCGGCGGGAAAAACTGTGGCATTATTAAGGAGATCAACAAGCGCGGGTAACTACGCCATCTCTCCCTCGACCACCCTTAGACTACGATCGCCATATTCCCGGTTCGTACGACGCGCCTGCAGTGGTTCTGTCATGGACCTTCAAGCTTGATCGCACCGTCCCACATTGTCGTCGGCCAGTTCGCTTACTTCTTCGTGGCAGCGGTAGCGGGCCACAAGCCGCACCTGGCCGAGGCGCTAATCGCAGCAGCATCAGCGCTGCTGCCCGACCTCGACAAGCGCGACGGCATGGTGGGGCGCTGGTTGCCCTGGATCTCCGGGCCCATCGAGTACTGGGTCGGCCACCGCACTGCAACCCATTCGCTGCTCGCCACCATGCTTCTGGCGCTCGTGGCCTGGCCGCTGCCGGATGGTTTCCGAATCGCCATCATCGCGGGCTTCGCCTCACATCCCATCGCCGACATGATGACGCCGGCGGGTGTTGCGTGGTTTTGGCCGTCGCGAGTGCGCTGCGTGCTGCCCGGCAACGAAAAATATCGTATGGCCCCGATGAGCCTGGGCGAGCTGTGGTTCGTCATCATCATTGCTGTGCTGACGATCCCTGTCGCGGCGGTGGCGCAACACGGCGCTGGTCCGCTCGGCACGGTGCGCGACATGCTGGGCTGGTTCACTGACGCGCGCACCCACTACGATGCGCACAAGTCCGAGGCCGACTGGTGGCTCGACGTGGCCGGCCAGGACAATCGCGCCTTCAAACCCGTGCAGGGAAAGTATCGCGTTATCGGTCCGTGGCAGAATGGCGGCTTGATCCTCGATACGCCGGCCGGCCCGGTGACCGTATGCCGCGAAGGCACGTGCGACTGGTACGCCGAGCGTGCTGTGTTGGTGCGTGGCGCGGATGAAGAGACCACAGTCCGCACACTCAAGGCCAAGGCCACGACTACTGAGGCGCTGCGTGCGGCACTCGCTCCGCTCGAACGTGTAGGGCAGGTCTACCTCATTGGTCGATTGCGTGCTCGCGTTCCACCCGCGCCGCCGACGATCACCGCTACCGGCACAGTGCACGAGGCAGTCACGCTGACCTACGCAAGCCTGAGCGCGCTTCGCAACTGGCCGGCCGCCGGTGTGTTCGATCTCGATGTGACCGTGCAGGTGCGCCACATACCGGGTACGACCGTTCCCGACGTGAGCATCATGGCGTCCGACGGCGAGCTGGCGGCCGAGCTGCGCCGGCATTTACCATGAGCGGCAAAGTGACACGATTTCTCGTGTACGGGAATAGTGAGAAGCGAAAAACAAACGCATGAACCGGCTACCAGCCTTCTTCAAAACACGTGAGCTACTGGCTCACCAGCGCATCCTCGCGTTCTGGTTCGTCGCGCTGATCGCGCTCGCGCTTCCGTGGCTGTGGTTGTCATTCCCGGATCGAGAGTCGGTCTCGGGCGGGGCAGGCAACCCCGTAGCGGTCGAACGCCAGGATCAACGCCCGCCGGCACCGACGCCGTGAGCGACTTGCGGATAGGTGGATATGTGTATATCCTCATATCATCCGATTCAACCCGAGGGTTCCTCCATGAGCAATATCCGCTGGTCCGTCGTGGTGCCCGAGACCACCGATCGCGCCTTGCGTACCTACCTTGCCCGCAAGGGCGGCAAGAAGGGCGACATTTCCCGGTTTATTGACGAGGCGGTGCAGGCGCGGCTATTCGAGCTTACCGTGGAAAACGTCAAGAAGCGCAACCGGGCGTACTCCCAGAAGGAGATTCTGGAGGCGATCGAAGAGGCCGTCGGCGCGCGCTGATAACCGATGCGTGTCGTTCTCGATACCGGCATCTTGATTGCGGCCTTGATCACCGCCGACACATCGCCGGACCAGGTCTATCAGGCCTGGCGCAAGAAGCGCTTCACGCTCGTCACTTCGGTGTGGCAACTCGGGGAATTCCGTCGAGCGAGCCGTTACGAAAGGGTCAAGAAGTTTCTCAAGCCCACCGAGGCCGGTAACCTCGTCAACGGTCTCAAGCGCCACGCGACCGTGCTCAAGGAATTGCCGAACGTGGATCTGTCCCGAGACCCGCATGACAACCCGGTGCTCGCGATGGCCATCGCCGGTGAGGCCGACTTCCCGATCACCGGCGACCGACGCGGGTTGCTGACACTCAAACGGGTCGGCGCTACGCGCATCGTGACGGCCGCGGAGTTTCTGAAGATACTGAAGAAGAAACGCTGACACATCCACTCGGAGGGAACCGACCATGCACCACGGCCAAATCTCCAAGCCCATCGCCGACGGGCTGATCGCGTTGCGCAGCAGAATCGAGAAGGGCGGCATCCCGTCCTCAAAGCTCGACGAGACGCTGAACCTCGCCACTTGGAACATCCGCGAGTTCGGCAAGAAAGCGCGCTCCGAAGCCGCGATCCACTACATCGCCGAAATCCTCGGGCAGTTCGACCTGATCGGCGTTGTCGAGCTGCGCGACAACCTCGCCGACCTCGACAAGGTGCTGCACATCCTCGGCCCCTATTGGCGAGCGGTGTATTCCGACATGATCCCCGACCCGGGCGGCAACCGCGAACGCATCGCCTACGTCTACGACAAGCGCGCAGTCACGTTCACCGGCTTTGCGGCGACCGCCACACCGCCGCGGACCAAGAAGGGCACCGAGTACCTGCCGGAGCGCTCCTGGTGGCGGCCTCCCTATGCCGCCTCGTTCCAGGCCGGCAACTTCGATTTCGTGGTTATCGCGGCGCACGTTCGTTGGGGCGACAGTCGCAAGGCGCGGCTATCGGAGCTGGAACTCTTCGCCGAATGGGTCACGGCCAAGCGCAAGGAGCCGGCCGCCGTGGACAAGGACATTCTGGTGATGGGTGATTTTAATGTCGAGGACGAAGAGATGTTCCAGGTGCTGACGAGCTACGGCCTCAAACTTCCCGAGGCGTTCGTCGGGCGCGACCTCGGCTCGAACCTGGAGCGCAACAAGCGCTACGACCAGATCCTGCACTTCCCGCAGTACCCGAGCAACTTCACGAATGCCGGCAACGTGCTCGATTTCTACACCGGCGGCATCGTGCCGCTGTTTCCGGACCTGAAGGAAAAGGACAAGCTCGCCTTTACGTTCCAGATGTCCGACCACCTGCCGCTGTGGGTGCAGATCAACACCGACATCGACAACTTTGTGCTGGAGCAGATCAGCAAGGGGTATCGGGACGACGCGAAGTAGGGTGCCAGCTTGCGCTGGTAAGTACATTCTGTGTGCAGAAATTCACTCGCGGTGCGAATAATCGCACTCGGAATGTATCAGTTCTCGGGCCTGGTCTCGTCGAATCGCTCCGCCTCGATGCGTCGGCGGCGCTCGTCCAACAACTCACCCTCGAACATCCAATATTCCGATCCGCTGGCAGTTGGGGTCTGATAACCCATGCGGTACAGTGCCTTGAGTGCCGCAGCCGATGGGCTAAGTACCTCACCTTCGAAATCGAGTCTGCCACCTTCAAGTACTGTGGCAGTCACGGACTCATCGCGCGAGAAACTGAGCACCGCGCCTGGCAGGATACCGATGGCTTCAAGTATAAGGCGAGGCCGCCGCGCCTTCACCTTCTCCAGCGCTTCCTGTTCTTCCTTGCCCACGTCGGCGAACCCAGGCGTGACTTCCTTGAATTCGCCAATACTGATGGCAAGCACGACTTTCTATAGATCGATGAGAAAGAATTCGCGCTTCGGATTCACGCGTGTTTCATGGACCAAGCGCTGTCATCAAGAATGGGCTCAGAAGTAATACCGCGCGCGCAGTTCCAGCCGGCGGTCGTTCTGGCGCTCGCCGAAATCGGTCAATTGACCGCCGGTCAAGAAGAACACGCGCAAGCGCAGCTCAAGGTTGGTCACGCCAGTGTAAAGCAGCTCCGGAGAAACCGAGCTGCTGCCGTCGTCGAGGTTGGCGATCACGGTGAGCGCGGGGGTGAAGTAGAGGATGTCGAACGGGTCCTTCTGGCTCAGGCGCAGGTACAAGTAACGCTGCATCGAGTTGGGCCGCGCCAGGGCCGTCTGCGCGGCGATGCGCAGTCGTTCGAGCAGGGCCGTGTTGCCGGCATCGTAGGCGTTGTGGATCGTCTGGAAGAATGTGCGTGCCTCGTCCTCGCTGTAGCCGGCGCCGTTGTAGTAGTACTCGACGATCGCGGTGAGATCGTTCTCGGTGAGGTAGCGCGCGCCGAGTAGATAGTTGTTGGCGCTTTGCGTCACCGTGGTGACCATGCCCGTGGCGCTCACCACCGGGCGCGTGGTCTCGGTGAGGTGCGCCCACTCGCCGTGGATCTCGATGTTGGTGCCGAGGTTGCGCGAAAAGTCGAAACCGTAGCGCGCGCTGCGCGCGCCCTCGCCGAGCACGAGCAGATCGATATCGGTGTCGAGGTAGAGCAGCGTGAGCTTGGCTGCGGGGTTGGCGTAATCGCCGGGGCCGAAGTCCTCGTTCACGCGATCGCTGGTCGGAACGACGAGCGCGGTGAAGGCGACGGTCTTCAAGGGCCCTTCGAAGCTGCGGATGACGTTGCCCCCGGCAATGACGTAGCCCTCGCGCGCGAGCTCAGGGTCGTTCGGGTCCTTCATCCGCTGGACGAAGCCAACCGGGTTGAAGGCATAGCCTTTGCCCCAGCTCAGCGTCTTCTTGCCAAGATCAAACGTCGCGCGATCGGACGGCGCGAGCGTCAGGTAGGCTTCGTAGACGCGCGCGTCACTGACGCTGCCGCTGTAGTCATCGGCGTAGGTGCCGTAGCCGACGAAGCGAAAGCTGCTGATGCCCTGGCGGTACAGCCCTTCGAGTTGCAGCGCGCCGATGCCGGCGTTGTACTCGGTGATTGGCTCCCGGTCGAAGAAATTGAGCTGGTAGAGCGCGGCATCGGTATCCAGCCGGAAGTGCTCGGCGCGCAGCTCGGCGTAGCCGCCGAATTCAAATGCCTTCTTCTCGAACTGGCCGACGTCGAAGTTGTATTCATCTGCCCCCACAACGGGCGTGGCGAGCAGGGCGGCGCACAATGCCAGAAAGCGTGTGCGCGCAGCGAACATGAGCGGCTCAGCGCAGTTCGCCGGCGCGCGGGAGGTAGTCGAGTGTGAAGACCTCGTCCGGGAAGCTGCGCGCCTTGATCTTGGCGTACAGCATCATCGACTTGTAGCCTTTGTAGAGCGGGCTGTCGGTCTCCATGGTCGCCGGGCGGCGCACGCCGTCGCCGAAATCCTTGGGATCCTTGAAGTGCAGGGTCTTGATGAGCAGCCCGCTGGCGGCATAGGCCTCGATCTCGGTCGGCACCAGGGTCGGCACGTCCACGCGCATCTTCAGGCGGTCGTAGGCAACGGTCGCGGTGCGCGCCTTGAGATCGAGGAGGTAATTGTTGCCCTGCTGTTCGGCCTTCTCGACCTTGTACTCGGTGCTGTAGTCGAGATTGAGAATATCGGCGTTGTTGAACACCCCGCCGACCACCGACTGCAGGCTGGTGATGCGCAGCGGCTTGCCGACGCTGGGGATATACAGCCACATGTTGTCGCCGAGGCGCAGCGTGGCGCGGCCCTTGTCGCTCGGCGGGTCGAGGAACAACGCGACCATTTTGTCGCGTCCCTTCTTGGCCGTGAACAGCACGTATTCCTTTTTCCGGCCATCCGGTTCGATGTTGATGAGCTTGCGGTACATCTCGTATGACTCGGGGTTCAGCTTGCGATCCACCTGTTGCAGGATCGCGTCGCCATCGAGCGCATGCGCCGGCAGGCTCGGGATCAGGAACAGCAGGGCGAGTAGCAAAGTGCGTGGGCTAGACATGGCGCAACGCCTCGATCGGGTCCATGCGCGCCGCCTTCCACGCCGGTTGCAGGCTGGCAGCGACCGCCACCGCCACGACGATGGCGTCGATCAGCAGGATATCGGCGAGGGCGATCGACGGCGCGAGTTGAATGACCTGGCGCGCGAAGTTGAAGTGGAGCGGCCAGAAGTTCAAGACAAACACGAGTCCGAGGCTCAGCAGCGTGCCGATTAGCGCACCGAGCAAGCCGAGCAGCAGGCCCTCGGTGAGAAACAGCCCGAGGATGCGGCGCGGCGGCGTGCCGATGGCCGAGATGGTGCCGATTTCGCGGATACGCTCGTACACCGCCATCATCATCACGTTCATGACCGAGATCAGCACGATGCCGACCAGCATGACGCGAATGAAGACATCGAGCAGGTCGATCATGCGCGCGATGTTGGCGAACGGCGACAGCCCCTCCCACGTGTGCACTTCTAGGGCCGGCTGGTCCTGCGGGTTGCGGATACCCGAAAGTGCCTGCTCGAGTTCCGTCTTGGCCCGATCGAGGCGCTTCGGGTTCTTGAGGCGGATCGCAATCTCGCTCACCTCCGGCTGCGTCATGCGCAGCAGCTCGCGCGCGTCGTCGAGGTGGATATAGCCGTCGCGCCCGCCGGGCCCGGTTACGTCGCCGAGCACGCCTTGCACCACGAAGGTCTTGCCGTTCACCGAGCCATCGAGATTGGTTGCTACCAACACTACGGTGTCACCGACCTTGAGTTTCATGCCCTTGGCCAGAATTTCCGGCACCAGCATCTTGCCGCGTTCGATCAGCCCGTTGGCGGCGCTGCCCTGCACCAGTCGCTGCGGGAGCAGCGGCACGGTCGCGGCCTCGCGCTCCGGGATCACGCCGTTCAGGCGGATGTTGGTGGTCTCGGTAAAATTGCTGAACATGGCGCCGAGCTTGAGGCGCGGCGACCAGGCGGTTATGTCCTTCATGCCGCCGAGCGCCTGCTCGACCTTCTCTATCTGCGCCGGCTTCATGTTTAGATTGAGCGGCAGGTTGTCGATCGAGGCAACGTAACCTTTGCGGTGCACCTGCAGGTGGCCGATCATGGAATCGGTGATTTGCCCGACGATCACGCCCTTGAATGAGCCGGACACCGACACGAACAACAACACCGCCACGATCCCGAGGATGATGAGCCCGGCGGTAAGCAGGGTGCGGCGCCAATAACGCGCCAAATTGCGCGCTGCAAGCTTGAGTATCTTAAGCATGCTTGCCTCCGCTGCTCACCAGTCGCCCGTCTTCGAGCGTGAACGTCACCTCGGCCGCGCCCATGATCTTCGGGTCATGGGTGGAGAAGACGAAGGTGGTGCCGAACTCGTCACGCATCTTCTTCATCAGATCGAGGATGCGGTAGGCGGTGTCGTGGTCGAGGTTGGCGGTCGGTTCGTCGGCCAGCACCAGTTTCGGCCGGGTGGCGAGTGCCCGCGCCACGGCGACACGCTGTTTCTGTCCGCCGGACAACTGGTCCGGGCGCTTGTCCGCCTGATCGGCCATGCCCACCGCTTCCAGCAGTTCGGTGACGCGCGCGTGACGCTTGGCATCGTCCCAGTCCTGTACCATGAGCAGCGGATACTCGATGTTCTCGTAAGCGGTGAGCACCGGGATCAGGTTGAAGTCCTGGAAAATGAATCCCAGGTTGGCCCCGCGGAAGTCGGCGGCGGCACGGCGGTCGAGTGCGGCGATGTCGGTGTCGAGCACCGTGAGCCTGCCGGTGCTTGGCTTGTCCAGTCCGCCAATCATATTGAGCAGCGTGCTCTTGCCGCTACCGGAGGGACCGACGAAGGCGACGAACGCGCCAGGCTCAATGGTGAAGTCCACACCGCGCAGTGCCGGCACGTCCACATCGCCGGCGCGGTAGGTCTTGGTCAGTTCGCTGGCGGTGACAAGCGACACGTCGACTCCTTTGTTATTATTTATTCTTGTTGAAGAGACTGCTCAAAATAGCGCCGCGTGCGGTGCTGTGCATTGATGTGGATCAAAATAAAAACACCTACTGCCCGTGACCGTTAACGTAGCCGGTAACCGGCATGACAGGCATTGCACTGCTGGGTGAGCTCGGCGAGCGCGCCGAGCGGCTGGCCGCGCGGTGCATGGCGGTGCCGGTATCCTGCATGCCCTTGGGCATGTACGGGGCCAGGTGCGAGGCGCCGTGGCCTTGCAGCGAACTCATGCCGATACGCTGCTCGGCGATGTCCGCGGCCTCGCTGAACTTGCCGGCGGCGAGCGCGGCCTGGATCTCGCCCATGGCGACCAGATGCTCGCGCATGTTGGCGAGCATGTGTTCCTGCATCGGCGCGGGCATTTTGACAAGCTGGCGCGGATCGGCGGCGTGCGCCGGGAACAGGGCGGTGAGCGACAGGGCGAGGGTGGCGGATGCGAAAGCGTGATGCATGATGGCGTTCCCGGATAACTGAAAGTTGAACTGGATTTACTGCGGCAGCATACGAAAGATTTCCTCGGCCACCGCCAGCGCGTTGCGGCTGCGGAACCCGAGATCGTCATAGTTCAGCAGGTGTTTGAAACGCGACTGATCGAGCCCCTGGCTGGCCTCGACCCGGATCGAAGGCGCCGTCGGCGAAACGCTTGCGCGTAGCGTCACGCAGGAACACCAGATAGTCGTAGCTGTCGCGCAACGCCTCGTTCAGATCGGTCACGTGCCCGTGGCCGGGCACGACGATCTTCGGTTTGAGTTCGTCGCGCAGAGCTTCAAGGCTCTTGATCCAGCGCTGCGCGCTGCCGGGCTGAATTCCGAGCAGGCGTTGCACGAACACGGTATCGCCAGTAAAAACGATTGAGCGCTGCGGCAGCCACACGAGGATGTCGCCGGGGGTATGGGCGCCGCCGGTGTATATCAACTCGATGCGCTCGCCTTTGACCGGTAGCGTGTAACGGTCTTTGAACGTGTTGTCCGGATAAAGCAGGTGCGTGCCGGCGAATTTATCTTTCAGAAATTGCCGCGCCACGTCTTCCTGCGCCGCAGCGCGCTCGCGCATGTCCGGCACGGCGGCTTCGGCGGCGACCAGCTTCGCGCCCTGGCGTTTGAAATAATCATTGCCGAACCAGCGATGGTCCTGGCCGCCGGTGTTGATGGCGTAGATCACCGGTTTGTCGGTGACCTTGCGGATCGCGGCGTGAATCGCCTTCGCGTTAGCGAGGCTGCCGCCGGTGTCGATTACGACCACGCCCTGCGCGGTCACAACGAACCCGGAGGTCATGTTGTGCCCGAGGTTTTCGGGTGAGCGCTGGCCGAGATCGCCGACCAGCGCATACACGCCATCGGCCACCTTCACGGTTTCGGCGGCCTGTGCCGTCAGACTCGCAATGATCAGCAGACTGGCAAGAAGCATGCGTGGCATTGTTGTCTCCTCACTTGCAATGGTTGTGTAGCTTCCACTTCTCGGCATGGCCCATGGCCACGGCCCAGTCCGGCGGGGTGCATTGGCCGTCGGCCGGCGGCGCAACTGCGGCGACTGCCTCGACCTCGACAGCGGGAAACCAGTGTACGCCGACGAAGCTGATCAGGGCGAGAAATGTCACCACGATCGCCGTTCCGCCAGCACCGACGTTCTGGCTGGCGTGCGGGGTGAAGACTTCGCACACGCCGCCGGGGCAGTGCTGCGCCGGCTGGCGCGAAAAGGCATTGTAGACCTTGCAGGCGAGGCAGATGCCGAAGGCGCTCTCGAAGAACATCAGCGTGAGGCAGGTGGCGCAGACGATCAGGTTGATCGGCCCGATCACGTTGTTCAGCACGAGCAGGTAGAACATGAGCACGGCCAGCGTCCAGCCGACGGTCCAGGCGAATCGCTTCTGCGGCGCGCCGGTCCATTCTGGCACCTGCTTGCGCACGGCGAAGCGGCCGAGGATCATGCTCGGCGAGTACTTCGGGTTGATGAAAATGCGGATGGTGAAATCAATCAGGAAGGCGATCACGAACATCTGCGTCAGGCGGAAATTGCCCATCAGCCACGAATTCAGGAACGACACCAACGCGAAGAAAAACAGGATGCCGGCGGCCGCCCGCACCTCGCGCTCGTTCAACACCGGCACGTCGTAGCCAGGCACGGTTTCGCCGAAGGTAAAGATTTTGCTCATTGGCATCTCTCGTGTCGAGTACGGGTGGTCATTGGACTGCATCGGCCCGTCTATATGAAATTACATAAAAAAACGGGAGGCGATGTGGCCGCCTCCCGTTATACCGCTCAGCCGTGCGGGCCGCTCATCAGGCGGTCGGCAACCGCCTTCTGCTCGGGCGTGAGCACCGTGTACAGATCAGCGCGCGCCTTGGCGACGGTCTTCATGCCGGCGAGCCGCTGCTCCATGAACGCGATGCGAGCCTGCATCGGGTCGGTGCCGGCGGTCGTGCCCGCGGGGCCCGGGCCGTGGCTCGCAACCTGCTCGCGCACGGTTTTCTCGAACGCCTGCCAGGCCGGTTCCTGTTTGGCGGTGAGTTTGAGCTCGGTCTTGAGTGTGTTGAGATGCGCCTCGGGTCCGCCGGCCATGCCCGGCGCCATTGGGCCGTGACCCATCATCGGGCCGTAACCGTGCGCCAGAACCACGGCGCTTGCCGCGACGCCCAGCCCGGCGAGGATGCCGAGTGCGATCTTGCCTGTCGTCTTCATAATATGTGTCTCCTTGGAGGTTAGGGGTTTACCAGCGCGGCCATTCAAACACGGCATGCCGGCCGGCAAGATGTCTGGAATGGCCATTTTTGTAACCGCGGGTAACCGCCTGCCGCCCTGTTACACGCCGTTACAATTTTCCCGCGTCCGCCCGGCGGCGGCCCGGTATAAACTGCACCCATGCCCCAGCCCGAGCACATATTGATCGTGGACGACGACGCCGAGATCCGCGCGTTGCTGCGCGACTATCTCGAACGCAACGGCCTGCGCGCCACGGCCGTGGCCGACGGGCGCGGGATGCGCGCGGCGCTCGACACCGGGCATTTCGATCTCGTGGTTCTCGACCTGATGCTGCCCGGTGAGGACGGCCTCACGCTGTGCCGCGCGCTGCGCGCGCACTCCAACGTGCCGGTGATCATGCTGACCGCGCGCACCGAGGAGACCGACCGCATCGTCGGACTGGAGATGGGCGCGGACGATTACGTTCCCAAACCGTTTAACCCGCGCGAGTTGCTGGCGCGCATCAAGGCGGTGCTGCGCCGCACGCAGGCGTTGCCGCCGCTGCCGGACCGGCCGGAAGCGCGCCACCTGCGCTTCGCCGGCTGGATGCTCGATCTCGCTCGCCGCCAGCTCATCTCGCCGGCCGACGTGGTGGTGCCGCTGTCGGGCGGCGAATATCGGCTGCTCAGGATATTTCTCGATCACCCCAATCGTGTGCTCAGCCGCGACCAGTTGCTCGACCTCGCACGCGGGCGCGAGGCGCTGCCGTTCGACCGCAGTATCGACGTGCAGGTCGGCCGGCTGCGCCGGCGCCTGGCCGACGAGGACGCCGCGCTCATTCAGACCGTGCGCGGCGAAGGCTACGTGCTCGCTTCTGAAGTCGAGGCTGAGTCATGAAACGCCTGTTGCCTGCGACGCTCACCGGTCGTCTGATCCTGACGCTGCTCGTCGGGTTGCTGATCGCGCAGTTGCTCGGGGCGGCGATCCTGCTGCGCGACCGCGCGAGCGCGTTGTACGAGGCGAGCGGTTTGAGTGCCGCACAACGCATCGCCGGCATCGTGCAAGTGTTCGACCGCCTCGACGCATCCGCGCGTGCCACAATCCTTCCCGCCGTCAACAGCGCGCAACTGAGCGTGACGCTCTCGCCGCAACCACCACCGACAGCTGAGACCGAAGATGCGCACACGTCGCATCTGCGCGCGGTGCTGCAACAGCTCATCGGCGACGGGCGTCCGGTGCGCGTGGTGCTGGCCGAATCCATGGCCGTGCCAAGCGCGGGTTGGCCACGCGGCCCGGGCGGGATGCGCCCGCGCTTCGGCCCGATGGCCGATTATTTCCCGCGCCACAGCATGGCGTTTCAGGTGCACGCACAACTCGCGGACAGTACCTGGGCGAATTTCGAGCATGGACTCGGTGGTGAGCCGTTCGCCTGGCCATGGCGGCTGCTGCTCACGCTCGCCGTGCTGCTCGCGTCGGTGATCGGACTCGCGCTGTTGGCGGTGCGCTGGCTCACGCGTCCACTGGCCGTGCTCGCGACCGCCGCCGATGAACTCGGGCGTGACATGCGCCGTCCGCCGCTGCCGGAAGATGGCCCGGCCGAAGTGCGGCGCGCCGCGGCCGCCTTCAACACCATGCAGGCACGGCTTCAGGCCCACCTGCGCGAACGCGAGCAGATGCTGGCCGCCGTATCGCACGACCTGCGCACGCCGATCACGCGCCTGCGCCTGCGCGCCGAACTGATCGAGGACGAAACCCTGCGCGTGAAGTTCGCCCACGACCTGGCGGAGATGGAAGCCATGACCTCCGCCGCGCTCGATTTCCTGCGCGGCGCGCGCGCCGACGAGCCGGTGCAGCCGGTGGACGTCATGGCGCTGCTGGAAAGCCTGCAAGCCGACATGGAAGAAACCGGGCACGAGGTGAGCGTGCAGGGCGGGACGCGCGCACCGTACCCGGCACACCCGCTCGCACTCAAACGCTGTCTCGTGAACCTGATCGAGAACGCCATCAAGTACGGCGAACGCGCCGCGGTGCGGGTCGAGGACGACGCGGCGCAATTGCGCATCGTTGTCGCTGATAACGGACCCGGCATACCCGAGGACCAGCTTGAGCGCGTGTTCGAGCTATTCTATCGGGTCGAGGGTTCGCGCAGCCGCGCGACCGGTGGTGTCGGTCTGGGACTGTCGGTGGCACGTGACATCGCTCGCGCCCACGGCGGCGAACTTATGCTGCGCAATCGCGTGGGTGGCGGGCTGGAGGCGATCCTGACGCTGCCGCGATGAAACCGTTACCGCCGATATTCCGCACACCAAACCGGGGAGGATAATAAAGTGCCGTTAAGATATTTCTGGAAAACGCTGCCGTTCGTATCCGTTCTGTTGTTTTCAGCCCCGCCGGTCGCCTCGTACGCGGCCGATGCGCCTGCCCAGGACCAGCGCACGCTGCTCACGATCCCGTTCGAGGACCGCGAAGACATCCTGCGCGTGATGCGCGGCAATCTCGACCAGGTCCGCCAGATCATCGAGGCATTGAGCCGGCAGGACTACGCCGCCATCGAGCGCATCGCCGATCAGTTGAGCTTCGACCGCAAGAAGGCCGACGGCCTCGCGCGCCGCGGCAACGCCGGATACGCTGCCATGGGGGTGCAGTTGCACGCCGTCGGGGCGCAGGCATTGAAGAAGGCCGCGCAGACGCGCGACTCGACTGCCACGCTCAACGCGCTCGGCGATGTGCTGGCCACCTGCGTCGCCTGCCACGGCAGTTACCGCGTGACCGAGTGGCCGGAGGACAAGACGTATCGCCGGCCGTCGCCTGTTCCCCTGACGTTGCCGGAGGGCGTCCGGATCGCCGACCCGGCGCAGCCGGCTTCCGATGCGCACTGACTTCGTACCGTTCGCGGTTGGTCTGGTCCTGCTGTGCGCCCTGCCAGCCGGGGCGCAGGATCACACACACCCTGAACACGGCGACGCGACGCATTCCCCGGAGCCAATGACTGGTAACCCCGGGCATACGATGTCGCATCACGGAATGATGCTGCACGGACTGAATGACTTTCCGACGTTCGCCTATGACGATCAGCGCGCGCCGAAACCGCCCGCGCTCGCATCGCCGCCGGTGCATCCGGGCGACGCGCGTCGCGGCAAGGAACTGGCGTATGCGAGCGAGAAAGGTAACTGCCTGGGGTGTCACGCGCTGGAGGCGGACGGCGAACAGCCGGGGAATGTCGGCCCGAATCTCAGTGCTTACGCGAAGCTGGGCAGGACGGCGGAATATACGTTTCAGCAGCTGTGGGACGCGCGTGTGCACAACCCCAAGACCGCGATGCCGCCGTTCGGGACGAATGGCATCCTGAGTGCGCCGGAGGTTGCCGACATCGTGGCCTATCTGCACACGCTCGCGCGCGTCAGCGCGCCACATTACCCAGTGACCGTGTCGCGACCGAAAGCCGTCGCCGGCAGCGATGATCTGAGCAAGGCCGATTTCTACCTCGATCGGGGCAAGACGCTGTTCGAGCAGGTCGGCCCGAACGGCAAGTCGTGTGCCTCGTGCCATGCCGGCCAACGCTCGTTGCGAGGTGTGGCGATCCGCTATCCCGAATACGATCGCGCGGCCGCGCGGCCGGTCACGCTCGAAGAACGCATCAACGGCTGTCGCGCCGGCCGCCAGTCACTGCCGTCGTTAGCGCTGGACAGTGAGGCCTTGAATGCGATGTCGGGCTACGTGAAATACCTGAGCCGCGGCCTGCGCGTGCGCGTGACGGCGGAGGGCGACGGTGCCCGGCGCGCGTTGGCGCGCGGCGAGGGCCTGTTCTTAAAGAAGGCCGGCCGTCTCAATCTGGCGTGCGCGGATTGCCACGTGACCGCCGCCGGCCGCTGGCTGCGCGGCCAGCGCCTCACGTCGATCCAGCCGGACGGTGCCGAGCGAGATGTGGCCGCGCAGTATCCGACCCATCATGTCGGCCGGCACGAACTGGGTTTTGTGAGCCTGCAACAGCGCATCGAGCACTGTCAGGCCATCACCCAGGTGTTGCCGCTCAAGCCCGGCTCGCGCGAGTATACGGATCTTGAGTATTACCTCACGTGGCTTGCCAACGGTTCGCCGATGCAGGCGCCGACGGCGGATGGTTACGAATGACCGCTACGCTCGATCCTGCACCAACCTGAACAACATTTGGAGTCGCATGTACTTTCCCGTTGCCGGCATCGAGATCAGCCCGTGGATTCCGCCGCTGGTCGCGTTCGCGATTTCGCTGCTCACTTCCATGGGCGGCGTATCCGGCGCATTTCTGCTATTGCCGTTTCAGGTGAGTATTCTCGGTTTTCAGAGTCCGGCGGTGAGCGCCACCAACCACCTGTTCAACATGGTGGCCATTCCCGGTGGCGTGTGGCGCTACAGCCGCGAAGGCCGCATGGTCTGGCCGCTGGCTTGGGTCATCATCCTTGGCACGTTGCCGGGAGTTTTCCTCGGCGCGATGGTGCGCGTGAAATTTCTTGCCGATCCCGAGCACTTCAAGATCTTCGTGGGCGTGGTCCTGCTCTATCTCGGTGGCCGTCTGGCGTGGGACCTGCTGCGTCCGGCGCGCGCCGACAGCGCCGCCGCCGCCGCCGAAAAATCTTTCGAGAAGCCGTTCGGCCACGCCGGACCCGGTGTAGTTCCTGAGCAACGGTCGCGCGTGGCGGTCACCGAGTTCAACGCCGCGCGTCTCGCGTATGAGTTCTGCGGCCAGCGGTTCGTCCTGAGCACACCGCGGCTGGCATTGCTGAGCCTGATCGTCGGCATGATCGGTGGCGTTTATGGCATCGGTGGCGGCGCCATCATGGCGCCTTTTCTGATTTCATTCTTCGGGCTCCCGGTCTACACCGCGGCGGGCGCGGCGCTGATGGCGACCTTCGTCACCTCGGTGGCGGGCGTGATTTTTTACCAGCTGCTCGCGCCACTCTATCCCGGCTTGGTCGTGGGGCCTGACTGGTTGCTGGGCTTGTTGTTTGGCGCCGGCGGAATGGCCGGGATGTATTGCGGGGCGATGCTGCAAAAGCATGTGCCCGCTCGCACGATCAAGCTGATCCTGGCGGCGGCGATTCTGGTGCCGGCGATTGGGTATCTCCGAAGACCATTCCGTTGACCGGTGCGCCCACGGCCGGCATCAACTAGTGCCCGCCACAGCATGGTGCGGCGATCATCTTCATGACATCGCTCAAGAAGCCGCAGTCAGTGTTGTCTCGTACCGCGCTCATACCAGCCGCGCGTGCGGTTGACGATTTTCACCACCGACAGCATCACCGGCACCTCGATCAACACCCCGACCACGGTGGCCAGTGCCGCGCCGGACTGGAAACCGAACAGGCTGATGGCGGCGGCCACCGCCAGTTCGAAGAAATTGCTGGCGCCGATCAGCGCCGCCGGGCCGGCGACACAGTGCGCCACGCCGAAGCGGCGGCTGAGCAAGTAGGCCAGCCCCGAGTTGAAATACACCTGGATCAGGATCGGCACCGCCAGCAGTGCAATGATCAGCGGCTGAGCGAGGATCTGTTCACCCTGGAAGCCGAACAATAATACGAGGGTCGCGAGCAGCGCGGCGAGCGACGGAATGTGCAGGCGCGCGAGTGTGCGCTCCAGTGCCGCCGTGCCGCCGTGCCTCAGCAGTTGTGCGCGCCACAGCTGGGCCACCACCACCGGGATAATGATGTACAGACCCACCGACAAGAGCAGCGTGTCCCATGGCACGGTGATGGCCGAAAGCCCGAGCAGCAGGCCCACGATCGGTGCGAACGCAAACACCATGATCGTATCGTTCAGCGCTACCTGCGTGAGCGTAAAGTTTGGCTCGCCGCCAGTGAGCCGGCTCCACACGAACACCATGGCGGTGCAGGGCGCGGCCGCGAGCAAGATCAGGCCGGCCACATAGGAATCGAGTTGCTCGGCTGGTAGCCACCCGGCGAACGCGTGACGGATGAACAGCCACGCGAGCAGTGCCATCGAAAATGGTTTCACACCCCAGTTGATGAACAGCGTAACGCCGACACCTTTCCAGTGGCGGCGTACCTCGGCGAGTGCGCCGAAATCCACCTTGAGCAGCATCGGGATGATCATGAGCCAGATGAGCGCCGCCACCGGCAGGTTGACGCGCGCGACTTCCATGCGGCCGATGGCCTGGAAGGCGGAAGGGAAGAGGTGACCGAGACCGATGCCAGCCGCGATGCACAGGAAAACCCACAGTGTCAGAAAACGCTCGAAGAATCCGAGCGGCGCGCCCGCGGCTCGCGCGCCGGTGACTTCGGACTGCGCGCTCATGTCAGGCGCTCCGTGCCTGGCTGCCGAGGCTATTGATCAGCTCGGCGACCCGCCGACGCACCTCGTCGCGCGTGGCGCGGAATTGCGCCAGGATTTCCTCTTCGGTGCCGGTGGCCTTGGCCGGATCGCTGAGCGGCCAATGGATTTTCTTCACCCCCGGCGGCAACACCGGGCAGTGTTCGTCGGCGTGGCCGCAGACGGTCACCACGATATCGGCACGGGCGATCATCTCGTCGGTAACGCGTGTGGATTCTTGGCCGGAGATGTCGACACCGGCCTCGCGCATGACCGCGATCGCGCGCGGGTTTTTGCCGTGTGCCTCGATGCCGGCCGATTCAAATTCGGCCACGTCGCGGCCCAGGTGCTTGCCCCAGCCCTCGGCCATCTGCGAGCGGCAGGAGTTGCCGGTGCAAAGGAACAGGATTTTGGTGGTCATCATCGTCTCTTCTCTCCGCTGTCTGGGCAGGCGGCCCTGCGGCCGACTGCCATGAAAAATTCGCCATTATCCGGATGTCGTATGACAACAGGATGAACGTGCGCCGTGTCCACGCCGGCTATAGTTCATACGCCTCGTCGTAGGGCTTGTCGCCTTGCACCACCGGCAGCGACAGATTGTTGCCCCAGTCGCCCCAGCCGCCGTTGTAGACGCGCACGTTCTTGTAGCCGAGCGCTTTCAGTTGCAGCCAGGCGAGAGTCGAGCGGAAACCGTCGTGGCAGTAGGCGTAAACGGTCTTGTCTTTGGGAATGTCACGATACAACGCGGCAATTTCGTCCATGCTCTTCCAGGTCTGGCTCTGGCCGTCCGCGCCGTCGAGACTCACGATGCCGATTGCACCGGGAATGTGCCCGCCCTGAATTGAGTGCTGCACCAGCTTGCCGGTGTACATGTCGCGCGGACGCGCGTCCAGCAGCACGATGCCGGGGTCACGGCGCGCGACCACGTCGCTGTAGACATCGGTCCACTCCACCAGCAGTTTGCGGTTGGCCGGTTTGAGGGCCACGTTGCCGCGCGGGCGTTTGATCGGCTCCTTCGACAACTCGTTGAACGCCGTCCAGCCGATGGTGCCGCCGTTCAGCATCTTCACCCGCGTCATGTCGAAGCCATACAGTTCGAGCAGGAAGTACAGGCGCGAACCCAGGGCCGTGAGCGAGTCGTCGTAAATCACCAGGGTCGAGTCGTTGTTGACGCCCCAGCCGCGCAACGTGACCTGGAAGGCATCGCGTGTCGGGAAGCGCATGGTCGGGTTGCCGAAGTTGTCGCCCAGGTCCTTGAAGCGCTGCACCTGCACCGCGCCCGGAATGTGGCCGATGGTGAAATAGCGGTGCGGGTGATAACGAACTTCGAGCACCACGAGCTTCGGATCCTTGATGCGCTGTTCCAGCCATTCGGCATCGACCAAAAAATCCGCCGCCGCGTGCACAGCGGTGGCAGCCAGCAGCAGGACCAGGGTAAACAGGAAGCGTTTCAGCAGGGCGGTCATCATGGTTACTCCGATGCGGTTGTGTTGTGGCCGGCGCGGCGGATCGTGCCACGCAGCGCGGTGCCGGCGGCCAGTGTGTTGTAAACGGTTCCGTACTTCATCACATTCTGGTGCAGCAGTTCGAGCTTGCGGTCGTTCTCGTCGGTGTCCACGGTCAGCGTGTACTCGATGCTGACCATCTTCGGCGGCGAGTCCTGTCGCACGCCGCGCAGCCGAACCTCGACGCCACGCAGCTTGAATTTCAGCGTTGGCGTCACCCGCTCAATACCCTTGATCATGCAGGCGGCGACCGCGGCGAGCAGCAACTCGGCCGGGTTGAAGGCATCGGCGCGGCCGTTGATGTTAGTGTCGAGCACGATTTCGGCGTCCTTGGTGCGCGCCAGGCTGCCGTGGGCATCTTGCCGGCGGGCGGTTACGCGGTATTCGAGCATGAGGGCACCTCGCTTTTCCTCAGGGCGATCAACTTCCATTGTATCGGGTGCCGGCCTGACGATGCACGGATCAGTCCGCGCCGGGCGATCGTGGCCCTGTGCCCTGGTTCGGTGTTGACCGACGCCGTATCGAGACTTTTCGGGGCACCCCATGACACACAACAAAAAAGTGTTGCCAACAAGGCGGCGAGGCGTATCGTAATACCGGCTTCGCGGTGTGAGTGCCGTGGCCCGGGGCGCAGCCCGCCCCCTCTGTCACCCTCCCTGCTTACAAGGGGCGGGATTTTTTTAATAAATCGAAAAGCGAGCGAAATTCACCAGAAACCCAATCCGTTTTCCACAGCAACGCGAGGAGGAACTATGGAAGGCAAGTTTTCGCGCAGAGATTTTCTCAAACTGAGTGGTGCCGCCGGCGCCGGGGTCGCGAGTATCGGGCTGGTTGCGCCAGCGCATGCGGCCGAGGTTGGTCGCGCCACGCTTCCCTATCCCGTCAAGGACTTCGGCAAGGCGCGTGCATTGCGCGTCAATACGCCGGTCAGTTTCACCTACCCCGACGCCGCCTCGCCCTGTGTGATGGTGAAGATGGGTCGGCCGGTGACGGGCGGTGTTGGCCCGGACCGCGACATCGTCGCCTACAGCGTGCTGTGCACGCACATGGGCTGCCAGGTGAGCTACGAGGTTTCAACCAAGACCTTCAAGTGCCCGTGCCACTACAGCACCTTCGATGGCGAGATGGGCGGGCAGATGGTGACGGGCCAGGCAACCGAAAACCTCCCGCGCATCGTGCTCGAGCACAATCCGAAAGACGACTCGATCAAGGCGGTCGCCGTGGACGGCCTGATCTACGGCCGCCAGTCCAACATTCTCTAGGAGGCGCCATGAGCACTCGCAGCGATCGCATTGCGTTGCCACCGGTCAACGCCCAGAGGACCAACCTGGCCTGCCACTTCTGCATCGTCGGTTGTGGCTACCACGTCTACAAATGGCCCGAGAACCAGGAGGGCGGCCGCGCGCCACAGCAGAACGCCCTCGGCCTCGATTTCCGCCAACAGCTCGCGCCGTTGCAGGTCACGATGACGCCGGCCATGACCAACGTCATCACCGACGGCAACGGCCGGCGCTACAACATCATGATCGTTCCGGACAAGCAGTGCGTGGTGAACCAGGGCCTGTCCTCCACGCGCGGCGGACAGATGGCCACCTACATGTACACGCCCACTGGCGTCGGCCAGAACCGCCTCAAGGAGCCGCGCATCTTCACCGGCGATCAATGGCTCGACACCACCTGGGACCAGGCGCTCGCGATCTACGCCGGTGTGACCAAGCGCATCCTCGACCAGGACGGGCCGAGTGGTCTGATGTTCAACTGCTTCGACCACGGCGGTGCCGGCGGCGGCTTCGAGAACACCTGGGGCACGGGCAAGCTGATGTTCACCGCGCTGCAGACCCCGATGGTGCGCATCCACAACCGTCCGGCGTACAACTCCGAGTGCCATGCAACGCGCGACATGGGCGTCGGCGAGCTCAACAACGCCTACGAGGATGCCGAGGTCGCCGACTGCATCATGGGTATCGGCGCCAACCAGTATGAGACGCAGACGAACTACTTCCTCGCCCACTGGTTGCCGAATCTGCAGGGGGCGACAGTCGATAAAAAGAAAAAATGGTTCCCGGGCGAGACTGTTGCTGCCGCCAGGGTGATCTTCGTCGATCCACGGCGCACCCCGACCATCGCGGTCGCCGAGCACGCTGTGGGCAAGGACAACGTGCTGCACCTCGATATCCAGCCCGGCACCGATATCTCACTGTTCAACGGGCTGTTCACCTATGTGGTCGAACAGGGATGGATCGACAAGGACTTCATCAAGAAGCACACCACCGGATTCGACGAGGCGGTGAAGGCGAACAAGACGAGTCTAGCTGAGTGCAGCCGGATCACCGGTCTATCCTTGGACAAGCTCAAGCAGGCCGCCGAGTGGGCCTACAAGCCCAAGGCGTCGGGGCATCTCAAGCGCACCCTGCACGGTTACGAGAAGGGCATCATCTGGGGCAACGACAACTACCTCATCCAGTCGGCGCTTCTAGATCTCGTGCTGGCCACACACAACGTCGGACGGCGCGGGACCGGCGCGGTGCGCATGGGCGGGCATCAGGAGGGCTACACCCGTCCGCCGTACCCGGGCGACAAGAAAATCTACATCGATCAGGAGATCATCCAGGGCAAGGGCAAGATGCTCACGGTCTGGGGTTGTAACGCCTTCCAGACCACGCTCAACGCCGAGGCCTACCGCGAAGTCATACACCGCCGCAGCAACATCGTGAAGGAAGCCATGGCCAAGGCGCGCGGGGCCACGACCGAACAGTTGGTGGACGTGATCTACGAGGCGGTGAGCAAGAAAGGCGGTCTCTACGTCACGCTGATCGACCTGTATCCGACCATGGTGATGGATGCCGCGCACATGGCGCTGCCGGCCGCCCATCCGGGCGAGATAAACCTGACCTCGATGAACGGCGAGCGGCGCTTGCGCCTGTCCGAACGCTTCATGGACCCGCCGGGCTCGGCCAAGTCCGACTGCCTGATCGCCGCCGACATCGCCAATGCGATCAAACGTCTGTATGAGGTCGAAGGCAACAAGAAGATGGCCGGGCGTTTCACGGGCTTCGAGTGGAAGACCGAGGAGGATGCCTTCAACGACGGCTTCCGCCGTGCCGGCCAGAAGGGTGCGCCGCCGATCGACAGTCAGGGTGGGGACACCGGCTATCTCGCGACCTACGCGTTGTTGCGCCAAGCGGGCAACAACGGTGTGCAGCTGCCGATCAAGGAAGTAAAAGGTGGCAAGCTCATCGGCACCGAGATGCTCTACACCGACAACAAGTTTTCCACCGGCGACGGCAAGGCAAAGTTCCTGCCGGCCCCGTGGCCGGGGCTGCCCAAGCCGGTGCAGGCGCAGAAGGACAAGCACCGCTTCTGGATCAACAACGGGCGGGTCAATGAGGTGTGGCAGACTGGCTACCACAACAAGTTCGACCACTTCGTGCGCGACCGTTATCCCATGTCCATCATCGAGATGAACCCGGATGACGCCGCCTCGCTCGGGATCCAGTCGGGTGACATCGTCGAGGTCCATAACGACTACGGCTCGACCTACGCCATGGCCTACCTCGAACGCGACATCAAGCCGACCCACACCTTCATGCAGTTCGGCTGGTACAACGGCATCGTCGGCGACGTGGTCACGGAATGGACCGACCGCAACGTGATTCCTTATTACAAGGGCACTTGGGCGAGTATCCGCAAGATCGGCGGCGCCAAGGACTGGCAGCAGACGGTGAGCTTCAAGCGGCGACGCTATGTGTGATCGCCGCCACGGCGCCGGCTGATGACACGCTACCCTTGATCACGAAGAGGGGCGGCGACTGCGGCTCGCAGCAGTCGCCGCCGGGTTGGCCGATACGGTAGTAGTGGTCGTCGGCGATGTTGAGCGCGGATAGGCCACCACGATGATGCACGTCGGCAGGATGAAACCGCTGCTGGCGGCGAGAATCCCCAGCACACTGCGCAGCAGGTAACCCGCGTAGGCGGTGTAGTCCATCAGAATCAGTCCAGTGGTGGCATGACACTATGTGGCGAATCATTCCGCCGTCCCGTTCTCCATCAGTCATCCCCGGCCGGCCGGGTGTCACCGAACTTTCACAAGCCCATCTCATAGACGTCACACGCGCGCGGCAAGGTGTGCGCGTGTCCTGCCAGGCAGCGACATGCTTCCCGATCGCAACCCATTGTCAGGAGAAACCAGATGAACCGTTCCGTCTCTCATTTTATTAAGACGCCGCTTGCCATCGCCGTGGCAACCGCCCTTGGTGTCGTCAGCCTGGCCGCGCAGGCCGACGCCAAACACGAAAACGAAGGCCAGCACCGCGGCCAACCGGTCGTCGAATTCATCGGCATGCCCGCGCCCGCCACAGCCGCCGAGCGCGCCGCGTTCCTCACCAGCGCGCACGTGAAAGTCACCTACCCGAACGGCCAGGTGGTCGAGCAGCCGCTCGAGTACGTGACGCTGTTCAAGAACACCGACACCATCGGCAGCAACCCGTACCCGGCCGGCACGCTGTACGACGTCAACGGTCTGCCCATTCCCGACCCCATCAATCCAGGCAAGGTGCTGATCTCCGAGACGCCGGACGCCAACAGCCTGATCAAGGTCGGCGATGAGTTGTATCTGGTCAGCCACTTCGAATACGACTGGCTGCTTTCCGATGGTTCGGTCGCCAGCAAGTCGGCCGACAGCGCCTTCACGCAGGCCAACGGTGCGGCCGACAACTGGCGCGGCAACACACCCACCTCGATGATTCTGACCCGCGTGGAGCAGGACAAGCAGACCGGCGCGCTGACCGCGGTCGACCAACGGCCGATCAGCTTCTCCGCGTGGCAAGGGCTGGGCTGGTTGTGCAACGGCTCGCATACGCCCTGGAACACGCATTTGGGTTCGGAGGAAAACTATTCGATCGACGCGCGCGCCATCGAGGCCAGCCGCGTCATCGACCCCACCGGCATGCACGACGGCATGACCGGCTTCACCAAGCTCTACTTCAACGGCACGAAGCTGGCGAGCCCGTATTACCGCGGCGTCACGCCGGAAGTGAAGATCAAGAAGGGCGGGGCGACCGAGGTGGTCAAGCATTTCGCCATGGGCCGCGGCACCTTCGAGATGGGTTACGTGTTGCCGGATGAGCGCACCGTGATTTTCGGTCACGACGGCGACAACAAGCCGATGACCATGTTCGTGGCCGATCAGCCGCGCGATTTGTCCAAGGGCACGATCTATGGAGCGAAGCTGGTGCAGACCAGCCCCGATGGCGCCACCGACGGCGGTCGTTTCGAGGTGCAATGGGTCAAGCTCGGGCGCGCCGACAACGAGAGTGTCAAGGCGCTGGTGGATGCCGGCATCCAGTTCAGCAACATCTTCGATGCGACCGACGTGAACCCCAACGACCCGAGTTACACGGCGGTCGCCATGGGCAAGACCGCACCCGAGTATCTGCGCCTGAAGGACGCCAACGGCGGTTTCAGCGCCGAGCAGATCAAGCTCGCGGCGGCGGCGTTGGAAACCCTGCGCTACGCCGGTTACCGGGGCGCCACCACCGAGTTCAACAAGCTCGAAGGTCTGGCCTACAACGCGCGTGACAACATCGCCTACCTGGCCATCACCGACATCGCCAACGGCATGGAGACCGGCAAGGGCACGGGCGATGCCGGCGACCACATCCGTCTCGGCACGCTCCATGCCGGCGCCACCTACGCCATGGCCATGGGCAAGAAGCAGAAGGACAGCGACGGCCACCCGATCAAGAGCGATTATGTCGGTGTGAAGCTGTCGGTGCCGGAAGCGCTGCTGGGTGAGGACATCGCCAAGGACGCGGTGGGCAACACCGCCAATGAAGACAAGATCGCCAACCCCGACAACCTGTTCTTCGACGAAACCATGCGCACCTTGTTCATCGGCGAGGACAGCTCGAAGTTGCACATCAACAACTTCCTGTGGGCCTACAACGTCGACACCAATAAGCTGTCGCGCATCCTGTCGCTGCCGGCGGGTGCCGAGTCCACCGGCCTCAAGGTCTACGAGCTCAACGGCCACAACTACATCCTGGGCAACGCGCAGCACATCGGCGACTTCAGCTCCAACATTAACCCGACCCTGAAGAGTCAGGTCGAACCTCTCGTCAACAAGTTCGAGGCGCCGATCGGCTATTTGAAGGGAGTACCCAAGCTCTGATTCCGCATCGAAGCGGACAGCACCACGGACAGGGCCGCCATCGCGGCCCTGTTTTTTTGGTGCGATTAGTTGGCGCGATGTTTTCCGTGAGCAGCTGTAAACCTTCGTAATCGTTTTATTACTTCAAGCCATATCACGCTGATCAGCGCCAAGGCAAAGGCCGTGGCCAGTTCCGCGAGCGACAGCGGCGCGAAGCGGAACACGCCGGCGAGCCACGGCAGATAGAGCGACAGCGCCAGGAAGCCGAGCGTCGCGCCCGTCACGATCCAGAGCATGGTATTCGGCGCGCGCAGCGCCTCCCACGGCGTGCGGCCGCGCGAGCGGTTGGCGAAGATCAGCGCCAGGTTGGCGAGCACCAGGGTGGCGAAGGCCAGCGCGCGGGCTTCGGGTTCGGTGAGCCGCGACTGCGCCCAGAGGTAGGCGCCCATCACCACCGCCAGCACGCCGACGCCCTGCAGGAGCGCGAGCCAGAGCGTGCGCCCGCCGAACAGCAGTGCCTTCGCATCGCGCGGCGGGCGTTGCATCACGTCCGCTTCCGCCGGTTCGTTCTCGAACACCAGCGAACAGGCCGGGTCGATGATGAGTTCGAGAAAGGCGATGTGCATGGGATAGAGCACCGCCGGCAGGCCGAACAGCACCGGCAACAGCGCCATGCCGGCGATGGGCACGTGCACCGCCAGGATGTAGGACATGGACTTCTGCAGGTTCTCGAAGATGCGCCGCCCCAGGCGCACCGCGCGCACGATGGAGGCGAAGTTGTCGTCCAGCAGCACCAGCGCCGCGGCCTCGCGCGCCACGTCGGTGCCGCGCCCGCCCATGGCGATGCCGACGTGCGCGGCCTTGAGCGCCGGGGCGTCGTTCACGCCGTCGCCGGTCATGGCGGCGATCTCGCCGTTCGCTTTCAGCGCCTGCACGATGCGCAGTTTCTGTTCCGGCGCGATGCGCGCACACACGCTCACGGTTTTCATGCGCGCCTGCAATTCGGCGTCGCTCAGCGCGGCCAAGTCGTCTCCGGACAGGATTTCTTCGGCATTCAGTCCGGCCTGCTGGGCGATGGCGCGTGCGGTGGCCGGGTAGTCGCCGGTGATCATCACGATGCGAATGCCCGCATCAATGCACTGGCGCACGGCCTCCGGGATCTCCGCGCGCAGCGGGTCCGCCAACCCCAGCAGACCGACGAATTCAAACTCGAAATCATGCTCGATGGCGGGGAACTCCGTGCCGGCGTAGCGCGCCCGCGCCACCGCCAGCACGCGCAGGCCGTCGGCCGCCAGCGCCTCCACCGCCGCGGAAATTTTCGCGGTTGCGGCGCCGTCGAGATGGCACAAATCGACGATCGCTTCCGGCGCGCCCTTGGCGGCGACCACGTAAACGTCGCTGCCCACGGCCTTCCACACATGCGACTTCGCGCGCAGTTGCGGCGTCAGGCAATATTGCTGCGCCAGCGTCCAGTCGTGGTGCAGGTGCTCGGTGTTGGCGAGGAAGTG
>Ga0315271_10000129_pt1 | contig 36303 bp, 30 predicted proteins | sample C3_top_MG_FD_204664 | JGI IMG/M metagenome (GOLD analysis project Ga0315271, IMG submission 204664) | Sediment microbial communities from Yellowstone Lake, YNP, Wyoming, USA - C3_top | ecosystem: Environmental > Aquatic > Freshwater > Lake > Sediment | place: USA: Wyoming | collected 2017-08-01
AGAAAATAAATGAGGTCTCAAACACAATATTGCCCTTGGCCATGTTGCATGGACGTAGTAGTCAGCCGTATTTATTAGCGCTTGCGCGACTGTTTACAACAGCTCCTGATAGTGCAAGAATTCAAAAATGTACTAACATATATGTATGCAAATAAGATTCGAATGGGATGCAACCAAGTCAGCGAGCAACCTGGTCAAGCATCGGGTGAGCTTCGAGACTGCGGCTCGATCTTTTGCCGATCCGTTCCTATTGACAGAGCAGAACCGCATCGAAAACGGCGAGCATCGCTGGCAGACCATAGGCATGGTGGATGGGCATTTGCTGCTGCTGGTGGCTCATTCTGTTGGAGAGGACGACAACGACACAGAAGTCATTCGCATCATTTCTGCCCGCAAGGCTGAGCCGAAAGAAAGGAAACGCTATGAACAAGACCGTTAAATACGAGGTTGACCTGGCTAATCTGCCTCCGCTGACAGGCGACCAGGAGGCTGAGCTGAAGGCGTTGGCTGCCATGCCTGACAGCCAGATCGACTACAGCGACATTCCGCCGCTGACCGATGATTTTTGGAAGAATGCTATCCGAAATCCGTTCTACAAGCCGGTCAAACAGGCAACAACGGTTCGGGTTGATTCCGATGTTTTGCTGTGGCTCAAGGGTGAAGGCAAGGGCTACCAGACGAGGATTAACACCATCCTGCGCGAGGCTATGCTGCGAGCTATTCACCACAAGGGTTGATCCCACGGCAAGGCCAAAACAAAAGGGGGCGAAGATCATAGGGTCAAGCCTTGTCTTTTGCCATCCGGCCTATTAGCATGTCTTCATGGCAAGACCCCTGCGTATCGAATTTCCCGGAGCGATCTACCACGTCACTTCGCGCGGCGACAGGCGCGAGCCTATTTTTGACGATGATGCCGACCGCGAGACTTTTATTGATGTCGTTGCGCGGGCGCTCATGCGTTTTGATGCCTGCGCGTTGGCTTTTTGCCTGATGGACAATCACTATCATTTGGTGCTGCACACGCGCCGCGCCAATCTGTCGGCGCTGATGCAGCAAATCAATGGGGTTTACACCCAAGCCTACAACCGCCGCCACGCCAAGGTGGGGCATTTGTTTCAGGGGCGGTTCAAGGCAATTCTGGTTGATCGGGATGCTTATTTGCTGGAAGTGTGCCGGTATGTTGATCTGAATCCGGTGCGGGCAGCCATGGTGGGTGATCCAGCGCAATGGCCATGGAGCAGCTATTGCGCTCATACGGGTCTGGCGACGGCTCTGCCCTGGTTGGACACTCCGGCGTTGCACGGCTATTTGCTGGGGTACGATGCGGTGACGGATCATGACCGTGTGCTGGCGGCCAGCCGCTATGTCACGCTGGTGGCGCAGGGCAAGGATGTGCGCCTGTGGGATGATGCGCTCAAAGGGCAGATTTATCTGGGAGACGAGGCGTTTATGGCGCGGATGCAGGCAGTGTTAACGCCTGCACAGGTCATGGCATCCGATATACCAAGCGTTCAGCGGCGGCTCCAACCCATGAATTTAGCGCATTTTTTCAATCAATATCCGCGTAATGAGGCTATCGTGCGGGCGCATGTGGCCGGTGGATATTCCATGAGCGTGATAGCCAGGGAAGCCGGGATTTCGGTATCCAGGGTAAGCCGCATTGTTCGGGAATGGGAAACGGAAAAGGCAAAAGTCAAGGCTTGACCCCCTATTCACCAATGGCGCGAGCCATCGTTCGCTATTGCATAGGGCTAAGCGGCTTGATGGGGTTGGTTCGCAGCGAACCAATATCGTCGATCTCGCGCACGCTATTTACAAAGTGGCCGGTCTCGCCGAAACAGGTGGTGGGGATGCCGCGATGCTCTTCGTAATTCAGGACGACCCGTTTGCCCGCCATGGCATTGAGCTGGTCGGCCACCGCCTGGTCGCGCACAGTGAAATCCCACAGGATCGGCGCCACGCCCGGCACGGTTGTCATCGCCAGTTCACCTTCGTAAGTCTTGCAGAGCCAGCCCTTGTTCGAAAATCGTTGCAGATAACCGGCGCGCTCGCCTTCTGAATACGACCAGTTGAAGACAAAAGCCAGATAGGCGGCAAAGATCAGCAGCGGCAGCAAGCCTGCCCAGATGATCCATTTCAGCCCGCTCTTGCGCTGCGGCGTCGTTGCTGTTTGCATCGTGTCTCCCTGTAGTAAGCCGACAAAATATCACGCCTGAGCCAAACGCCGCCAGGTTGCCACCAGCGTATCGGGGTTGAGCGAGATCGAACCGATGCCCTGCTGCACCAGCCAGTCAGCCAGATCGGGATGGTCGGAGGGGCCCTGACCGCAGATGCCGATATATTTGCCGTGCCGCTTGCAGGCGGCGATGGCCTCCGCCAGCAGCTTTTTTACCGCCGGATTGCGCTCGTCGAAGCCGCCGGCAACCAGGCCGGAATCGCGGTCGATGCCGAGCGTCAACTGGGTGAGGTCGTTGCTGCCGATGGAAAAACCATCGACGTAGTGCAGGAAGTCATCGGCCAGCAGCACGTTGGACGGAATCTCGCACATCATGATTAATCGTAAACCATGCTCGCCGCGCGCGAGGCCGTTGGCGGCCAGGAGTTCAACCACCGTTGCGCATTCTTCCACCGTGCGCACGAAGGGGATCATCACTTCGACGCTGGTAAACCCAAGCGTCTCGCGCACTTTTTTCAGCGCGCGGCATTCCAGTTCGAACGCCGGGCGGAACAATGGCGAGATATAACGCGCCGCGCCGCGCAGGCCGAGCATGGGATTTTCTTCTTTCGGTTCGTAGCGCTCGCCACCTGTCAGGTTGGCGTATTCGTTGGACTTGAAATCCGACAGCCGCACGATCACCGGACGCGGCCAGAATGCAGCGGCCAGGGTGGCGATGCCCTCGACCAGTTTGTCGATATAGAACGTCACCGGATCGGCATAGCCTGCGCTGCGCAATTCAATTTCGGCGCGTATTTCCTGTGACTGCTCGGCCAGATTCAGCAGCGCCAGCGGGTGTATGCCGATCATGCGCGCGATGATGAATTCCAGCCGCGCCAGCCCCACGCCGTGATTCGGAATCTGCGCGAACTCGAAGGCGCGCTCGGGGTTGCCGACGTTCATCATCAGCTTGACCGGCGGTTCCGGCAGCGATTCGCTCGCCAGCATTTCCACCGTGAACGCCAGCTTGCCTGCGTAGACCACACCGGTGTCGCCCTCGGCGCACGATACGGTGACGCTTTCGCCATCCTTCAGCACCGCCGTCGCGTCACCGCAGCCGACCACCGCAGGAATGCCCAGCTCGCGCGCAACAATCGCGGCGTGGCAGGTGCGCCCGCCGCGATTGGTGACGATCGCCGCCGCGCGCTTCATTACCGGCTCCCAGTCGGGGTCGGTCATGTCGGTCACCAGCACGTCGCCCGCCTGCACCCGGTTCATTTCCGCCGGGCTGGCGATCAGCCGCACCGCGCCTGCGCCGATTTTCTGGCCGATGGCGCGGCCTGTAATGCGTATCTCGCCGCTTGCTTCCAGCACATAGCGTTCGCCGCCGCCCAGCTCGCGCGCCTTCACTGTTTCGGGACGCGCCTGCACGATGAACAGCTCGCCGCTTTCGCCGTCCTTCGCCCACTCAATGTCCATCGGGCGGCCATAGTGGGTTTCGATTGCCACTGCCTGGCGCGCCAGTTCCAGTACTTCGGCGTCGTTCAAAGCAAAATGCCGGCGCTGTTCAATGGGCGTGTCTTCAATCACGGTAGCGCCGTCCTGCCACACCATGCGGATGGCTTTTTCGCCCAGCTCGCGCCGCACCACCGCAGGAAAACCTGCTGCCAGTTTAGGCTTGTGGACATAAAACTCGTCCGGGTTGACCGAACCCTGCACCACGGTTTCGCCCAGGCCGTAGGCGGCGGTGATGAACACCACGTCGCGGAAACCCGACTCGGTGTCGAGGGTGAACAGCACACCGGCGCACGCGATATCCGAACGCACCATGCGCTGGATACCGGCGGATAAAGCCACGTCGGCGTGGGCAAAACCGTGATGCACGCGGTAGGCAATCGCGCGGTCGTTGTAGAGCGAAGCGAACACTTTTTTCACGTACCTGAGCAGGTCGTCCTCGCCCTGCACATGCAGATAGGTTTCCTGCTGCCCGGCGAACGAGGCGTCGGGCAGGTCTTCTGCGGTGGCCGACGAGCGCACCGCGACCGACACGTTGTTACCCAGCGCCGCATAGGCCGCGCGCAATTCTGTCTCCAGCGCAGCCGGCAAGGCGGCGGCCTCCACCCAGCCGCGAATCTCTCCACCCGCCTGCGCGAGCGCCGTCACATCCGCCACATCCAGCGCCGCCAGCCGCGCCTGGATGCGCGCGCGCAAATCGTTGTGATCGAGAAAATCCCAGAACGCCTGTGAGGTGGTGGCAAACCCGCCCGGCACCTTGACCCCTACGCCGGACAGATTGCCGATCATCTCGCCCAGCGACGCATTCTTGCCGCCCACGCGCGGCACGTCGGCCATCGACAGTTCACTCAGGGAAACGATATAGTCAGTCTCGCTGTGTTTAATCAAATCCGGCATCATCCGCTCCATGAATTCACGACTCGTATTCTGCGTATCCGATCACACCGGCGTCACCGTCGAAGCGGTAGCGAAGAGCGTGCTGTCGCAGTTTCCTGCTATCGAGTTTAGCCTGATTGCGCTGCCTTTTATCGACAGCATGGCGAAGGTTCAGGCCGCCGCTGCACGCATCGCCGCCACCCCCGGCGCGCTGGTGTTTTCCAGCTTGACCGATGCGGCTTCGCGCGCCGTGCTGCGTGGAAGCGGTGCGCCCCTGTTCGATCTCTTCGAGCGCATCGCCCCTGCCGTGGAAACCGCACTGGGACAGGCCGTCACCCCCGGCGGCGGCCGCATCCACGGCATGGCGAACGACTACGAGGCGCGCATGGATGCGGTCAACTTTGCGCTCAATCTGGATGACGGCCTGAAACCCGAACGTCTCGGCCAGGCCGGGCTGATCCTGGTCGGCGTCTCGCGCGTCGGCAAAACCCCCACCGCGCTCTACCTCGCCCTGCAATACGGTCTGTTCGCCGCCAACTATCCGCTCACCCCGGACGATCTGGCGCACAGCAGCTTGCCCGACATCCTGCTTGCCCACCTGCCCCGGCTGCGGGCGCTGACCCTGTCGGCGGAACGCCTCGCCGCCATTCGCCAGGCGCGCTATCCCGACAGCCGCTACGCCAGCCTGCAACAATGCCAGGAAGAACTCGCGGCGGCCGAGCGGCTGTTCAAACACCACGCCGTGCCAACGCTCGACACCACCCGCATGTCGGTGGAGGAAATCGCGGCGCGCTTGCGACAAGCTTAAGCGCGCCGGGCCTATAGAGACGGCCACTAAATAGTGCGATTTACCGTAGGTCGGCCTTCAGGCCGACAGTCAGCCTGAAGGCCGACCTACAAACTTTTTAATGGCCGGGTCAATAACTGCGCCGGGCCTAACTGCGTTGGCGCACCGCCTCGTACACCGCCACCGCCAGTGCCGCCGACGCATTCAGCGACTCCACTTTTCCCCGCATCGGAATCTGGGCTTGCACGCTTGCCATTTGGCGCACCGCTTGCGACACACCCGCGCCTTCGTTGCCGACGATGAGCGCCAGCGCTCCGGTCAGATCAAGCGCATAAAAATCATGCTCATCGGATAGGGTAAGCGCGACGCTCTGCCAACCAAAACCGGCCAGCCACGCGGGTAAATCCACCCCGACTTGCAACGGCAGCACGAACTGCGCGCCCTGCCCGCCGCGCAGCGCTTTCGGCGACCACGGGTCGTGACAGCCCTTGGATAACACCGCCAACGTCGCCCCCGCCGCCGCGCCGGTGCGCAGCATGGCACCGAGATTGCCGGGGTCCTGGATGTCTTCCAGCACGATGACCAGCGGCGTGGTGTCGATGGCGGGTGGCGTAAGCCAGACGGCCTCGGCGAGCAGGCCGGTCGGGGTGGCAACGGGCGCGAGTTCAGCGAACAGCGCATCGGGCAGCACGATGGTTTTAGTGTGCGGGCAGCGCGCCGCGCTTTGTTCAAAGCGGGTCGCGTCAAACGAAGCTGCACGCGCCAGCGTATGCGGCTGCCCACCCGCATCGAGATACGCCGCCAGCAAATGCTCGCCGTCGAGCAGCGTCATCCCCGCCTCGCGCCTCGCGCGCGCCGACTCCGCCAGCTTTTTCAGGCGTTTGAAAACGGGGTTGTCGCGCGAGGTAATCAGGCTTGCGTTCATGCCGCCAATTATCCATCAAGCGCCCGCGCAAGCCGGGGTAAACTCGCGGCCATGCGCATCGCCCTCATCACCCCGTATGGTGCAAGCCATCGCAACGGCAACGCCCACACCGCCGCGCGCTGGGCGCGTTTTCTGCGCGAGGCGGGACACACCGTGCGGGTGCAGGTGGAATGGGACGGTCGCGCCGCCGATCTGATGCTGGCGCTGCACGCGCGGCGCAGCTTTGCCTCGATCCGCGCCTTTGCAGACAAACATCCCAGCCGCCCGCTGATCGTCACCCTCACCGGCACCGATCTCTATCGCGATATCCAGAACGACGCAGACGCCCAGCAGTCGCTGCAACTCGCCCACCGCATCATTGTGTTGCAGGAACGCGGCGTCGATGAACTCGACCCGCATCTGGCCGCGAAAACGCGCGTGGTCTATCAATCGTCGCCCGACATCGCACGCGCATCTGTGAAACCGGCCCGTTTCGACGTGCTCGTCATCGGCCACCTGCGCGAAGAAAAAGACCCCTTCCGCGCCGCCCTCGCCAGCGCCCACCTGCCCGCTTCATCAACCATCCAGATCAGCCATTTCGGCCGTTCGCTGTCCGACGAGATGACCCATACCGCCGAACTGGCGCAGCACAAACTGCCGCGCTGGCACTGGAATGGCGAAGCACCGCACAAAACGGTGCTGAAGCATCTGGCGCGCGCCCAGCTCATGGTCATCAGCTCGGTCATGGAAGGCGGCGCCAACGTCATCTGCGAAGCGCTGGCAGCCGACGTGCCGGTGCTGGCCTCGCATATCCCCGGCAACATCGGCATGTTGGGCGATGACTACCCCGGCTATTTTCCGGTCGGCGACGAACGGGCGCTGGCCAGGTTGCTGGCACTGGCGGAAAGCGATCCGGTGTTTTATGCCGATCTCGTCAGCCACGCCCGCCAGCGCCGCGCCCTGATGCGCCCGGAGCGCGAAGCCAGCCGGCTGCGGCAAGTCGTGGCGGAGTTCGAACAAACACCGAATCCTTGATCTCCAGTAGCGCGACGCTGCCTTACCGGATATTGCAGGCGCGATTACCTTCTAACCATCGAGAGTAATACCTGACATAGCCAAGTCCCCCCGCATTTGACGCGTCGCGTATGCTGTCGGTTGCACAAATCCGGATTCTCCCATGCACCCCACCGAACACTTCATCCCCGGCAAGGACGCTTCGCTCGAAGCCTCCATTGCCACGCTGCAAGCCAAGCTCGCAGCGATTGGTTTCCACATCGAGGAACGTTCCTGGCTCAACCCGGTAGAAGGCGTGTGGTCGGTGCATATCCGCGACCGCGATTGCCCGCTGTTGTTCACCAACGGCAAGGGCGCGACCGAGCTGGCGGCGCGGGCGAGTGCGCTGGGCGAATATTTCGAGCGGCTGTCGACCAATTATTTCTGGACGCATTTTTATCTGGGCGACGCGATTGCCAACCGCAGCTACGTCCACCATCCAGACGAGCGTTGGTTCGAGGTGGACGGCGATGCCTGGCCGGGCGAACTACTCACGCCTGAGTTGCACGCCTTCTACAACCCCGACGACAGCGTGCGTGCCGAGCAGTTGATCGATCTGAATTCCGGCAACGCCGCGCGCGGCATCTGCGCGATTCCCTACCATCGGTTGCGTGACGGCGAAATCGCGTATTTCCCGGTCAACCTGATCGGCAATTTATATGTCAGCAACGGCATGTCGGCGGGCAATACGCTGATGGAAGCACGCACCCAGGCGCTGGCCGAAATTTTCGAGCGCCACATCAAGTTTCGCATTATCGAACAAGGCATTTGTCTGCCGGACGTGCCGGAAGAAGTCATCAACCGTTACCCCAACATTGCCGCCGGCATACGCGGCCTGCGTGCAGCGGGCTTCGGGATCGTGGTGAAAGACGCCTCGCTCGGCGGTTTATATCCGGTGATGAATGTGACGCTGCTGCATCCGAACGACCAGGGCTGCTTCGCCAGCTTTGGCGCGCACCCGCGTTTTGAAGTGGCGCTGGAGCGCGCGCTGACCGAGCTGCTGCAAGGCCGCGCGCTCGATTCGCTGGAAGGGTTTCCCGCACCCGGTTTTGATCAGAGCGAAATCGCCGACCCGCAGAATCTTGAAATTCACTTCGTCGATTCCAGCGGCGTGATTTCGTGGAATTTTTTGCGCGACACGCCCGACTTCGATTTTGTGGACTGGAATTTCGGCACCACTACTGAAGAGGATTACCACTGGTCGGTCAACGCGCTGCACGCCGCAGGCCACGAACTCTACATCGCCGATTTCACTCATCTCGGCGTCTACGCCTGCCGCATTCTGGTGCCGGGCGTGTCGGAGATTTACCCGGTGGAGGAACTCGAATTCGAGAACAACAGTGTCGGCAATCTGATTCGCCCCGCGCTCTCGCGCCTGCCCGAGTTGACTGACGATGAATGCGCCGAGCTGCTGGACTTGATGAACGATCTGGAACTGGCAGACGACAGGCTGGTGACGGTGTTGATCGGTCTGGCGCCGGATGCGGCTTCGCCTTGGACGGACATTCGCGTCGGCGAGATCAAACTGCTGTTGGCGCTGGCGCTGGGCGACGACGAGACGATTCTGGAAGGCTGCGCCTGGATTGCGCAATACGGCCAGCGCAGTGAAGCGCGGTTAAAGGTGTATCGCTGCATCGCCGACCTCGCCCAGCTCGACGACCCCAGCCCGTTCGAATCGGCATTGGCTCTGCTATACGGCCGCGAGACCTTGCAGCAAGCGTTTGCGCTGTTCAATCAGGATGAGCGGTTTTACGGACTGACCACGCTGGGCGATAACTTCGAGGGCAGCGCGATTCACCAGCGTTTGCTGGAGGCGTATCGCAAGGTGCGGGGCTGAGCTGAACGCAGTCCGGCTTGCGACCCGCACGCCTGCCCATCAATAGTTTTTTCTGGGCATGGCGGACGGCATCTGGACGTGGGAGTCCTTGTGACGGAAGTTGATGCGGCCTTTGGTGAGATCGTAAGGCGACATTTCGATGGTCACTTTGTCGCCAGTCAGGATGCGGATGCGGTGCTTGCGCATTTTGCCGGAAGCGTAGGCGATGATTTCAAAGCCGTTGTCCAGGGTGACGCGGAAGCGGGTTTGCGGCAGCACCTCGTTGACCACACCTTCCATTTCTACAAGTTCTTCTTTTGACATGACGGGTTCCTCATAGCGGGGCGATGGCGCGACGAATGCGTGCGCCTGGGGTTAGGGTGCGAAAGATCGCAGTGGGGAGCTGCTGCATCCGCACCGGGGGCGCGGATGCCAATGAAGAAAGCCGGGAAGAGGCAAACCAAAAGACCAGTTCGTCAGGCCAGTATGGGGGGCATGGCGAGCCTTGGCAAGCAAGGCGGTCGAAGCAATGGTCGAAAGGAGGCGATGTGGCGGCTCGGCCTTGCTGGCATTCAGCCGCCTTGTGTGTCGCGAGCTACTTGCAGGTTCCGCTGCACAGAATGAGGCGCTCGGCGCAACTGATCCTGGCATAGTTTTCCGCCAGCGCCGGTTGCGAATCTCCCCCGCTGTGGAATGCCGATGCATTGTTGCATTGCAGTTCCCGGGTCACGTAAGACGGGTCTTCGGTCAACCACTGCACATCGGTGCAGCCCGGATTCCCCACCCCGAAGCGCAGCCCCACCTGATAGGTGCCGCACAACAATCCCGAGTGCGGGATGTTGCCTTCCAGTCGCCACTCGCCGCTGGGCGACAGCCAGGCCGTGACCTGTCCGCCAAAAGTGAAATTCAGCCGATCCGGCTTGCCGGCCTCCAGCATGAGTCCGCTCGACTGCGCCACGCCGGTCACGCTGTTCACCTGATCCTCGGCCTGGGCAGAGGACATTGCCGACAACACCATGACGCCCACTATTGCCAGCCTCACACCAATCATCATTCTGTTTTTGTTCATCCTGTCCATCCCTTGTCACACTGCGCTGGCGGCCAGCCTGTTCCGCCAGCACGGTTAATTGATCACCGCGCTACACCGTCAAATCCTGACGAAATAAGGCAGCACGGTGAGTGCGGCCCCGATTGCGACCAGCAGAATCGTGCTGGAAACAAAATACGGGTAAATCATCAGACCCAGGCCGCAGAACAGGGGAACGACCGCCTTCTGCTTCTTGCCGTAGATGAAGAAGCCCAGCCCGATCGAGCTGAAAAGCAGACTCCACAGAAGCAACGACGTATTCATTGCAGTCTCACGCCCCGCGCTGACGCACCGTCTCATACAAGCACAGCGCCGCCGACACCGAGACGTTGAGGCTTTCCACGCTGCCGCCAATCGGAATACGCGCGACCTGATCGCAGCTTTGTTTGACCAGACGGCGAATGCCCGCGCCTTCGGCGCCGAGCACCCAGGCGATGCCGGTTTTGGCGTCGATTCTGGACAGGGGCTGGTCGCCGTCCATGTCGGCGGCGATGACCCAGATGTTGTGTTCCTTGAGGTCGTCGATGGTGCGCGCGAGGTTGGTGACCATGAGGTAGGGCACGGTTTCGGCTGCGCCGGAGGCGACTTTTTCCACCGTGGCGTTAACGCCGACGGCATTGTCTTTCGGCGCGATGACGGCGTGCGCACCGAAGGCGTCGGCCGAGCGCAAAATCGCGCCGAGGTTGTGCGGGTCGGTGACGCCGTCGAGGATGACCAGCAGCGGCGGGCCTTTGATGTTTTCCAGCACCTCGTCGAGCGAATGGGTCAGCGCAACCGGTTTGACGCGTGCGACCACGCCCTGATGATTGGCCATTTTGCCGACCAGCCGGTTCAGGCGGTCAGCTTCGACCTGCGCGAGATTGACTCCGTTGTCTTTTGCCTGATGCACCAGATCGCGCGCGCGCGCGTCGCGCCGGGTGAGGTCGAGATAGATTTCCAGCACGCCCGACGGGTCGTGACGCAGCCGCGCCAGCACGGCATGGAAGCCGTAGATGAGTTTTTCTCCGGCGTGTTTTTCAGCAGGCTTCTCGCTCATTTCTTTTTGCTGCCGGATTTGGGTTTGGCCGGCCTGGACGCTGGCGCATTCTTTTTCGATGCCGATTGCTCGAACGCGCGTTGCATATCGCGCGCAGAGTCGTCCTGCTCAACCAGGCTGAAGTCGATCTTGCTGGTTTCGATGTCGGCGCGCATCACCTTGATGCGCACGCGGTCGCCCAGGCGATAACGCTTGCCGGTGCGCTCGCCCAGCATCATGTGTTTGGCCGGGTCGTAGTGGAAATAATCCTGGCCGAGTTCGGACACGTGAACCAGGCCTTCAATGAAAATGTCGTCGATCGCGACAAACATCCCGAAGCTGGTGACCGCGCTGACGGTGCCGTCGTATTCGTCGCCGATACGGTCTTGCATGAAGTAGGTTTTCAGCCAGGCGTCGACATCGCGGGTAGCGTCGTCGGCGCGGCGCTCGGTCATCGAGCAGTGGCCGCCGATTTCCACCAGGCCCTTGGCGGGCAGTTTTTCGCCCTGCAGCACCGCCTTGATGCCGCGATGCACCAGCAAATCCGGATAGCGCCGGATCGGCGAGGTGAAGTGGGTGTAGGCCTCGTAGGCCAGACCAAAGTGGCCCTTGTTTTCGGGGCTGTAGACCGCCTGCTTGAGCGAACGCAACATCACGGTTTGCAGCAGGCCATGATCGGGACGCGGCTTGATTTTCTCCAGCAGCGCGGCGTAATCCAGGGCATGCGGCTTGTCGCCGCCACCGAGGTCGAGGCCGAATTCGGCAAGGAAGCCGCGCAGCGCGGCGAGTTTTTCAGGCGTCGGGCCTTCATGCACGCGATACAGCGCGGGCTGCTTGTTCTCGTGCAGGTAATCCGATGCGCAGACGTTGGCCGCCAACATGCATTCCTCGATGATGCGGTGGGCGTCGTTGCGGATCACCGGCACGATGGCCTTGATTTTTCCGTCATCGTCGAACTGGATTTGCGTTTCGGTCGAACCGAAATCGATCGCACCGCGCTTGGCGCGCGCTTTCAGCAGGGTGCGGAAGAGTTTGTCGAGCGCTTCCAGGTGCGGCATCAACGCGACTTGCTTCGCGTCCGGTTTGACTGCGCCGGAGAGCCAGTCCCACACCTGGTTGTAGGTGAGGCGCGCGTGCGAAAAAATCACCGCCGGATAGAAGCGGTATTCCTTGACTTCGCCTGCGCTGCTGATCTGCATGTCGCACACCATCGACAGGCGGTCGACTTCGGGATTGAGCGAACACAGGCCGTTGGACAAGGCTTCCGGCAGCATGGGGATGACGCGGCGCGGGAAGTACACCGAGTTGCCGCGATTGAAGCCTTCGCTGTCGAGCGCGTCGCGCGGTTTCACATAATGGCTGACGTCGGCGATGGCGACGATCAGACGGAAGCCGCTGCGCCCCTGCGGCTCGCAATACACCGCGTCGTCGAAATCGCGCGCGGTTTCGCCGTCGATGGTGACCAGCGGCAGATGGCGGATGTCCTCACGATCGGCCATGTCCTTTTTCAGCACCTTGTTCGGCAACTTGGCCGCCTGCGCCTCGACCTCGGGCGGGAACACGTAGGGCAGATCGTGCTTGCGCAGCGCGATCTCGATTTCCATGCCGGGCCCGGTGTAGCTGCCGAGAATTTCGCTGACGCGCCCGACGGCTTCGTTGTGCGCGCCGGGCTGGGTGACGATTTCCACCGTCACCACCTGGCCGGATTGCGCCGCGCCCGCGTTGCCGGCGGGGACCAGAATGTCCTGGTTGATGCGGCGGTTTTCGGCGATCAGGAAGCCGATTCCGCCTTCAAGGTAATAGCGGCCGACGATGAACTGGTTGACGTGTTCCAGCACCTCGACGATCTTGCCTTCGCGCCGTCCGCGCCGGTCGAAGCCCGCCACCCGCACCAGCACTTTGTCGCCGTGCAGCACGCGATGCATTTCCTTCGGTGACAAAAACAGATCATCGCCGCCGTCGTCCGGCGCGACAAAGCCGAAACCGTCGGGGTGCCCCTCGACGCGGCCTTTGATGAGATCGAGCTTGTCGGGCAAGCACAACTGGCGCTTGCGATTGAGCATCAACTGGCCGTCGCGCTGCATCGCACCGAGGCGGCGCTGAAACAGCTCGCGCTCGTCGTCGGTGATGTGCAATTGGTCGGCGAAGGCGTCGGCATCGACCGGGCAACCGGCCTCGGTCAGCAATTGCTGGATATATTCCCGGCTGGGCAAGGGCGACTCGTAGCGCTCGATTTCACGCTCGTAAAACGGATCGGCCAGGCGGATCGCCGGGGTTTGGTGTTTGGCTGCGCGGCTGCGTGACTTGTTCGTGGGGCTGTTCGTTGACAATTTAACCTCTGCTCTCTAGAATGCGCGCCTTCAGCCCAGATGGCGGAATTGGTAGACGCGCACGGTTCAGGTCCGTGTGCCGCAAGGTGTGGAGGTTCGAGTCCTCTTCTGGGCACCAGTATTAAAGAAGATGTAGCCAAGTAAAAAGCCGACCTCGTGTCGGCTTTTTACTTTTGTACAGTTGATTGTAGCCATCAAACCTCGTAAGGGTGACGACGCACAATCGTCTCCACCCGGTCAGGTCCGGTCGATACTACATCCACCGGCACTTCGCACAAGGCTTCCATCCGCTTGAGATAGGTTTGCGCCTTTTGCGGCAGCTTATCGAATTCCTGCACGCCGACGGTGGTGTCGCTCCAGCCCGGCAGGTCTTCATAGATCGGATCGACGTGGGCGATCGATTCCGCGCCGACCGGCAGGATGTCGCAGGTCTCGCCGTCGATCTTGTAACCGACGCAGACGCGCACGGTTTCCAGTCCGTCCAACACGTCGAGCTTGGTCACGCACAGACCCGTCACGCCATTGATCTGGATCGAACGCTTGAGCGCGGCGGCGTCGAACCAGCCGCAGCGACGCGCGCGCCCGGTGGTGGCGCCAACTTCATGGCCTTTCTCGCCGAGATACTGGCCGACGTCGTCGAACAGTTCGGTGGGAAACGGCCCGGAACCGACGCGGGTGGTGTAGGCCTTGGTGATGCCGAGCACGTAATGCAGCGTATTCGGGCCGACCCCCGCGCCGGTGGCGGCGCCCCCGGCGGTACAGTTGGACGAGGTGACGAAGGGATAGGTGCCATGGTCAATATCCAGCAGCGTGCCCTGCGCGCCTTCAAACAGCAGGTTGCTGCCCGCCTTGTTGGCCTCGTACAGGCTGCGCGGAACATCGGCCACCATCGGCTTGAGGCGTTCGGCCAGCGCCATCATTTCGTCGAGCGACTGGTTGAAATCGACCACGTTGGTCTTGTAATAATTTTTCAGCATGAAATTGTGGTGGTCGAGCACTTCGCCCAGCTTGGCGGCAAAGCGTTCGCGATGGAACAAGTCCTGCAAGCGCAGCGCGCGGCGCGCCACTTTGTCTTCGTAGGCGGGGCCGATGCCGCGCCCGGTGGTGCCGATCTTGCCCGCGCCCTTGGCGATCTCGCGCGCCTGATCGAGCGCCACGTGATGCGGCATGATCAGCGGGCAGGCTTCGCTGATCTTGAGGCGGCTCGCCACGTCGACCCCGGCGGCCAGCAGCATGTCCATTTCCTCGATCAGCGCGGTGGGAGAGAGCACCACGCCGTTGCCGATATAGCAGGTGACGTTGTCGCGCAGGATGCCGGACGGGATCAGGTGCAACACGGTTTTCTTGCCTGCCACCACCAGGGTGTGGCCGGCGTTGTGGCCGCCCTGAAAACGCACCACGCCCTGTGCGCGGTCGGTCAGCCAGTCGACGATTTTGCCTTTGCCTTCATCGCCCCACTGGGTGCCGATGACGACGACGTTTTTTGCTGCCACGTTTTTTGTTACCGCGTTTGTAGTTACCACAGCGAAGCCTCCCAAAATTTATTGTGTAGCCGAACTGGCGATGGCCAGCTCGCGCAAATCCAGACTGAAACCGGTGGCCGGACGCGCCCGGCCGAATACCCGCCCCACTTCATCGTAGCGTCCGCCCTGCGCAATCGCATGGCTGCGCCCGCCGGTGTAGGCGGCGAAGACGACGCCGCTGTGATAGCCATAACCGCGCAATTCGGCCAGGTCGTAAGCGGAATCGACACCAGCCAAGCCCCTGTCCAGTACCTCCAGCGTGTCGAGTGCGGCCTGCACTGCTGTCAGTTGCGGCAAGCGCGCACGCGCCTCAGCCAGTACGCTGCGATCGCCATACAACTGCGGCAACGCGGCAAAGGCATCGCGCAAGGCGGCGGGGAGACCCGCGCTCAACCCCGCCACGGCGCTGCTGTCCTTGGCTTGCAGCGCGCCGAACAGTTGATGCTCGATCTCGCCATTCAAGCCGGCTTCCTGCGCCAGCGCACGGTAAACCCCGACGTGACCAATGTCGAGTTGCAGGGTTTTCACCCCACATGCCGACAGCCCCTGCAACATCAGGGTGAGAATTTCGAGATCAGCCCCGGCGCCGACTTCGCCATACAGCTCGGCGCCGATCTGGATCGGTTCGCGCGAACGATGAAAACCATCGGACTGGGTATGCAGCACGCTGCCCGCGTAGCACAGGCGATTCACCGCATTGGCCGCCAGCAGATGCGCATCGATGCGCGCCACCTGCGGCGTGATGTCGGCGCGCACGCCCATCAGGCGGCCGGTCAGTTGATCGACCAGCTTGAAAGTCTTGAGGTCGAGGTCCGCGCCGACGCCAGTCAACAGCGAATCGACGTATTCCATCAACGGCGGAATCACCAGTTGATAGCCACGGCTGCGAAACAGATCGAGCAGCGCACGCCGCATGTCTTCCATGCGCCAGGCTTGCGGCGGCAGGACATCTTCAACGTTTTCGGGGAGCAGCCAGGCGGTCATATCAATTGGACATCAGTAACAGCAAAGCGCCGCCTACTATTGAGGCAGCGCCGATAAAACGCAACTGGCCGTCGCGCAGTTGCAGCACCCTGCGGAAGCCTTCCCGCCACACAGCGGGTGCGGCAAACGGCAGCACCCCTTCGATCACCAGCACCAAACCGATTGCCGCTAGCCAGTTAATTCCGTTAATTCCGGCAAGCCCGCTCATTTACCGCCAGCAGCGCGCGGGTTCTTCATGTATTTGAAGAAGTCGGCGCTGGGGTCGAGCACCATCACGTCGCTCTTGCTCTTGAAGCTTTCGCGATAGGCCTGCATCGAGCGATAAAACGCGTAGAACTCGGGGTTTTTGCCATACGCCGCCGCATACGCCGCCGACGCCTTGGCGTCGCCCTCGCCCTTGACGCGCTGCGCGTCGCGATAGGCTTCGGCCACGATCACATCCTTCTGCTTGTCGGCGTCGGCCTTGATTTTTTCGGCTTCCGCCGCGCCGGTCGAGCGCAATTCGTTGGCGACCTGTTTGCGTTCGGCCTGCATCCGGCCATAGACGTTTTCCGATACGGTTTCCGGCAAATCGACCCGCTTGATCCGCACATCGACCACCTGCACGCCGATCTTGCGCGCGTCCTGATCGGCCTTGGCGCGGATGGTGTTCATGATTTCATCGCGCCGCCCGGACACCACCTCGTTGATGGTGCGCTTGCCGAACTCGGCGCGCAGGCCGTCATTGACTGTTTGATCGAGACGAATCGCCGCACGCGTCTCGTCGCCGCCCACCGACACATAATATTGCAGCGCATCGATCACCCGCCACTTGATGAACGAATCCACCAGCACGTTTTTCTTTTCCGACGTAATGAAACGCTCGGGGTCGGCGGCGTCCAGGGTGAGGATGCGGGTGTCGAAATAACGCACGTTCTGCACCAGTGGCAGCTTGAAATACAGCCCCGGCTTTTTCTTCACCGACACCACTTCACCCAACTGGAACACCAGCGCGTTCTGCCGCTGATCGACGGTAAACAGACTGCCGCTCAACACCACCAGCAGCACGGCCAAACCGATCAGGAACGAAACCAGATGCTTGTTCATGGCCGATCCTCCCGATCGCGGTTGCGGAAAGCATCACGCGAGCGATCCGTGGACATGGGCGCAGGCGTCGTCGCGGCGCTCGGCTGCGCCAACACTTCCGGAGCACCGCTGTAGGGCTGGCTGACGATTTGCTGCAACTTGTCGAGCGGCAGATAGAGCAGGCTATTGCCGCCCTTCTGGTCGACCATCACTTTGCTGGTATTGCTCATCACGGTCTGCATGGTGTCGAGATACATACGCTGGCGCGTGACCTGCGGCGCTTTCTGATATTCGGTGAAAATCTGCGCGAAGCGGCTGGCCTCGCCTTCGGCGTTGGCGATCACCGACTGCTTGTAGCCCTGCGCTTCTTCCTTCAAGCGCGAAGCGAAGCCGCGCGCACGCGGGATGACATCGTTGGCATAGGCTTCGGCTTCGTTTTTCACACGCTCGCGATCCTGGCTGGCTTTCACCGCGTCGTCGAACGCGGCCTGCACCTGCTCCGGTGGCTGGATGTTTTGCAGCGTCACCTGGCTGATGCTGATGCCGGTCTTGTAGCGATCAAGAATCTGCTGCATCAACGCCTTGGCGCGCGCCGCGATATCGGCGCGGCCTTCATACAGCACGAAATCCATCTTGTTCTTGCCGACAATCTCGCGCATCGCGGTTTCCGCCACCTGCAACACCGTATCGTCCGGCGAGCGGTTGACGAACAGGAATTCCTTGGGATCCTTCAGGATGTATTGCACCGCGAATTGCAGGTCGATGATGTTTTCATCGTCGGTCAGCATCAGCGATTCTTTCAGCAGCTTGTTCTTGACGTTGTTGCGATAGCCGATTTCGACCGTGCGCACCTGATCGACGTTGACCACTTCGCGCGCTTCGATCGGCCACGGCAAATGCCAGCGCGGCCCCGGCTCGGTGGTTTCGAGGTATTGGCCGAAACGCAGCACCACGCCGCGCTGACCGGTGTCAACGATGTAAAAGCCGCTCGCCACCCACACCAGCGCCAGCAAGCCGATCAGCAGACCCAGCAGATTGCCGCCGCCCGGCAGACCCCCGGACGAGCCGCCGCCCTCGGGTGCGCCCCCCTTGCCGCCGGTGTTTTTATTTCCAAACAGGCCATTGAGGCGCTGATTGATGCGCCGCCACAGCTCGTCCAGATCGGGCGGGCCGCTGTTTTTATTGCCGCTACCTTTGTTGCCCCATTGCGGGTCGTTCCAGGCCATATCGTGAGTTTATGCAGAAAGTACTGTGGGTTGAGAGGATGCGTCATCTGGCGGGCCAGCTTCATCCGAGCCGGCTTCAAGCCGGGCGCGGTTGGCGGCCAGGATTTCAGACAGCGCATCGCGTAAAAGTTCAAGCCCCGCGCCGGTTTGCGCGGACACATAGACGCTTTGAAGTTTACCATATTCGTCGCGCCCCACTCCCGGCGCAACGCCCGTCAAATCGAGCTTGTTGTAGACGCGAAGCTGCGGCACGGCGTCGGCGCCGAGTTCCCCCAGCACCTTGTCCACCGCCTCGATCTGCCGTTCGCGCCCGGAACTGGCTGAATCGATCACATGCAGCAGCAGATCGGCCTCGGTGGTGGCTTCCAGCGTGGCGCGGAAAGCGGCCACCAGATCGTGCGGCAGCCGGGTGATGAAACCAACCGTATCGGACAGCACCACCTCCCCCACCTGGGGCAGATAAATTTTGCGCGTGGTGGTGTCGAGCGTGGCAAACAACTGGTCGGCGGCGTAAGCGCCGGCGCGCGTCAGCGCATTGAACAAGGTGGATTTGCCGGCGTTGGTGTAGCCCACCAGAGCCACCGACAACACCTGTTGGCGGCCGCGCGCGCGCCGCTGGGTGCGACGCTGCTTGCCCAGTTTGGCGAGCCGCTCGCGCAGCGCCTTGACCCGGATGCCAATCAAGCGGCGGTCGGTTTCCAGTTGTTTCTCGCCGGGGCCGCGCATGCCGACGCCGCCGCGCTGGCGCTCAAGGTGAGTCCAGCCGCGCACCAGGCGGGTGGACAGATGTTGCAGTTGCGCCAGTTCGACCTGCAACTTGCCTTCGGCGCTCTGCGCGCGACGGGCGAAGATATCCAGAATCAGGCTGGTGCGATCCACTACCCGGCATTGCAGACGACGTTCCAGATTGCGTTCCTGCGCGGGCGACAGTTCGTGATTGAAAATCACCACATCGGCCTCAAGCGCCAGCACCAGCGCGGCGATTTCGTCCGCCTTACCGCTCCCCACAAACAGAGCGGCGTCCGGGCGGCTGCGCTTGCCCTGCACTTCACCCAGGATATCGAGCCCGGCGCCCGACGCCAGCAGGCGCAACTCGGCCACGCTCTCGGCAAAGTCCGGCGTGCCGAAATCGAGCGCCGCCAGAATGACGCGTTCGCCGCCCTGGTGTCGATCAAACACTCAAACGCCCCCTGAGCACGACATCGCCATAGTCCGTCATGTCAGCAGCGGACGCCCAAAATGCCAGCCCTGGCCGTAGTCCACCCCCATATCGGCCAGGATGCGTGCGGTTTCCGCGTCCTCGACATGCTCGGCCACGGTGCGCACGCCTTCCTTGCGCGCAAAATTCGCCAGGCTCTCGACAATGCCGGCCACCTTGCGATCCTGCCGCATATGCGACACCAGCCAGCCTTCGATTTTCAGGAAACTGACCGGCAGATGCGCCAGATAAAGATAAGACGAATAGCCGCTGCCAAAGTCATCCAGCGCTAACCGAAAACCAAAGTCGATGAAGGGCTGCAAGTCGGCGCGCAATTTCTCGATGCTGACAATGTGCTGACGTTCGGTCAGTTCCAGCACGATGGGTTTGACCAGACCCGACGCCTGCATCACGCCGCAGCTCCGGCAATAATCCATGGCATTGCCGAGCATTTCATCGACCAGATCGCGGCGCGCCAGAAACTGCGGCGACACATTCACGAAATGGGCGAAATCAGACGCGCCGCCATCATCCATACGAACGACACAGCGCTGCATCACATTGCGGATCATCTGGCGGTCGATTTCCGCCATCAGCCCCAGACCTTCGGCCATCTCGACAAAATCCTTGGCCTCGACGATCTCGCCGGCCGCAGACACGACACGCGCCAGCGCCTCGTCGGCAATCGTCCGCCCGCTCTGCAAATCGACGATCACCTGCGTGGCCAGCCTGATCCGGTTTTCCGCCATGGCCTGCCGCAGCAGCGCGCTGTTCCACGGCAGGTGGGCCGACGTGGCCATCCTGACCTGGTCGCGGCCGTCCGCCTTGGCCTGGTACAGCACGCGGTCGATCTGTTCCAGCATCGGCAGGATTTCGCCGTCGTGCGCGTCGAAGGCGGCCACGCCGGCCGAAAAACTCAAGACAATATTGCCCACGCTGGTCTGAATCGGCGTCGTGCGCGCCTGGCCGGCCAGGCGTTCCATCACACTGGCGGCCTCTTGCAGGGTGCTGCCGTGCAGCACAAACAAGAATTCTTCTCCGCCCCAGCGCGCCACCCAGTCGCCTTCGCGCAGCCCGGATTCGAAACGGCGCGCCACCGCCTGCAGCACTTCGTCCCCCACCGCATGGCCGTAGCGATCGTTCACTTTCTTGAAATGATCGAGATCGACCAGCGCCAGCGCGAAGCCATGACTGTCGCGCGGGGTGCGCGCCTTTTCCAGTTGCAGGCGCTCTTCCGCCGCACGCCGGTTGCACAAACCCGTCAGCGGATCGGTCAATGCAAGGCGCTGCAGCAGTTCTTTTTGCGCGGCTTGATGCAGCGCATTGCCGACCCAGCCGGCAATCAGTTCCATGTAGGAAATATCAACTGCATCGGGAGGCGATTCGCTGCGCTGGCGCAAAAAAGCCAGCACCCAGCGCTCCTCGTCGCCGACCGACACCGGCAGGCCGGAGTAGGTTCGCAGCCCCAATTGATTCACCAGCGCATGACCGGCATAAACCGGATGCTCACGCAGGTCGGCAATATGGCTGGGCGCACGGGTGAGATGCACGGCATGGCACAGCACGGCTTCCACCATCATCTGCGTGCCCTCGGGCAGCACCCCCAGCCGGTCGCTGACATAACGCGCGGTGTAATGCTCGCCGAAATCACCCAGCATCACCAGATCCATGTCCAGCACGTTCGCCGCCATGTCCAGCATGGCGCGGATGCGTTCGGCATCGCCCAGACCGCGCTGCACCGACAGCTTCCACAAGGCATTCAGGCGATCGGCATGGGTGGCGCCATGGCCGGCAAGCGGCGCGGGTGTATCGGATGAATGGGTTGGCTGCATGGTCGCCGTCTGGACTCGCTAACAGGCCGCCATTGTAGCCTCAAGGCTTGTCTTACAACGCGGTTCCAAAACAGGTAGCATGAACCCCGCCTTGCAGGAAGGCGAAGAACCGGGGGAAGCTCAAGATCATCAATTGAAACGTGTTCAACACCAACTTCTTTTGTGCTTGCGATGGCGCCTCGAAGCGCTTCGATGACCTCGGTAGATTTCATGAACTCTGAGTGTCAGCCTTACGCCGTCCCGCCCACCGTCAACCCATCAATCCGCAACGTCGGCTGCCCCACCCCGACCGGCACGCTCTGGCCTTCCTTGCCGCAGGTGCCGACACCGGAATCCATTTCCATGTCGTTGCCGATCATCGACACGCGGGTGAGCGCGTCGGGGCCGTTGCCGATCAGTGTCGCGCCCTTGACCGGGTAGGTGATTTTGCCGTCTTCGATCATGTAGGCCTCGGCGGCGGAGAAGACAAATTTTCCGCTGGTGATGTCCACTTGCCCGCCGCCGAAGTTGACGGCGTAGAGGCCGTTTTTGACTGAGGCGATGATTTCGTGCGGGTGTTTGTCGCCGTTCAGCATCAGGGTGTTGGTCATGCGCGGCATGGTCAGATGCGCATACGATTCGCGCCGCGCGTTGCCGGTGATCGGCATGCCCATCAGGCGGGCGTTCATCATGTCCTGCATGTAGCCGGTGAGGATGCCGTCTTCGATCAGGGTGGTGCGCTGGGTGGGGTTGCCTTCATCGTCTACATTCAACGAACCGCGACGTAATGGAATGGTGCCGTCGTCGACCACTGTCACGCCAGGGGCGGCGACGCGCTCGCCGATGCGCCCGGAAAACGCCGAGCTGCCCTTGCGGTTGAAGTCGCCTTCCAAACCATGGCCGATGGCTTCGTGCAGCAGGATGCCGGGCCAGCCGGCGCCGAGCACCACGGTCATCGTGCCAGCGGGTGCGGGACGCGCGTCGAGATTGACGCTGGCCTGATGTACGGCCTGGCGGGCATAGATATCGAGAATATCGTCGGTGAAATAACTGTAGTCGAAGCGACCGCCGCCGCCGCCGCTGCCTTGTTCGCGGCGGCCATCCTGCTCGGAAATCACTTGTAGCGACAGGCGCACCAAGGGTCGCACGTCGGCGGCCAGGTGGCCATCGGAACGCGCGACAAAAATCACTTCATATTCGGAGGCGAGGCTCGCCATCACCTGGATCACGCGCGGATCCATGGCGCGGGCTTTTTTCTCCAGCCGTTCCAGCAGCGACACTTTGGCCGCGTCGTCCAGACTCACCAGCGGATCGACTGCGTGATAGAGCTGGCGGCCGTCGCTGCGGCGCGCCACGGCGGTCTGCCGCTGTTGCCCGGCGCGTGCGATGGCGCGGGTGGCGTCGGCGGCTGCGCCGAGCGCATCGAGGCTGATGTCGTCGGAATACGCGAACGCGGTTTTCTCGCCCGAGATCGCGCGCACGCCCACACCCTGGTCGATGTTGAAGCTGCCAGATTTGACCTGGCCTTCTTCCAGGCTCCAGCCTTCGGAGCGCGAATACTGAAAATACAAATCGGCGTAATCAACATCATGCGAGAGCAGCCGACCAAACACCGGCGCGAGCTTGTCGGCGTCCAGCCCGTTAGGCGTCAGCAGGGTAGCCTCGGCGGAATGAAAAAGTTGTTCGGCGGTTTGAATCGGTACGAAGGCGTCGATGGGGTTCATGGCGATGTCCTGAATGCTGTCCTGATAAAGGAGCGCTGGATTACTTGGCGGGTTTCTCGCGCTTGAGCGACACGCGGCGCTCGGCCACGTCGGTTTCGATCTGCTCGCATTGAATGAAGCGGTGTTTGAGCGCGGGCAGGCTTTTGCGCAAGCTGGCCTGGTAGGCCGGGTTGATGTTGGCGATGACCACACCGGAGCCGCGCGGCAGGCGATCCAGCACCACGCCCCAGGGATCGACGATCATGCTGTCGCCATTGGTTTCGCGGCCCGACAAATGATAGCCGCCCTGCGCCGGGGCGATGACATACGCCAGATTTTCGATCGCGCGCGCGCGCACCAGGGTTTCAAAATGCGCGCGCCCGGTGGTGGCGGTAAACGCCGACGGCACCACGATGATGTCGACATCGGGCATGGCGCGGTATAGCTCGGGGAAGCGCAGGTCGTAACAGATCGACAGACCGATGCGGCCGAACGGGCTATTGATGATGACCACTTTGTCGCCCGGTTCGATCAGTTTGGCTTCCTGATAATGCTCGTTGCCGAGGTCGAGGCCGAACAAATGAATCTTGTCGTAGCGCGCAATCTGTTTGCCGCGATCGTCGTACACCAGGCAACTGTTGCGTACCCGGTTGGCCGCTTCCGCTTCCAGCGGCACCGAACCGCCGATCAGCCAGATGCGGTGCTTTTTCGCCATCCGCGACAAAAAGTTCTGGATCGGGCCGTGGCCTTCGGCCTCGCGCGCACGCACCACCTCGCTGTCTTTCAAGCCCATGATGCAGAAAAATTCCGGTAGCGCGACCATGCGCGCACCCGCATCGACCGCAAGTTCAATCAACTGCTCGGCCTCGGCCAGGTTGGCCGACACATTGGGCCCCGACGCCATCTGGATCGCCGCCACACGAACGGCGTCCACCTGCACAACCGGTTTTTTGACTTGCGCGCCTTTGGAGCGCGCCACGCTGGATTTTGCAGGGATCGGTTTAGTGATTTTTTTCGTCGTCATGAAAAGTGTCCGCCATCAAGGTTCGTTCGTCGTCGTTTCAATGCTGGGCTTGGCTAATCGTTTGACCTCGGGCGCCAGCCACGACCCGGTCACCATGAAACTCTGGCTGCTGGCCTCCTCGACCGGGTCGCGCAGCAATTTCTGCGCGGCCAGCACCCCCACTCCCACCAGCGGCCCGCCAATCAGCGCACCGGCCACCGCCACGCTTTCAGACAGTTTCGGAATCACTTTCACCCGCAACTGCACGGATTCCTGATTGAGATCGGCCAGCCCCGACATATTGACCTTGGCGGCCGGTCCGCGCATCTTGAAATCATCGCTGTAGACCACGCCGCGCGCAATACGCAGGGTGGCGCCGATGTTGTCGAAGGCAAAGCCCTGGTTGAAGATATCACGGAAATCGAGGCTGAACCGGCGCGGCAAGGATTGCAGGCTCAACACGCCGAGCAGCTTGCCGACGCCGGGATTGATCTGGAGAAACTGCCCGCCTTTGGCCTTGAAATCCAGTTGTCCGGCCAGCGTGTCCAGGCTGAAATCGGCGGGCGAACCTTCCCAACTGACATTGCCCTGAATCTCCGCGCTGCCGCGCTTGAGCGTATCGGCAAAGCCAAAACGATCCAGAAACTTGCCCGCATCCAGCACCGCAAGGCTCAAATCCGCGTGCGTTTCGGAGAGCCCTTGATCGCGCCACACCCCGCTGATGCGGAACACGCTGTCGGCATGTTTCAACTCCAGATTGTCGATCAGCAGCCCCTGCGGCGCACCGCGCGCACTCCCTTGCAGTCGCCCCAGCGCGCGCGACTGCAAGCGGAAATCCTCCACTGTTACATCGAGCAGCGGAAAATCGGCGGCCTTCATGTTCACGCCTTCATCCTCGCCGCGCGCGGGCGTCAGCTCGGGAACGGTCAACTGCTTGAACTGAGCCGATACCTGCGCGGGCTGCGCACCCGCCGGGCGATAGCTCAGCACGCCGTTCAACTCATGGCCGTTGACCTGGGTACGAAATACGCCGTCGCGCGAACGCCCCTGTAGCCGTACGTCCTGAAAGCGCCGTCGCATCAGGGTCAGTTCGTCAAGGTTCAAATCGATCGCCGACAGCGATACGTTCCCGTTTCCCTCGCCTGTCGGCAACAGCGCCAGCCAGGCCGAAAGATCCAGGCCGCGCCCGCTGCCGACCAGACGCAGACCCGGTTCGGCGGGCAGCGCGGCGGAGCCGCCAAAGCGCACTTCGCCACGGGAAAAACGCCCATCCGCCGTGCTGCGCCACAGCGCGCCCACGGTTTTGCCCAGCCGCACTTCGTGCAGATCGCCGTCACCCTGCGGCAGGCGGCTCACCCACAGCGGCAACGGCTGGGCGGCCATTTTGGCCAGCGGCGCGGGCAGACTGGATGCCAGTCCAAGCAGGTCGGATTCGATTCGAATGCGTTCGCCTTCCGGCGCCAGATCAATCTGGCCATGCCAGGCCGCCTGCCCCGACACTTGCTTGCCCAGCGCCGCACCGAGCCAGGGCGCCACGCCCGCAGCGGTGGCCTGCCCCTGCGCCAGAATCTGCACTATGCCGTCGCGGGTGGCCGTATCGACACGCAGCGCGCCGCCCAAAAATTGCGCGCTGATATTTTTCGCACTCAAACTATTGTGGGTGAAATCAATATCGCCGCGCACCTGCTCAAGCGGCGGCAGCCCCTTGCGCGACAGATGGTCACCCGCAAACGACAGCTTGCCCTTCAGCGTGCTGTCGTCGCTGTGGAGCAAGGGGATATGCAGGCTCAGCACGAGACGCATCGGGCCGGCGCCTTCCAGTGCATCGGTAAAACCACGCAGGGTTTTGCGCACCGGGCTGGCATTGGCGAAGCGAATGAAGTCCTGCACCGGGCCATTGGCCTGGCCGTCCACCAGCAGCAGAGTCTCATCCGGAATCAGATCCGGAATAAACGCCCGCACCGGCGCCAGCGCCACGCCATAAATACGCGCCTGGCTGCTGGTCACTTCCATCGTCTTGCCCTGAAACAGCATACGCGCCTGAATGCCGTCGATGCGTGGCCAGCCCGGCACATAGTCGATCACCGCATCCTTGATTTTCGAGTCCACACTGAACGCTCCCTCGCCGTGCTCGAAGGGGAATTTCGCCAGATCGCCTTTCAACGTCAGTTGCACGTCGTCCGAATAGCCTGCCAGCACGGCCTGCCGCGTCCAGTTCACGGTAACGTCGCCAATGCTGGTCGGCAAATAGCGGTAGACCGCGCGGCCGTCGGCGCGAGTCAAATGCACCGACAGGTCGATCACGCCGGGCTGGCCGACGATCCATTCGTATTGCCCCTTGGCCGTGCCAGCGGCGTCGCGATTGGCAAAGCTCGCCTCGTCTATCAGCAGCAAGCGGCCGTGCGCAGTTTTTTTCCAGCCGCCGTGCGCGCGCAGTTGGTCGAGCCCAATCAGCGGTTCACGAAACCAGGCAGGCAAATTCAAAGCCAGTTGCGGTGCATCGATCACGAAGGCGCCCGCCGCCGCATCGCCCTCGATGCTGCCGCTGAGATTGGCCAAGCCCGGCTGCGCACCCGATGCGGCTACGCCGAGGCCGCTGAAACGGGCGGCCAGCTTGAAGTTATCCAGCCCCGGCTGCGCGCCGTTCCAGCTCAAGCGCAGGCTATTGAGCGTCCCCTGGGCTTGCAGCGCTTGCAGACGTTGGCGCAGCGCGGCATCCATCGGCAGGCTCGGCAGCACCGGCTGCCAGCCGGAGAGCCGCAACGCCTGCACGGAGAGCTCACGCGAGCGGTCGTTCCAGGCCAGACCCGCGTTGAATGGCGCCCCCAGTTGGCCGCCCGGCAAAGCGATGCGTAGCGTGTCGAACGCCACGCGCTGACCAGTGGACTCGCGCTGCCACGACGCCTGCCCGCTCACCTGCGCCAGTCTGAGCGCGGGCAATCCGTCGCCCAGCGCCGACTCGATCGCGCGCAGATCGATCCCGGCATTCACCCCCGTCAATGTGCCGTGCGCCACTTCGAGTTTCACCTTCAACGCCCCGCTACCCTGTTGAGGTTGATAAGGCAACGCCAGCCAATGCGCCAGTTGCGGAAACGACACCCCTGCCAGCTCGGTCTCGATACGGCCGCTCCAGGTTTTAAGGTCGTCAACTTTGCGTGCGCTCATATCCGCATCGATGGTCAGCGGACGCGCCAGACTGGCGGGCGGGGTGGCTTGCAATTGCAGGCGATGGTCGCGCAGGCTGGTGTCCAGGGTGAAATCGACCGCAGTCAGGATCAGCGGCGGCGCGGCGCGCACCTCGTCCAGCCAGGTCAGCGTGGCCTGACCCACATGCACCTGCCCCTGCCGCAGCAGCCAACTGCTAAAGCCGCTGTCGGGCGCGGCCGGGTTGACGGGAATGCCGCCTACATAAAAATTCCCGTCGCGCGCACGCCGCACGCCGAGCGTCAGACCCTGCAACTCGATGCGATTGAAACGCGGCTCCAGAAACAGCAGCGAGCGCCAGGCAAACGTCGCCTCCAGTTCAGGAAGATATAGCGCCGGACGATTCTGCCGGTCGTACAGGCGCACCCCTTGCAGATGGAATTCGGGACGCATTTGCTGCCATTCACCCGACACCGCTTCCAGCGTCACCCGCTGACCCAGCGCGCGCGACAGCAGTTGCGCCACTGTCTCGCGGTGCTCGGTGATGTTGGGCAACACCCAGAAAAACATCAGTGCGGCAACGCTCGCAAAGCCCAGCGCGGCAAGCGCGGCCAAGGCTGCCAGCCAGCGCGCGGCACGACGCAAAAACAAGGAAGACTCAGGGGAAACAGTCATGGAGTAGAGGGGCTCGAACCCCTCCGATTCTATGCGTTTAGCCGCGCCTTGCGGGGAGATGCGCGGCTAAATTCTTGCGCGTCATTCGCCGGTAAAGCGATGGATCAGACGGCGGTCGCGCTTGGTGGGGCGCCCCTTGAGCGCCGTTTGCGGGCTCGCCACCACCAGCTTGCGCTCGCTCGCCTGCTGCTGGCGACGTGCCTGGCTGGCAGGGTCTTCTTCATACAAGGCTTGTGCCACCGGCGCCGAGCCGCGCTGCATCGCCAGCGCCTGCACCCTCAGCGTCCAGTCGGCGTCGCCCGCATGAATGTCCAGCCGGTCGCCCGGCCTGACATCGTGCGCAGGCTTGACGCGTTCGCCGTTCAGCTTCACCCGACCATGTTCGATGGCTTGCGTCGCCAGGCTGCGCGTCTTGAAAAAGCGCGCCGCCCACAGCCATTTGTCGAGCCGCATGGTGTCGAGCGGGTTTATTTCAACCGCCATTGAGCGCCCCCCGTGCCTGAAGCTCCGATACAATCACCCGGTTTTCACAAGGATGCCCCATGCCCGACATTCTCGCTTTTTCCGGCAGCATTCGCCGCGATTCCTGGAACCGCAAGCTGATTCAAGTCGCGGTGGACGCCGCCCGTGCCGCCGGCGGCGACCTCACCCTGATCGATCTGGCGGATTATCCGCTGCCGCTTTACAACGGCGACCTGGAAGATCGGGACGGCTTGCCCGACAACGCATTACGACTGAAAGCCCTGTTCAAGGCGCACGACGCTTTCCTGATCGCCAGCCCCGAATACAACAGCTCGATCCCGCCCTTGCTGAAAAACACCCTCGACTGGGTGTCGCGCGAATGGCAGGGCGAATCGGGGCTGCTGCCGTATCAACACAAGGTTGCAGCCCTGCTCGCCGCCTCGCCCGGCCAGTTCGGCGGCATGCGCATGCTGCCGCATCTGCGGCAGATACTGAATACGCTGGGGGTACTGGTGCTGCCCGGTCAGTTCTCGTTGCCCCATGCCAATCAGGCGTTCGATGCAGAGAGCGGCGCGCTGAAATCGCCGGCGCGGCTACATACGCTGGTGCTGGAGCTGGTAAACACCACGAACCGGCTCGCGCTTGCTAAATGACGCCGGGGATGAAGCGGTATTTGACCTGCTGGCAGTAGGCGTCGTATTCGCCGTCGACGCTGCGCAGGTGGTCTTCCTCGGTCAGCGCGCGCATGTAGTAGATCACCGACCAGCCGAACATCGAGCCGAACGTCATCAGGGTGCTCGCCAATGACGTGCCGAGGGCGGCGATGAGCGCCGGCATCAGGCCGATCCACCAGGCCAGATTCTTGCAGACATAGGCCGGGTGGCGGATATGACGGTAGGGGCCGCGCGCGATGATGCCGCGATGGGTCAGATTACTGGCCTTGAAATTCAGCGCGACGGACGCCCAAGTGTAAATCGCCATTAATCCCAGCAGCAGCGTGTTGGCCGCCAGATGGACAGCCGGCTGGTTGAACTGCGGAAATTCGACGGAATAGCCGCCGCCGAACACCATCGCGGTCATGCCGTTGAACGGAGGGTAGCAGGCCAGCGCCACCCCCCAGCCCAGCAAAGTGGGATCGACCGAGCGGATTTCGTTTTTCAGCGCCGGCAGTTCGATCAGATAACCCAGGGTGAAGAAAAGTACGTCCAGAAACAGGATCACCCTGAAAGCAAACCAGAATCCATGGGCGTTGAACAATTCCAGCCGCCCGGTTTCCGGATCGCCCCACTGCGTTGCGAGGTCGTTGCCGTGGGACAGCATCAGGGCCGTGTGGTCGAACAGCCAGACCACCATCAGCGGCGCGAAAAACGCTTTCAGCAGCACGCTCAGCAGCCCCAGCCGCTCGTCGGCCGGGAGTTCTCCACGCCAGGCGGCGCCGGGCGACGCGGCCAGCCGCCTGATCGCGCGCAGGCAATAAATCGATTTGGAAGTGCGGGGCGCAGGCTCGAAAAGGTATAGCAGACACAACAGCACAGCATATCCCAACGTCGCCGCCAGCAACACCTGCCACCAGAGATAGTCGTTACCCATGAAACGGGTAGACGCAGAAAAATAATGCTGGAAATACGGGACGGCGGCATAGAAAGCACCGATGGCCGCAATCAGCAGCAACGAGGCGGCAAGATTTTTCAGCCGCTGAAGCGGCTGGCTGGACGTGGCAATCACTGGATGCAAAATGGGTTCCAAGAGTGCTTATGCTAACCGGGCGGGCATGAAAAAAGCGCGCCTAAGCGCGCTTTTTTGGTTGGTTGAATTACTTCTGCAGACGACGGCGCTGGCGCAGAATCAGTGCCTGTCCCAGAAGGCCAATTCCCAGCAAGCCGAGCATACCCGGCTCCGGGACGTCATGTCCGTTGCTGGTGCTGCTGCTAGTGGTAGTGCTGCTGCTGGTAGTAGTGCTGCTGCTGGCTGGGCCGCTGCTGGTGCTGCTGCTGGTGCTGCTGGTGCTGCCGCTGGTGCCTTCCGCGTCATGGGAAAATGGCGCGAAAACATAACGACTCGCGTCGTTCGCTGCCACGATATGATCGTAAAAATCAAAGTGGAATGCCGTGCCAGCGGCGACACCGCTTGCGCTGAATTCATACACATTGATCTGGCCTTCGAGGGCGCCCGCAGCCGTCGGAAAGCTGGTAATAAAATTTTCGATCTGGGAATCGGACAAGGAAAAATCACCCAGCAAAAATTCAGTCCAGTCAGTCCCAGCCCCATAGATACCATGAGTGGGCAATGAACTGCCGTCACCCAGAATCGGCGCCGATCCATCGGTCACGGTTTTAGAGAACACTGCCGCACCCGGTGTCGAAGGATCCGTGTAGCTGCCATATCCGCCCGTCGTTGAAGAAGTCAGGCTGAAGGTAGGCGTCAGTCCATCCGCATAAGCAATAGACAGCTTGGCATCGAAAATCGTGCCTTCGCCGCCACCGCCGCTCACATTGCCGATCGTCCACAAGCGGAGCGGGCCCGAGCCGGAATAAACCCAGGTTTGCGTACCGGCATCGTAGGTTGAGCCTTCGATATATAGCTGGAGCAAGGGCTCGGCCAAGGTGGCCGGGACAACGGCATAGCCCATCAAGGTTAGCAGGACAGCTTTGGATAGTGTTTTCATAATTGGCTCCCGTTTTCAAGTGAAGTTACTTGGTAATTATTAAGCACAGGATATGCCAGCATAAAGTCTGATACTTCAACACACTGAAATAAATGATTTTTTCCCAAAAATCCCAGCATCCGTTTTCATCCCTCAGTTTGCGTTTGTAAAAAATCCCGACAAAAAAAGCGCCCCGAAGGGCGCCTTGAGCCTGCAGAGGCCTGCTGCTGTAACTTATTTGTAAACCGTGACGGCCTTGCTGGCGGTGTTGCCTGCCGCATCCCAGGCACGCACCGTGATCGTGTGCGCACCCTTGGCCTCTTTGCGGGTATTCCAGCCGTAACTGACCGAGCCGCCGTAGGCGATGGACACTTCCTTGCCGTCGATGGTCAGGCTGATCTTGGCAACCTTCTGGTTATCGCTTGCCGAGGCCGAGATAGTCTGCTTGCTGGGCGATACGGTTACGCCATTGGCGGGAGTGAGGCTGCCGATCACCGGGGCAATCGTATCGTTGCCGATCGTGACAGCAACGGACGCCGACGTACCGACGTTGCCCGCTGCATCATAGGCCTTGGCGACCAGGGTGTAGGAACCGTCGGCATAGGCAGCGGTATCCCAGGCGAAGGCGAACGGACCGGTGTCGTCGCTGACGACTTTGTTGCCATTGACGTAAAGCTCGGCGCGGGTCGCGCCGACGTTGTCAGAATAATTTACATCGACCGCCACGATCCCGACAACCTTGCCGCCGGTCGGCGAAGTGATGCCGATGCTCGGCGCCTGGGTGTCCGTCGCCACGTAGGTGCGAGCAGCGGCAACCGCCTTGGCGGCGTCGATCCGGCCATAACCGAAATACTGGTCAAACCCGGGCGCGCCCAGATCGGTTGCGGTGGACTTGATGATCTTGTCGATATCGGCGGCAGCCAGTTTGGGGTTGGCCGACATCATCAGGGCAACGGTCGCGGCGGCGATCGGGCTGGAAAAAGAGGTGCCCCAGAAGGTTCCGTAGGTTCCGCCGGGGACGACGGAGTAAATATCGACCCCGGGTGCAGCCACATCGACATAGGGGCCATAGCTGGAGAAACTGGCGCGCGCGTCGTTCTGGTCGGTGGCGGAAACCGCCAGAATGGAATCGTTGGCGGCGACGTTTTCCAACCCGCCGCTGTTGCCGGCAGCCGCCACAACATACCCGCCCTTGCTGCGCATGTACTGCGCGGCCGATTGAACGGTGGAATTACCCGGCACGCCGCCGTAGCTGATGTTCGCCACCCGGGCGCCGTTGTCCGCCGCCCAGTAGAGCGCCTGCGACATGGTGCTGGCGTAGGCGTAACCGTCGGGCGAGGCGATCCGCACCGGCATGATCTTGGCGCCATAGGCCACGCCCGCGCCCCCCTTGCTGTTATTGGCCACCATCGCCGCCACCCCGGCCACATAGGTGCCATGGCCGAAGGTTTCCGCAGTATTGGAATTGTTGTCGTAGAAATTCCAGCCCGGAACCAGGTTGGGAGCCAGGTCGGGATGGCTGCTGTCAATTCCGCTGTCGAGGATGGCGATGGTCACGCCGCTACCATTGGCGCTATCCCAGGCGGCGGGCGACTGAATCTTCGTCAGTTCCCAGCTTTGCGAAAAGCCCGGGTCGTTCACGATGGCCGACGCCGCCATGGCCATGTCAAGTTCAACATATTTGAATTTGCGGCTCTTGCGTAATTCATTCATCACCGCCACTTCATCCGCGCCAGCCGGCAGTTCGATGACGTGAATGTTGGCATGCTTGAAGCGTCCCTTGGAACGGGCGTTCTGCGACTTCAGCGCCTTCTCCAGCTCCTGGTCGGACAGGCCGGCGCGTGGCGCCACCAATAGCCGACCCTTGGCCCAGCCGAGCGTTGACTTGGAGGTGACGGGGGTCGAACCGGCATTTGCGGTCGCCGCATGGCCAAGGCCGGCATAACCGGACAGCGCGGCCACCAGGGCGAGGCTCAGCGTGTAGCCGGGCACACTGCCGGTGCGGTAACAGCAGCGGGTATCCGAAGAACGGACGGAAAATTGGCATGGGTGCGACATGGCGGCTCCTAAATTGACGAAAACTGCCTGTCTCAGGGCGCACTGACGCAACAACCACAGGATAACTTTCCATTGGCAGCCCCGCTATCTTGTTTCCAAGACCGGAAGTTTTGCGTCCCCGCCTCACGACGGGTTTGCCCTTTACAGGATATCAACAGTAACGACGAGAATTCGGCAGACTTTAGAGCCGGTTTGAAAATCCAGAAAACTATTTATTGCTATATTTCAATGGCTTACAAAAACACTACTCAAAAGCAGCCGCAATTCTACACCAAAAGAGTTCTCTACCTCCGGCAACGCGGGTTGGCAAACTCACCAGCCTCCCCGGACACAGCTTATTGCGACAGCATCCTGTCCTTGGCAAAATATGGGACGCACTGGCCATTCAAGCGGGCGCCGACAAATTTTGTCGCACCCGGCCGCCGCGCCTATTTCACGGCTTCATTGAGCTGGTCAAGGATGGCGGGGTTCTCCAGGGTGGAAATATCTTGCGTGATGTCCTCACCCTTGGCGATTGCCCGCAGCAGGCGGCGCATGATCTTGCCCGAACGCGTTTTCGGCAGGTTGTCGCCGAAACGGATTTCGTCGGGCTTGGCGATCGGGCCGATTTCCTTCGCTACCCAGTCGCGCAGCGCATTCACAATCTGCTTCGCGGCGTCACCGCTGGGGCGCACGCCTTTCAGCACCACGAACGCCACCACCGCCTCGCCCTTGATGTCGTGCGGACGCCCCACCACGGCGGCCTCGGCCACCAGCGGGTTGGACACTAGCGCAGACTCGATTTCCATCGTGCCCAAACGGTGTCCGGACACGTTCAGCACATCGTCGATGCGCCCCATGATCCAGAAATAGCCGTCTTGATCGCGGTGTGCCGAGTCGCCGGCGAGATAAGTGACGCCGCCTAGTTCAGCGGGGAAATAGGTTTTTACGAAGCGTTCGGGATCATTCCACAAGGTACGCAACTGGCTGGGAAATGGCCGCTTGATGACCAACAAGCCGCCTTGCCCCAACTGCACCGGCTGGCCGGTTTCATCCACCACCGCCGCCATGATGCCGGGCAGCGGTAGAGTGCAGGAGCCGGGCTTGGTCGCCACCGCGCCGGGCAGCGGCGAAATCATGTTGCTGCCGGTTTCGGTCTGCCACCAGGTATCGACGATCGGGCAGCGAGCGCTGCCGATCACGCTGTGATACCACATCCAGGCTTCCGGATTGATCGGCTCGCCGACGGTGCCGAGCAGACGCAGCGAGGATAAATCGTGCTGCGCGGGCAAGTCAGCGCCGAGTTTGATCAGGCTGCGGATCGCGGTCGGCGCGGTGTAGAAGGTGGTGACTTGGTGCTTGGCGATGGTTTCCCAGAAGCGCCCGGCGTGCGGATAAGTCGGAATGCCTTCGAAGATGACTTCGGTCATCCCCAGCGCCAACGGGCCGTAGGCGACATAAGTGTGGCCGGTGATCCAGCCAACATCGGCGGTACACCAGAACACATCGCTGTCTGGCTTGGCGTCGAATACCCACTGCATCGACAGCACCGCGCCCAGCAGATAGCCGCCGGTGGAATGCTGCACCCCCTTGGGTTTGCCGGTGGAGCCGGAGGTGTAGAGGATGAACAGTGGATGCTCGGCTGACACCCACACCGGCTCGCTGGTGACAGCCTGGGTTTGCGTCAGTTCGTGCCACCACAGATCGCGTGCGCTCCAATGAACCGCGCCACGCGTGCGCCGGTAAACGATCACCCGCTCGACGCACGACGTGTCGCCCATCGCCAGCGCCTCATCCACTGCGGCTTTCAACGGCACGGCCTTACCGCCGCGCAGCCCCTCGTCGGCAGTAATCACCACTTTGGCGCGCGCGTCCTCGATGCGCTCGAACAGGCTCTTGGCCGAAAAACCGCCGAACACCACCGAATGAATCGCGCCGATGCGCGCACACGCCTGCATCGCCACCACCGCCTCGACGCTCATCGGCATATAGACAATGACGCGGTCGCCCGCTGCCACGCCGAGCGATTGCAGGCCGTTGGCGAGTTGGCAGACGCGCGCGTGCAGTTGCTGGTAAGTGACTTTCGTCACCGCGCCGTCGTCGGCCTCGAAGATCAGCGCGGTCTTGTTAGCGCGCGTGGCGAGATGGCGGTCGAGGCAGTTGTACGAGACATTCAACTGGCCGTCTTCGAACCATTTATAGAACGGCGCGCGGGTTTCATTGAGGGTTTGGGTGAACGGCGTATGCCAGTCGATGTGCTGGCGTGCCTGCTTCGTCCAAAACCCGGCGTAGTCGGTTTCGGCTTCGCGGCACAGCGCGCGATAAGCGCCGATGCCCGACACGTTGGCCTGTTTGACGAAATCATCCGCAGGCGGGAACACACGGGTTTCGGTCAGAATCGACTCGATGGCTGCCATTCAATGTCTCCAGTTATGTCGGCACAAATCAGTCCGCATTCTAATTCCATTTCCAGATTGAAAATCTCTTTGCCGGCTTCGCCTTGCCCGCAGAGGGCAGGCCGTGGTTGTACGACGCTGAAGCGTCAGCCACCACGCTCTGCCGTGCTACGGCACTGTCTGCGGCTTGCCTTCGCGATCTTTTCAACCTGGAAATGGAATAATTCATGACACGTCCGCCGGCGCGGCATAAAAAAAGCGCCGGGAACCGGCGCTTTCAGGGAACGAACGTGGGTTTCAGACCAACCGACGGCGCGCCATAAAGCCTACCAAGCCCAGACCGGCAAGCATCATGGCGTAGGTCTCGGGTTCGGGAACGGGGGGGAAGACAGCATCCGGGCTATTCACAAAGCTCTCGCTGCCGCCACCGGGGAAACTTTGCACATGCAGGCCAATCCGCAAATCACCCGTGCCGCCGCCGTTAGGCAATGCCAATGCATTGATAATGCTGGCATAGTTTTGTCCGGACTGGAGATTGAAAGTAATGGTCAGCCATTCTCCCGAAGTCACACCGTTAGGACTGGTGGGCGGATTGGAATCAGCACTGAAATTTTGTGTGGTCTCGAAAGGAACGGTCATCGAACTGCCGCCTGGCAGATTAGCCGGGCTGGCTGGCGCCGAGAAATCCACGGTGCTTCCGGAATCCGTTATGCCCGCAATCCCCAGCAAGGTGCCGTCGTCGAAATATACGTCGGTCAGCGATGAAGACGAACTGTTGGTGAATTTGAACCCCACCTGCGTAGCATTCAGGTCGATGACTTCAACCGAGAGGCTGGCCACACCGGTTGCCACATTGGCCGCATTGTTGTTGGTTACGCCGACAAAGCTGTAAGT
>Ga0315271_10000131_pt1 | contig 35824 bp, 28 predicted proteins | sample C3_top_MG_FD_204664 | JGI IMG/M metagenome (GOLD analysis project Ga0315271, IMG submission 204664) | Sediment microbial communities from Yellowstone Lake, YNP, Wyoming, USA - C3_top | ecosystem: Environmental > Aquatic > Freshwater > Lake > Sediment | place: USA: Wyoming | collected 2017-08-01
ATCCTGTGGCGAGAGACGACGGAGGCGCGCTGGAGCGTCGCCAAGATCGTCGAGGCGAACGCGCCAGCGGCCGCGCCCCAGCCGCCAACGAGTACCACGACCGCGCCCATCTCTTTACCACTCGAAGAATCTCGCTCTTCGGTCCTCTCTTCGGTCTCCACCGACAACCACTACTTCGCGGCGCGGAGCGTCGGAAAGAACGGGAAGAGGAGCATCGCCGTGCCGGCCGTCGCCGCGCCGAGGGCGCCGAAGTCATGAACCTCACCTTCCTCGACTGGGCTATCGTCGTCGCGTACTTCGCTCTCTCGATCGGGATCGGCTTCGCCTTCACGAAGAAGGGCGGCGAGTCGCTCGAGGAGTACTTCGTCGCCGGCCGCAAGGTGCCGTGGTGGCTCGCGGGCGCCGCGATGATCGCGACGACGTTCGCGGCGGACACGCCGCTCGTCGTGACGGGCCTCGTCGCGGCGCACGGCGTCGCGGGCAACTGGATCTGGTGGAACTTCGTGATGTCGGGGACGCTCACGGTCTTCCTCTACGCGCGCCTCTGGCGCCGCGCGAAGGTCATGACGGACGTCGAATTTGCCGAGATCCGCTACAGCGGCCGACCCGCGACGTTCCTGCGCGGATTCCGCGCGCTCTACCTCGCGCTCCCGATCAACCTCATCATCCTCGGCTGGGTCACGCTCGCGATGGTCAAGATCCTCCAGATCTCCCTGGGGATCCGGCCGCTGTGGGCGGTCGGCCTCTGTTTCGTGATCACGGTGGGCTACTCGGCGGCCGCCGGGATGTGGGCCGTCCTCTGGACCGACCTCGTCCAGCTCGTCATCAAGATGACCGCCGTCATCCTCCTCGCGTACTTCGCCGTGAAGAAAGTCGGCGGCATCGTCGCGCTCGAGGAGGGGCTCGCGAGGCACTTCGGCTCCGTCGACGCCGCGATCTCGTTCCTTCCGCCCGCGGGCTCGGCGTGGATGCCCGCGATCGCGCTCTTCACGTTCCTCGGCGTGCAGTGGTGGGCCGCGTGGTACCCCGGCGCCGAGCCCGGCGGCGGCGGCTACGTCGCGCAGCGCATCTTCTCGGCGAAGACCGAGCGCGACGGCATCCTCGCGACGCTCTTCTTCAACGTCGGCCATTACGCGCTCCGGCCGTGGCCATGGATCCTCACGGGCCTCGCGACCGTCCTCCTCTACCCCGCCGGCGTCCTCGTGAACGGCAAGCCCGACCACGAAGCCGCGTACGTCCAGGCGATGGTCGACCTCATGCCGGCCGGCTGGAAGGGCTTCATGCTCGCGGGCTTCGCGGCCGCGTACATGTCGACCGTGGGGACACACTTGAACTGGGGGGCTTCGTACCTGGTTGGAGACGTCTATAAGAGATTTCTTAGAAAGGGTGCGAGCGAGGCCCACTACGTGATGGTTTCGCGCTGGACCACGGTCCTGCTTTTCTTGTTGTCCATCGGCGTCACCCTGAACCTCTCGTCCATCGAGGGCGCGTGGCGATTCCTCCTCGCGCTCGGGAGCGGCACCGGCCTCGTCCTGATCCTCCGCTGGTACTGGTGGCGCATCAACGCGTGGAGCGAGATCGCAGCGATGCTGACGTCGATGGTCGTCTCGCTCGCGGCGTTCGCCTTCGTGCCGACGGGAACGGGTCCGGGCGCTGTGTTCGAGCAGCAGGCGATCGTGATGCTCGTGACGGTCGTGGCGACGACCGTCGTCTGGCTCGCGGTCACGTTCCTGACGGCGCCGGAGCCCGACGCGACGCTCGACGCGTTTTACCTCCGCGTGCGCCCCGGCGGCCCGGGCTGGGCGCGCGTCTCGGCGCGGCTCGGCTTCGGACGCGAGCCGATTCCGGGCGGGGCGATGTCGTTCATGAACTGGGCGCTCGGAATCATCCTCGTCTACACCGCGCTCTTCGGCATCGGCAAGATCGTCTTCGGGCGCGTCCCGACCGGTCTCGAGCTGCTCGGCGTCGCGGCGGTCGCCTTCATCCTCATCATGCGGAACCTCGGGCGGGAAGAAAAGAAGCGCGCGGCCACGGGAGATTGAATCGGGCTATCGTGCCGAACGCGCGCGCGTTCTTCTCGAGACTCACAACCTCCACCTCGACGCCGGTACCCGCGGGTGTGCAGACGAGGAAGTGAAACGGGCGGACGGCGGGCCCCTCGCAGAGGTCGTCTCCGTGACGGGCGGACGCACCGCGCGCGAGCCTCACGCGCGGGCCTCCACCGCCGCCGGCAACGAGGTACGTCCGATCAGCGCGTACGAAGCGCTCGAAGCTGTGGACGTGTCCGGAGACCATCGCGAGCGTCTTGGGCGCGGCCGCGAACGGCGGAACGAACGCTCGCTGCACCTGGAGGGCGTCGCCGCTGACCGTGCTGTTTGTGTACGGAGGGTGATGCGAAAACGCGAGGATCCCGACGACAGACGCGTCCTCGTCGAATCGCGCGAGCGTCTCGCCGAGCCACGCCTCCTGCTCCCTCCAGGCGTCTCCTCCGAGCTCACGCTCGTTCGAATCGAGGAACAGCAGCCCGAGAGCCCCGTACGTGTCGGCGTGCCAGTGCCGTCCGGCGAGCGCCGGGAAACTTTCGAAGAAATTCCGCAAGGCAATCCGAGAGCTGAGCCAGTACTCGTGGTTCCCGAGGATCGGCAGGATCGGAATGTCCGAATCGCGGATCGGCGCCAGGAGTGCGTCGACCCGCGCCCAGTCGCGCCCCGACGTGCCCCGGAATACGAAGTCGCCGAGTCCCACGACGAAGTCCGGGCGGCGCGCCGCGATCTCCACGACGAGCCGCCGGGTCTCCTCGGTGTTCGACTCGCGCCAGAACTCCAGATGCGACGTGCGCTGGATGTCTCCGAGAATCGCGAAGCGGCCCGATCGGACCTCCATGGCCTCACCGCACGAGGTGCAGAGCCGTCTGCCGCGGAAGAATCCAGGACATCGTCCCGTCTGCGGCGATCGCCGCGTCCTCCTCCTGCATCATCGAGACGGGCTGGCCGTTCCACTCGGGCACGGGCGTCGTCGCCTGCAGCTCGATCGAGAACCACGCCGACGGGATCAGCTTCACGTCGCCGCGCCCCGGGATCGCCTGCTGGCGGTCCCAGAGACCGACGATCGGCCCGGCGCCGTGGCCGTGGTCGCCGATCGGGTGCGTGTAGACCGAGCCGTCGAGCCCGGCCGCCTTCGCGGCGGCGAGCGCGTCGAGCAGCACCTCGTTGCCCGTGCGGCCCGGCTTCATCCGCGCGAGGACGAGGTCCTGCAGGCGGTTCGAGTTCGCGAGCGCGTTCCGCAGGCCCTCGGGCGCATCCGTCTCGCCGTCCTTCAGGACGTACGCCATGTGCTGCGTGTCGGTGTTCAGCCCCATCGCCCGGACGCCGAAGTCGCAGTGCAGAAGGTCGCCCCTCTGGATCACGACGGGCTTCGTCTCGGCGAGGCTGCTCTTCGCCGTTACGCCGGGGCGCTGGACGTCGACGGTGGGCGGGAACCACTCGCCGAGCCCCAGGTCGTTCACGCGCTGGCGCATCCACCAGACGACGTCCTCGGTCGTTGTGACGCCCGGCGTGATGACTTCCGCCGAGAACGCTTTCGCGATGATCCCGTGCGCGATTCCCATCATCCGGCGGTACGTGGGGAGCATGCCGGGCACGCGCGTCTCGATGACCTCGAGCGGGAGCAGCTCGGCGCGGACGATCTTTTCCCTCCACGGCCCGAGGGCCTCCTCCAGCTCCTCGCGGTCGCCCGCGGAGAGCCCGTCCGAGAACGCATGCGTCCGGGAAATGTCCACCGCAATGTTCGCGGGCTTTTTCTCGTCGACGAGCTTCCTGAGCAGCGCCCACTGGGCGTTGCCCCATAGTTCGCGGTTCTCGACCTCGGGGTCGCGGTAGACCGTGTAGAGGCCGCCGTTCGAGCCGCCGCCGAGGGCGAGACGCTCGACGCCCTTCTCGCCGCCGCGGTCGAAGAAGACGAGGATCGTCCGGCGGCGGGCGGCCATCGTCGACGGGGAGACGAGCGAGAAGAAGACCGGGTCCTCGTGGTACTCGCGGCAGACGACGAGCCACATCGCGACGCCGTGTTTCCTCATGAGCGCCGGCACGACCTTCTCGAGGCGTTCCTTCACCCACTCCTGCCGGATCGCGTGCTGTTCGCGCATGGGCGGCAGCGTCTCGGCGACGGCCGCAGGTGCCGCGGCCCTCGCCAGGAGAACGAAGAGAAGAGGATCTCTTCGAATGAAAGACAGCAGGGGCAAGATCGTCACCTCGCAGGCACGAACGTCATCGCGCGCTCGGCGAGAGCCGTGATCGTGAGGGAGGGGTTCACGCCGGGGTTCGCCGAGATCGCCGAGCCGTCCACGACCCAGAGGCCGTCGTACCCGAAGACGCGGTTCTGCGCGTCGATGACGCCGCCCGCGGGCGTTTCTCCCATGCAGCAGCCGCCGAGAATGTGCGCGGTCGTCGGGATGCCGAGCAGCGTCTCCGTCAGCAGGCTCTGCGTGAAGCCGCCGAGCTTCTCCTCGACGCGCCGCGCGAGCTCCGTCGCCTCGGGCACCCACGCCTTCGCGGGCGTGCCCGTGCCCGGCGCCGTCGCGAGCGCGTGGCGGAAGCCGTTGCGGAGGCCGCGGCCGAGCGTCATGCGCAGCGTGCCGTCCACCGTGCGCATGTAGAGGAGGATCATCGTGTGCTTCGCCCAGTCGGGAGTGAGCCACGCCTTCAGCGTCTTGCCGGGGTGGCGGAACAGGAGGCCGAGCGCGTTCGCGAGGCGCTCGACCACCGTGTCGCCGGGCGCGTGCGGCATCGCGAGAAGCCGGAAGAAGCCGGAGCCCGCCGGATAGCGGACGGGCTCGAGGTGCGAATGCTCGTCCGTCTCGAGGATCGAGCCGATCGCGATCCCCTTCGAGAGGTCCTCGTTCTTGTCGCTCACGACGCCCATGAGGACCTCGGAGTTCGTCCGCACGAAATCGCCGATGCGGTCCGAGATCTTCGGCAGGCCCTCCGGGCTCTCCTTGAGCTTCAGGAGGAGCTCGACCGTCCCGATCACGCCGCCCGCGAAAACGACGTTTCGCGCGGTCATAATCGTCTTCTTCCTCAGGAACGGGAACGGCTCGCGGCCGTGACGGACCGTCAGCTCGTAGCCGCCGCCCGGAAGAGGCTTCACCCACGTGACCTCGGCGTCGGACTCGATCCGCACGCCCTTCTTCTCGGCAAACCAGAGGTAGTTCTTGTCGAGCGTGTTCTTCGCGCCGTGGCGGCAGCCGATCATGCAGGCGCCGCAGGAGTGGCAGCCCGTCCGCTCGGGGCCTTCACCGCCGAAGTACGGATCCGGGACCGTCACGCCAGGCTCGCCGAAGAAGACGGCCACGTCTGTGGACTGCCACTTGTCCACGAGGCCGAGATCCCGTCCCACGTCCCGCAGCACCTCGTCCGGCGGCGACGTGAACGGGACGCGCGTCGTGCCGAGCATCCGCTTCGCCGTCACGTAGTGCGCCGCGAGCTCCCGCTTCCAGTCCGCGAGGGACGCCCAGGACGGCGACGTGAAGAACGAATCCCCGGGCACCGGCAGCGTGTTCGCGTAGACGAGCGAGCCGCCGCCCACGCCGACGCCCGAGAGCGCCGTGACGTGCTTGAGGAACGTCATCTTGAACAGGCCGCGGAAGCCGAGGCCCGGCAGCCAGAAATACTTCGGGAGGTTCCAGTTCGTCTTCGGAAAGTCCTCCGGAGAGAAGCGCGTTCCCTTCTCGAGGACGACGACGCGCCAGCCCTTCTCCGCGAGGCGCAGGGCCGACACGCTCCCGCCGAAGCCGGAGCCGACAACCGCAAAGTCCGTATCGAAGTCGCGCGCCATGCCGCGAGTCTATCGCCGCGGCAAAAAGGACCGCGCGCGCGTGCTAGGCTGGAGACCGAGACCGAGGCTCACCATGGGAAGAATCCTCATCGTCGCGGCCGCCGTCATCTTCGCGATCTGGTACTTCCGGCACAAACCTGCCGACCCGGTCACGACGTCCGAGTCCTCCCCGGCCGTCTCCGCGGGCCCGGGCTGCATCCAGGAAGCCGAAAACGCGAGCCGCCTCGTCGCCGACGCCTCGCGCCTTCTCGCGAACATTCCGGTGGACGCGAACGCGTGGAGCGACGCCGAGAACCGCGCGACGCAGGCGATCGGTCGCGCCGAGTCCGCCTGTTCGGGCGGGAACACGGACGCCGAGCGCTCCGCCCTCGCCGACGCGCGCGAGGCGATCTCCCTCGTCAGAACCTCGCTTTCCGAGGCCGCGAGCGCGGCGAAGGGAGCCGGCGGTTTCCAGGGCGCTCTGCGCCAGGAGCAGGTCGACAACCGCCTTTCGTCCGCGAAGGCGAAACTCGGCCTGCGATAAGCCGGGGCCCCGGCGCAGAAATGCCGAAACGACGCTGGCCAAGCGGGGCCCCCCGGACCTAGATTCCGCTCGGAGATGCCCCATGGCGCTCCCCGCGGGCACTCGCCTTGGCCCATACGAGATCCTCGCCCCGTTGGGCGGAGGCGGCATGGGCGAGGTGTTCCGGGGCCGGGACACCAAACTCGACCGGCTCGTGGCGATCAAAGTGCTTTCGGGCTCGATCGCCCCCGATCCGCACAGCCGGTCGCGTTTCGAGCAGGAGGCCAAGGCCGTCGCGGCCCTCGCCCACCCGAACATCCTCTCGATCCACGACTTCGGCTGCATCGGCGGCGTCACGTTCATCGTCACGGAGCTGCTCGACGGCGACAACCTCAGGGCCGCCCTCCGCACCGGTCCGCTCTCGCTGCGCCACGTCCTCGACGTCGCCGCGCAGATCGCCGAGGCGCTCTCGGCCGCCCACGTGAAGGGGTTCGTCCACCGCGACCTCAAGCCCGAAAACGTCTTCCTGACGAAGACGGGCCGCGTGAAGCTGCTGGACTTCGGCCTCGCGCACCGCGCGCCCCTCCCGACGCTCCACGAGGACGGCGAATCGCCGACCCTCGACAAGATCACGACGGGCGGAGCTCTCGTCGGCACCATCGCCTACATGTCGCCCGAGCAGGCGAAGGGACAGGCCGTCGATTACCGGTCCGACCAGTTCTCGTTCGGGGTTCTCCTCTACGAAATGCTCGCCTGCCGCCGGCCCTTCAAGGGCTCGTCGCCCGCCGAGACGCTCGCGTCGATCATTCGCGACGCCCCGGAGCCGCTCGGCTCCACCGCTCCGGCCGCCCCGGAACCGCTGGCCTGGATCGTCGAGCGCTGCCTCGCAAAGGAGCCGCGGGACCGCTACGAGTCCACCGAAGACCTCGCGAAGCAGCTCCTCGACTGCCGGGCGCACCTCTTCCCCGCGGAAGGCACCCGGGCGCGCTCGAGCGGCGGGGAGCGCCCCGCGTTCGTGCTGCCGGCGAACGCCAATGGGGGAGCGGCGCTACGCGTCCCGCCGCCCGAGTCGTCCCGGACGCGTCTCATGGCGACGCTCGCGGTGGCCGGGCTCGCCACGGCCGGCGCGGCGCTCGTCTGGACGGCTGCGCGCCAGGAACGCGTGCGGCCGCCCGCCGCCGGAGAAGGCCGGCTTCGCGAGGTTCTCTCGTCCGGAAGCCACATCCACTCCGTGGCGTTGTCGGGCGACGGCAAGATGCTCGCGTACGCCCTCGAGAAGGACGGCCGGAGCGAGCTCTGGGTGAGTCGGGCCGCCGGCGGCGCCGGGATCCGCCTCATGAGCGAGAACGCTCGCGCAGCCGAACCGCAGTTCTCGCCCGACGGCGAGCGGATCCTGTTCACGCGGTTCCCCGCGACCGGCGCGGCGCCCGAGATCTGCGTCGTCCCGGTCCTCGGAGGGCACGTGACGTCCGTCCTCACCGACGCGATCCGGGCCGTCTGGTCTCCCGACGGCGCCGCGCTCGCGTGCGTGACGTGGCGGCCGCCTGAGCGCCAGAAGCTCACCGTCGCGCGGGCCGACGGCTCGAACGTGCACGTACTCCTCGAGGCGGACGCGAAGGTCCCGTTCTTCGAGCGCCTCGCCTGGTCCCCGGACGGCGCCTCCCTCGCGGTGGCGCGAAGCGCCGGGGGCGTCGCGAGCGAGCTGTGGACCGTCCGCATCTCCGACGGCGTCTCCCGCCGCCTCTGGACGGACCCTCCGGGCATCTTCAGCAAGTCCCCGGCCTTCGCCGCGAACGGTCGGGGGATCGTGCACGTCTCGAACCGCGGAGGAGCGACGAACCTCTGGCTCCTGCCCGCGGACGGAAGACCTCCGACGCGTCTCACGAGTGGCGCGGGCCCCGATTTCTGGCCCAGCGTCTCGGCGACCGGCGCGATCGCCTTCCTTAACGCACCCGAGCGCAGCGGCCTCTGGCTGTACGACCTCGCCTCCGGGACTCGCCGCCTGGTCCTCTCGCACTCGAGCCCGATCTGGGCGCCCGCGTTCTCGCCGGACGGCCTCGACGTCGCCTACAGTCGGGCCGAAGAGGACGGCTCCTGGCACGTCTGGATCTCGCCGGTGCGCGGGGGCGAGCCGCGCCAGCTGACGTCGTCGCCGCTGCCCGAGGTCTATCCGCGCTTCTCCGCTGACGGCGAGTGGGTGGCCTACTGCACGTGGACCGCGGGAGTGGACCGGATCTGGCGCGTCCCGCGGCGCGGCGGGCCAGCCGAGGCTCTGACCCCCGGGGGCCCCGACGACGACCAGTACGCGGACTTTTCTCCCGACGGGCGGCGGATCGCGTTCGCTCGCACCGTCGACGGGGAGACGCGAATCGTCGTGCAGGACATAGGCGCCGCCGAGGCGCGGCAAATCACGAAGGGTCCCTCGACCTTGCCCCGGTGGTCCCCGGACGGGAGGTGGATCGCATACGCCACGGACCGGTCGGGCACGTCCGGGGTCTTCCTCGTGACGCCCGACGGCAAGGACGAGCGGAGGATCAGCGACACCGGGGGCTGGCCCGACTGGTGGCCGGACGGCACGGGCGTGGCCTACTCGGTGCTGGGATTCGACGACCAGCAGCGGGTGCGGATCGCGCCGGTCGTGGCCCGGGCCCGGGCGTTCCCGAACGTCCTGCCCGTCACGGGAAGAAACGCGCCGTTCGACGTCTCGAGGGACGGGCGCTTCCTCGCAATCACGGACACCGAGATTGCCGCGAGCCGGATCTGGATCCGCGAGGGCGCGGGCCTCGACGCGCGCTCCAGGCGCTGAGGGCGCGCCCTACTCCACGTACTTGTAGCCCGTCCCCGTGTCGAAGACGACGATCCGCTCGCCGCGGTCGACCTTCCCCTCGAGGGCGAGCTTCTTCACGGCCTCCCACGCGGCACCGCCCTCGGGCGCGGCGAAGAGGCCCTCGTGCGACGCGAGCTCGAGGACGCCGCGGCGCATCTCGTCGTCCGTGACGGTCACGGCCTCGCCCTTCGAGGCGCGCAGGATCTTCAGGATCAGGTAGTCCGCGTACGCCTTCGGGACGCGCAGGCCGCTCGCGTACGTCGCCGCGTTCTCGAACCGGACGGAGACGTCCTTCCCTTCGGCGACCGCCTTCGGGATCGGCGCGCAGCCCTCGGCCTGCACGCTCACCATCCGCGGACGCTTCGGGCCGATCCAGCCGAGCTTCTCCATCTCGTCGAACGCCTTCCACATCCCGATGAGCCCCGTGCCGCCGCCCGTCGGGTAGACGACGACGTCGGGCAGCGTCCAGCCGAGCTGCTCGGCGATCTCGTAGCCCATCGTCTTCTTGCCCTCGACGCGGTACGGCTCCTTCAGCGTCGAGACGTCGAACCAGCCCTCGGCTTCCTTCCGCTGCCCGACGATCTTTCCGCAGTCGTCGATGAGGCCGTCCACGAGGCCGACCTTCGCGCCGTAGGCCTCGCACTCGATCCGGAAGATCTTCGGCGTGTCCTTCGGCATGAAGACGTGGCACTCGAGGCCCGCCTTCGCGGCGTACGCGGCCGCGGCGCCGCCGGCGTTGCCCGCCGTCGGGATCGCGATCTTCGTCGCGCCGAGCGCCTTTGCCATCGTCACCGCCGCGCCGAGGCCGCGCGCCTTGAAGGAGCCCGTCGGGTTGCCGGCCTCTTCCTTGATCCAGAGGTTCGACATCCCGTGCGCCGCGCCGAGCCGGTCCGCCCGAAGGAGCGGCGTTCCGCCTTCGCCGAGCGTCACGATCTCCGCGGCCGAGCGCGCCGGCATCAGTTCGTGCCAGCGCCACATCCCGGGCGGCCGGGCGTCCGCGTCGTCGCGGCGGAACGGGGCGAGGTCGTACTCCGCGAAGAGCGAGCCCGCGCAGCCCGTCTCCTTACAGACGTTCAGGAGCGGCCCGACGTCGTACGTCGCGCCGCACTTCGTGCAGGCGAGGTGGGAGAGCTTCGAGAACGTCACGCCGTCACTGGGCGACGATGCCGATCGCCTTGCCGGTCGCGCAGTCGATCCGCAGGAACTGCTGCGTCGTCATGCCGTACTTCCCGCCGCCGAAGGCGCCCGGGTCCACCCCGTAGTCGCCCTTCCCGCCGGCGGAGCGGCGCAGGAGGAGCTCGGTCTTGTCGCGCGCGTCGACCATGGGGTTTCGGCAGACGCCGTCCGCCTTCGGCTCGTCGTACTTGCCGATGCCCGAGCGCGCCACCATGAAGTGGTCCGGGGGATCGAACGGAACGCCGACGACCGGCCCGGACATGTCGCCGCTGGTGGACGCGCAGCCGGCGAGGCAGAGAGCGAAAACGGTCAGAGACCTCTTCATGACGGCTCCTATCGGGTTTCGGTGATCTTGCGGATGCCGCGCGGGCTGTCCGGGTCGAGGCCGCGCGCACGCGCCGCGTGGAAGGCGAGAAGCTGGCCGGGCAGGATCGAGACGAGCGGCGCGAGAAGCTCGGGCACCCGGGGCACGCCGAGCGCCCCGCGACGGCGCGGGCCGATCGCGAGGACGGGGCTCCCCCGCCGCCGGAGCTCGTTTCCGAGCGCCTCCACCTCGCGCGCCGGGCGCGAGCCGGGCGGCGAGACGAGGATGACGGGCAGGTCCCGCTCGGCCATCGCGATCGGGCCGTGCTGAAAGTCCGCGGCCGAATAGGGCTCGGCGAGCAGCAGCGCGAGCTCCTTGAGCTTGAGCGCGATCTCGCAGGCCGTCGGGTAGTGCAGGCCGCGCCCGATCACGACCGCGCGCTGGGCGTGCGCGAGCGATCCGGCGGCCGCCTCGGCCTCGGGCTCGACGCCGAGGGCCTCTTCCATGCTTCCCGGGACGGCCGCGAGAGCGGCGAGGTCCTTCTTCCTTCCGCCCATCGACAGGACGAGGAGCGCCACGGCCGCGAGCTGCGCCGTGTAGGTCTTCGTCGCGGCGACGCTGCGCTCGACGCCCGCGTGGAGAGGGAGCACCCACTCGGCTGCGCGGGCGAGCGGGCTCTCCGCGTCGTTCACGATCGCGAGCGTCGGGGCCCCGGCTCGGCGGGCCGCGGCGACGGTCTCCACGACGTCCGGCGACCGGCCCGACTGCGAGATCCCGATCACGAGCGCGCCCTTCACGCGCGGCGGCCGGCCGTAGAGCGTCACGAGGGACGGCGCCGCGAGCGCGACGGGCAGCCGGTGGACGATCCCGAACGCGTACTGCGCGTAGCGAGCCGCGTTGTCCGACGTGCCGCGCGCCGCGACGAGAACCCACGAGAGGTCGGCCTTCGCGAGCCGCGCCGCGATCGCCGCCGTCCGCCGCCCTTCCCGTGCGAGGACGCGCGCCACGGCGTGCGGCTGCTCGCCGATCTCGGCCCTGAGGACGGAGCGCGCGGGGCGGGGCATCGTGCGAGGATAACGCGGAGGCCGGCCGTGTTCGGACGCGAGCGCAAGACACCGCGGCGCCGGACGCCGCGTTTCCTGAGGCCGGTGCTGCGCCCGATGGCGTTTCGCGTCCTCCCGCGCGACCTCAGGCCCCGGCGCGTAGGCCGCCTCGCCGCCGCGCTGCCCGGGGGCGTCGGCGACCCGGGGTTCGAGGTCCTGCTCCGGCGGATCGACGCCTCGCCGATCCACCCCGGAAACGCGGTCCAGCTCTACTTCGACGGCTCGCAGGCGTTCGCGGCGATGTGCGCGGCGATCGGGGACGCGCGGGAGGAAGTTCTCCTCGAGGCCTACATCCTCAAGGACGACGCGGCCGGTCGCGCGCTCGCCGACGCCCTCGCGAGCGCGGCCCGCCGCGGCGTCGCCGTGCGCGTCCTCGCCGACGCGTTCGGGTCGAGCGCGACGCACCGTTCGTTCTGGCGGGAGCTGGAGGAGCGCGGCATCGGCGTGCGCCTCTACCACCCGCTCTTCCCGTTCCTCTGGTACCAGCCCTACCGGGATCACCGCAAGATCCTCGCGGTGGACCGCCGCGTCGCCTTCACGGGCGGCATGAACATCGGAGAGGAGTACGGCTCGTCGGTCGGCCCCACGCGCCACGGCGGAACGTGGCGCGACACGCACGCACGCCTCGAGGGGCCCGTCGCCTGGGAGATGGCCGTCGTGTTTCGTGAGGGCTGGGACCGCGCCGGCGGTGCGCCGTTCGCGATCCCGCCGCTCGCCCTCCCGCCGGACGGCGCGCCCGCTCCGCCGGGCGCGTCCCTCCTCGTCCTCGACTCGGCGCCCGGCCGCGGGCACGAAGAAACGGCGTCCGTCCTCGCGGCCGCGATCGCGGCGTCGCGCGAGCGCTTCTGGCTCACGAACGCGTACTTCGCCCCGCGGCGCGACGCCCTCCCCCTGCTCGCGGCGGCGGCCGGGCGCGGCGTCGACGTGCGCCTGCTGCTCCCCGGCGTCAGCGACGTCCCGCTCGTGCGGCACGCGGGCCACGGGTCGTACCGGCACCTCCTGAAGCGTGGCGTGAGGATCTTCGAGTACCGCGCGTCCGTCCTCCACGCGAAGTCCTTCGTCGCGGACGGATACCTCTCGATGGTCGGCTCGACGAACATGGACTTCCGTTCGTTCCACTTCAACGCCGAGTGCAACGTCGTCGCGCTCGACGCCGGGGTCGCGAAGACCCTCGAGGAGCGGTTCACGGCCGACCTCGCGGACGCGGCAGAAATCACGCTCGCGGAGTGGGACCACCGCACGCGGGCCCACAAGGCGGGCGACGCGCTCGCGCGAATGCTCTCGCCCCTGCTCTGACCTTGCCTATCATCGGGGCATGAGACGCCTGCTCTTCCTCCTCGCCGCCGCGGCCGTCCTCGCGACGTCACCCGCGTTCGCGCAGACCATCACGACGGTCGCGGGCACGGGCGACCCCGCGTTCTCCCCGGACGGCTCGCCCGCGGCGACGTCGTCGCTCGCCCTCGCGACCGACAACGTCGCGAACATCGTCTTCGACTCCGACGGGAACATGACGTTTTCAGAGAGCCGCGTGTGTCGCGTGCGCCGGATCGTACGGAAGACGGGCCTTCTCGAGACCGTCGCCGGCAGCGGCGTCTGCGGCTACTCGGGAGACGGCGGCCCCGCGAAGGAGGCCCGCCTGAAGGCCCCGGCGGAAATCGCGTTCGACGGAAAGGGCAACCTCTTCGTCGCGGACGCCGGAAACAACCTCGTCCGCCGCGTCGACCGGAAGACCGGCGTCATCACGACGGTCGCGGGCAACCGGCTCCCGAACTACGCCGGGGACGGGGTCGCGACCGAGGTCGCGATCGGGCGGCCGAGCGGCCTCGTCTTCGACCGGAAGGGGCGCCTCGTGATCGCGGAGGTGTTCGGTTCGCGGATCCGCCGCCTCGACCTCGAGACCGGGAAGACCGAGACGATCGCCGGAAAGAACGACCTGATGTTCACCGCGGGACCCGCTCTCGCGACTGGCTTCACGTGGCCGAACGGCCCGCGCTACAACGGCAGCGGAGCGCTCTTCTTCGCGGCGTCCGGGAACAACCAGGTGCTCAGGCTCGACCCGAAGGGCGAGACCCTCACGGCCTTCGCCGGCAACGGACTCGTGGGCCTGAAGGGGGACGGAGGCCCGGCGACGCAGGCCGTCCTGAACGGACCCGCCGCGCTCGCAGTCGACGGCGCCGGGAACGTCTTCATCGCGGACACCGCGAACAACGTGATCCGGCGGGTCGACGCGAAAACCGGAATCATCACGCGCGTCGCGGGCACGGGCGACGAGGCGTTCACGGGCGACGGCGGCCCGGCGGCCGCGGCCGCCCTTTCGGACCCGCTGGGCCTCGGCCTCGACGGAAAGGGCAACCTCTACGTGATCGACGCGCGGAATTACCGGATCCGGAAGATCGAGGGCGTCGCCCGGTGACCCGCCGCGTCGCCCGCTCCGCCATCCTCGGCCTGGCGCTCGTCGTCCTCGCGCGGTGTGAAACGACGCGGCCGGCGCCGTCCGGCCGCGTCGTCGCGGTCTCGTTCGACGGCCTGGGGGGCGTGCGGCTGAACGAGTTCCTCGCCGCCGGGACGCTCGACGCCGGCGGCTTCGCGGCCTTCGCCGCGCGCGGCGTCCTCGCGGGGCGCGCCGTGGACGTGACGCCGTCGCTGACGCCCGTCGCGCACATCGCCGCGATCACGGGCGCGCCGCCCGCGAAGACGGGCATCGTCGCGAACCAGTTCCGCGAGCCCGGCTCCCCGTTCGGGACGCAGACGAGCGGGTTCACGGCCTCGATCGGCAGCGAGACGCTGTGGGAAGCCGCGCGCCGGCAGGGGCGCCGGGTCGGCGTCATCACCTACCCCGGCGCGGACGGCACGTCCGAGGCGCGCAAGGGCGACTTCGGCCTGGTCTGGCCCGAGAAGCCCGCGCGCGAGTCGGCGTTCGTGAGCGTTCCGGGCGACGCCTGGACCGACGCGGCCGGTGCGCCGAAGTCGTTTTCACCCCCGCGCGCGGCACGGGTCGCCGTGCAGACTCCCGGGGGCGCGGCGACGCTGCGCCTCGTCGCGACCGACACGACGGACGACGCCACCGCGAACTACGACCTCGTTTCCGTGTCCCGCGAGGACGGCGCGTCGTCCGCCCGGCTCGGTGCCGTCGCCGCGCACGGGTGGTTCTCGCTCGCCGTGGCGGGCGCGGGCGGGTCCTTCACGGCATGGTGCCGCCTCGACGAGCTCGACCCGTCGCTCGCGCGCGCGGAGCTCTACGTCGGCGCGTTCAACGCCGTCCCAGGCTACCCGGAAGACTACCGGCGCCGCCTCGAGGAGGCGGTCGGCGGCTGGCCGGGCGCTCCCGACTACGCGCTCGTGCGCCCTCCCCGCGGGGACTATGCCGCGCACGAGGAGCAGGCCGCGCGCCTCGCCGAGTACCTCACGAAGGCGATCCTCTTCACGATCAAGAGCGAGCGCTTCGACCTTCTCGTCGGCTACCAGCCGCTCGTGGACGAGATCGAGCACGCGTTCGAGCCGGGGCCGTACGGGGGCTCGAAGGACGCCGTCGTCCGCGCCTTCCGGACGGCCGACCGCACGGCCGCCGCGATCCTCGCGGCGCTCACCCCGCGCGACTCGTTCCTCTTCTTCAGCGACCACGGAATCGTCTCGCTCGAAACGGGCGTGAACATCGAGAAGTACCTCGTCGACAAGGGCTGGACGCCAGTCGGCCCGAAGGGCCCGAAGGACGGCGAGAGGCGCGTGCAGATCTGCGCGACGAGCGGCATCGCGCACGTCTACCTCGATCCCGCCCTCGCTCCCGCCGCGCGCAAGGCGGCCGCAGCCGCGCTCCTCTCCGACCTCGAGGGGCTCGCCGCGCTGAAGGACGGCCTCGTCGACGACGTCGTCCCGCACGCCGACCTCGCGCGCCTCGGCCTCGACCATCCGCGCTCGGGCGACGTCGTCGTCCTCCTGGCGCCGGGAACGGATTTCTGGCGCGGCGGCGCGCAGGTCCTCGGCAAGCCCGGCAACCGCGGAGGGCACGGCTACCGCGCGACCTTCCCCGTCCTCGACGCGTCGTTCGGCGCGATCGGCCCCGGCATCGCTCCCGCCCGCCCCGAGACCATTTCCCTCCTCGAGGTCGCCGCGCGCGCCGCGCGGGCGCTCGGGATCGACCCTCCCCGCGACGCGGCCCCCGCCGGGCGCTAGGATCGGGGGCCCGATGGAGAACGCGCGCGTCGAACCGGCCCCCCTCGCGTGGGCGAGCCTCTCGGACGTCGGCCGGGTCCGGCCCGCGAACGAAGACTACGTCGGAGACCCCGAACGGCTCGCCCCGCTCGTCGGCGGCGCCCCCCGACTTGCCGCGCGCGGCTCGCTCTTCGCCGTGGCGGACGGGATGGGCGGCCACGCGCGCGGCGAGATTGCGAGCAAGCTCGCGATCGACGTCCTCTACGCGACGTTCTACAACTCCCCCGGCGACCCCGTGGAGATGTTCAAGAAGGCGATCCTCACGGCGAACACCGCCGTGCGCCGCGCGGGCGTCCTCGCGAGGCCCGAGACGGTCGGGGACGGCGAGGGCGCCCGGACGCTGCCGCGAATGGGCACGACGCTCGTGGCTGCGCTCGTCCTCGGCCGATGGGTCCTCATCGGGAACATCGGAGACAGCCGCGCCTACCTCATGAACGACGGCCGCCTCGAACAGGTCAGCCGCGACCATTCATACCTCGCCGAGGAGATCCGGCGCGGCCTCGTGCCGCCCGACGCCGCGGAGACGTCGCCATTCCGGCACCTCATCACGCGCTCGCTCGGGACGAAGGACGAAGTGGAAGTCGACCTGTTCTGGCGACCGTGGCCCGAAGGTTCGACTCTGCTCCTCGCCACGGACGGCCTGCACGGATGCGTGGAGGAGCTCGAGATGGAGACGATCCTCGCGTCGCGTCCGCCCGACGTCGCCGTGAAGGCTCTCGTCAAGGCCGCGCACGAGGCCGGGGCGCCCGACAACGTCTCGGTCGTCGTCGTCCACAAGCCGGAGCTCCCGCGGAAGAAGGACCGCGCGTGAAGCTCTTCGCGGGCACGAGCGGGTTCAGCTACGACGAATGGACGGGGACGTTCTATCCCGAGGACACGCCCACCGACGGGCGGCTCGCGTACTACGCGACGCAGCTCCCCGCGGTCGAGATCAACAACACGTTCTACCGGATGCCGAAGCCCGAGCTCCTCGCGAACTGGGCCGCCCAGGTTCCCGCGAATTTCCGGTTTGCGCTCAAGGCCTCCCAGCGCATCACGCACATCAAGCGCCTCAAGGAGGCCGACGGCGAGGTCAAGTTCCTCCTCGGCGCCGCGCTCCAGCTTGGCGACAAGCTCGGGCCGGTCCTCTACGGCCTGCCGCCGAACCTCAAGAAAGACGTCCCGCGCCTCGCGGCGTTCCTCGCGCTCCTGCCATCCGACGTGAAGGCCGCGTTCGAGTTCCGCAACCCCACGTGGCTCGACGCCGAGGTCTACGCGCTCCTGAAGTCGGCCGGCGCCGCGCTCTGCGTCGCCGACGACGCGAAGGGCACGACGCCGCTCGAGGCGACGGCGCCGTGGGGATACGTCCGGCTGCGGCGCGAGGACTACACGGAGGCCGACCTCGCCGCGTGGGCCGCGCGTGTCCATGGCGCCGGGTGGTCCGAGGCGTACGTCTTCTTCAAGCACGAGGAGGAGGGCGCCGCCCCGGCCCTCGCCCGGCGCTTCGCGGACCTCATCTCATGAAGGTCGCCACCTGGAACGTCAACGGCATCCGCGCGCGCGAGCTGCAGGTACTGGAATTCCTCGACTCGCACGCGCCCGACGTCGTCTGTCTGCAGGAGCTGAAGGCCGCGCCCGAGCAGATGCCGATCTCCCTCGCCGCGCCCGCGGGTTACGCCTCGTACTGGCACGGCCACAAGGGTTACTCCGGCGTCGGGCTCCTCCTGAAGACCGCGACGTTCGGCGAGACGGCCGGCTTCTCGCATCCGGACTTCGACCACGAAACGCGCATCGTCGAGGCCGCGACGCCGAAGTTCTCCGTCGCGTCCGTGTACGTCCCGAACGGCGGCAAGGACTACGCCGCGAAGCTCGCGTTCCTCGAGGCGATGGCCGGCTGGGCGCGCGCGGCGAAGGAAGCCGGCCGGGCGCTCTTCGTGTGCGGCGACCTGAACGTCGCGCCCACGGACCGCGATGTCCATGCGAAGGAGCGCAAGGCGAACGCGATCGGCCAGCGGCCGGATGAGCGGGCGCTCCTCGCAAAGGTGATCGCCGAGGGCCTCGTGGACGTGGGCCGCGCGCTGGACCCGGACAACGACGAGCTCTTCACGTACTGGGCCCCGTGGCGCGAGATGCGCAGGCGCAACATCGGCTGGCGGATCGACTTCGTCCTCGCGAGCGCGGGCCTCGCAAAGACGGCGACGGCCGCGCGCGTGTACCCCGGGTTCGGCACCAGCGACCACGCCCCGCTCGTCGTCGACTTCGCCTGAGCCCGGCTAGACTGGGGCATGGCGACGCCGCGGGTCCGCATCACGACCAGCCCCGGCTGGGAGGTCGTGCGCGCGGAGCCCCGGCGCGCGGCCGCCCGGGCCGCCGCGGAGGATCCCTTCGTCGCGCGCGCTCTCGCGACGCGGCGCCTCTCCCTCGCAAGCTCGGCGCGCGTGCGCCCGAGACGGGGAGCGCCCGCGCGCCCCGGCCGCGCCGCCGCGACGATCGAGGGCCCGGAGTCCGAGGGCTTCGTCGCGGTCGTCCGCCAGGCCTCCGGTGCGTTGACGTTCCACCGGACGGTTTCGTTCGCGGGCGGCGCGCACGTCTTCGACGTGCCGCTGCCGTCCCCGGCGCGCCGCGGTCCGGCCGGGACCGTCGCGCTCTTCTTCCTCCGTGTCGCCGGCGCCGCCGTGCACGCGGCGCTGCCCTTCCTCGCGCGCGCCTGGGAGAGGCGCCGCTTCGCCGCCGCACGCACGCCGCTTGGCCTTGTCCGGCTCACGCGCCGGGGAGCGGCCCTCGTCGCCGCGCGCGAGAATGGGCCGCTGCCGCCCGGACCGGAGAAGTGCCTCCTCTTCCTGCACGGGACGTTCTCGCACGCGGCGGCCGCGTTCGAGGGCCTCGCAAAGGACCCGTCCGCGTTCGACGCGCTCGTTGCCGCGTACGGCGGACGCGTCTACGCGTTCAACCACCTCACGGTCGGCCGCGCGCCCGGCGACAACGTGAAGGACCTGCGAGGGCTCGTCGCCGGCGCACGCGTCGACGTCGTGACGCATTCGCGCGGCGGCCTCGTCCTGCGCGCTCTCGCGGCCGGCAGGGGCGCACCCGCGATCGACCGGGCTTTTCTCGCGGCATCCCCTTCCGAGGGGACGCCGCTCGCGTCTCCGGCGCGGTGGGACGAAATGGCCGCCTGGGTCGCGAACCTCGCCGAGGCGTTGCCCTCCGGCTCGCTCGCCTTCGGCCTCGACTTCGCGGCCGAGGCGCTCGTCTGGATCGCACGGCGCGCGGGCGGCGCGCTGCCCGGCCTCGCGGCGATGGATCCGGCGGGCGCGTTCCTCGCGGAGCTCAACGCGCGGCCCGCGGGAGCGAAAGCCGTCACGTACGGCGCAGCCGTCGCGCGCTTCACGCCCGGGGGCAGCCTCGCGAGGCGCCTCCTCGACGCGGGTGCCGAAGCGATCTTCCGGACGCCGAACGACCTCGTCGTGCCGACGGAAGGCGGGCTGTCGCTCGGTCGCAGGCGAATCGACGAAGCACGAGTCGTACGATTCGACGGAGACGTCCACCACTTGAATCTCTTTGCTCAGAAAGAGACGAGAGAGGGATTGAAGATCTTCTTAGAAGGTGAAGAGGGCAAGAGCCGCGCCGCTGCGCGCGAGAAGAGGCGCAGCAAGCGGCCCTATTCACCTTCTAAGAAATCTTCCTCTTCTCTTCTCCCCTCCTCCGCGCGAAGCGCGCAAAGGTTCGACCTCCTCCTCGTCGACGGCGCGCCGCCGCGCCTCGTCGCGTCGTGGGCGGGCGCACGCGTCGTCGAGCCGTTCGAGACCCGGGGCGGCGCCGCGGGCGAGCGGATGCGGAAGATCATCGCGCTCCACGAGCGCGTGCTGCGGGCGCTCGACGGGCGCGGCGCGGAGCCGCTCCCGAAAGCCGCCGAGCTCCAGGCGTACGGTGCGGTCCTCTTCGAGACGCTCTTCCCGGGTGAGGTCCGCCGCCTCTGGGACGCCGCGCGCAGTGCATCCGCGCGCCCGCTGGAGTTCGCGTTCACGTCCGGCCTCGACTGGATCGCCGACAAGCCGTGGGAGCTCGCGTGGGACCCGTCGAGGCGGCGCTTCCTCTCGGACGACGCCGTCCTCGTACGCAACGTCTTCGGCGCGATCCCGCCGGAGGCGCCGGCGCCGCGGCAGGGTCCGCTGCGCGTCCTCGTCGCCGTCGCACAGCCGCGCGACGCGACGCCCGTCTCCGCGCGGCTCGAGACCGCCGCGATCCGGGCCGCCTTCGCGTCGCTCGTGAAGTCCGGCCACGCCGTCCTCGACGTCCTCCCGGCGGCGACGCCGTCGGGCCTCCACCGGAAGCTCGCGTCCGCGCGCGTCGACGTCCTTCACTTCGTGGGCCACGGCGCGTGGGACGAGAAAGAAGGCTCGGGCGCGCTCCTCCTCCTGGACGGCCGCGGGCGCGGGACCTGGGTCGAGGCGGACCGGCTGCGCCGCCTTCTCTGTGGGCGCGGCCTGCGCCTCGTCGTCCTGAACGCGTGCGAGACCGGCCGCGGCGGCCGCAACGACTTCCTGCGCGGCGTTGCGCCCGCGCTTCTCGCAGGCGGGATCCCGGCGGTCGTCGCGAACCAGTACAAGGTGCTCGACACGTCGGCGACGGCCTTCGCGCGTCACCTGATGTGGGCGCTCGCGCGCGGGCGCGCGCTTGGCGAGGCGGCGCGGGAGGCGCGCGTCGCGGTCTCCGTCGCGCGGTCCGCCGAGCCGATGGACTGGGCCGTGCCCGTCCTCTACGCGAGGGATACGTCGCTCGTCCTGTGCCGACCGGCACCGGCGCGGCGCTGACCCGGGGCACGGACGAAGGGTGCCGACACTACCGGGTATGCCGAGACACCGCATTCTTGCCGCCGCGATCGCGGCCCTCGCAGCCGCTCTCGGCCCGCTGGCTCCCGCCTCGGCCGCCGTCACGGTGTCGGTGGATCCCAATGCCGACCGCCACGCCGTCAGCCCGCTCATCTATGGGATCAACTTTGGAACGGCTGTGCAGATGTCGCGGCTGAAGGTTCCGGTGCGCCGCTGGGGCGGAAACTCGACGACGCGCTACAACTGGGAGAACGACACGCACAACAGCGCGAGCGACTGGTTCTTCTTCAACTACGCCGGCAGCGCGAGCCCCGCGAACCTCCCGAGCGGTTCGGACGCCGACGTCTTCGTGGACGAGATTCGCGGCGCGGGCGGCGAGGCGCTCGTGACGGTTCCGCTCATCGGCTGGACTCCGATCGACCGGACGCGGCGATGGGGCTTCTCGGTCGCGAAGTACGGCGCCCAGCAGCAGACGGAGTGCTCCGCCACCGGAAACGCGTCGTGGTGCAACCCCGACGCCGGCAACGGCGTGAAGCCGAGCAGCGCGAACGTGACCGGAAACGACCCGGCCGACACGTCGAAGGCGATCGACGCCACGTTCGTGACACGCTGGATGGCGCACCTCGCGGCGCGCACCGGGACGGCCGCCGCCGGCGGCGTGCGCCTCTGGGCGCTGGACAACGAGCCGATGCTCTGGAACTCGACGCACCGCGACGTCCACCCGGCTGGAACGACGTACGACGAGCTCTGGACGAAGACGGCGACGATCGGCGCCGCGATGAAGGCGCAGGATCCCGGCGCGAAGCTCCTCGGCCCGGCGCTCTGGGGCTGGTGCGCGTACTTCTTCTCCGGAGCCGACGGCTGCTCCCCCGGCCCGGACCGCGCCGCTCACGGCAACGAGGACTTCCTGCCGTGGTACCTCGACCAGGCGAAGGCCTGGGAGACCGCGCACGGAACGCGCCTCCTCGACACCCTCGACGTGCACTACTACCCGCAGGCCGCGGGCGTCGCGCTGACGAGCGACGAGTCGGCCGCGACGGCCGCCCTCCGCCTGCGCACGCTCAAGAGCCTGTACGACCCCACCTACCTCGACGAGTCGTGGATCGGCACAGACGTCGGGCAGGCCGTCACCCTGATCCCGAGGATGAAGGCGTGGATCGCGGCGCACTATCCGGGCACGAAGCTCGCGATCACCGAGTACAACTGGGGCTCCGACGACGGGATCAGCGGCGCGCTCGCGCAAGCGGAGGCGCTTGCGATCTTCGGCCGCGAGGGCGTGGATCTCGCGACGCGCTGGGTCGCGCCCTCCGAGAACTCGCGGACGGAAGACGCGTTCCTCCTCTACCGCAACTACGACGGCGCGGGCGCGCAGGTCGCGGGTGACTCGGTGCGCGCCTCGAGCGCGAACGTCGACCTCGTCGGCGCGTACGCGCAGCGCGGCGGCGTGGGCGGGAATCTCCTCTACTTGCTCCTCTTCAACAAGGACACCGTGCCGCAGACCACGACGACGACCGTCGCGGGCGGGCTCTCGGGCTCCGCGTCGCTCTTCCGGTTCACGGGCTCGTCGCGCCTCGCGGCGGCCGGAAGCACCGCGCCGTCGGGCGGGACGCTCACGCTCGCGCTGCCGGCTCGCTCGGCGACCCTTGCGGTCGTCGGGCTGCCGGCCGTCACGCCGGCGGGGACGTCCTTCCACACGCTGACACCCTGCCGCGTCCTCGACACGCGCGGCGCGCAGGGACCCGCGCTCTCCGCGAACGCGCGCCGCGACGTCGCCTTCGCGGGCCAGTGCGGCCTCCCGGCGACGGCGCAGGCCGTCTCGGCGAACGTCACCGTCACGGGGCCGACGACCGCGGGCAGCCTCGTCGCGTTCCCGACGGACCTCTCGCAGGCGCCCGGGACGAACACGCTGAGCTTCGGCGCGAATCAGACGCGCGCGAACAACGCCGTCCTTCTCCTCGGGCGCGACGCCTCCGGGGCCGCCGCCTTCACGGCGCAGATGCCCTCCGGCTCCGTCCACCTCGTCGTGGACGTCAACGGGTGGTGGGAGTAGCGTGACGCGGACCCTTCTCCTCGCGACCGCCCTCCTCGCCTCCCCCGCCTTTGCCCAGGCGCCGCCGCGCGAGATCGCCGTCACGATCGACGACCTGCAGCTGAACGGCCCCGACCTGCCGCTGCCGGCGCTCCAGGCGATGACACAGAAGCTGCTCGCGGGGCTCAAGCAGGAATCCATCCCCTCCGTCGCGTTCGTGAACGAGTCGAAGCTCTACCGGACCGGCGAGGTGGATGCGCGTTCACGACGCTCGCGCGGGCCCTCGAGGATCCCGCGTACGCGACGCCCGATTCGTACGTCGGCAAGCCCGGCTGCTCGTGGCTGCACCGCTGGCTCTTCGGGAAGACGGGCGCCACGCGCCTCAAGGAGGAGCCGGATCCGCCACCCTTCGTCATGGACGCGTACGCGGCGATCGAGAAAAGGCGCGCCACCCGTTGAAGCGGGCCCGGTGCGCCGGCGAGCTCAGTCCTCTTCGTCGGCGTCCTTCGACCGCGCGCGCGCCTTCGCGACGGCCTGCTTGAAGCGCGGGTCCTTCCGAATCGCGTCGAGGTCCGAGTCGCTGCGCATGTGGTCCGCGCCGTCGAAGCCCGCGTCGATCGCCGCAAAGAGGCTTTCGAACGCCTTGTCCGCGTTTCCGGCACGCGACTCGGCGCACGCGAGGTTGTAGAGCGTCGTCGGCCTGCGATACCCGAGGCCGAGCGCCTTGCCGAGCGATTCGGCCGCAGCCTCCGGGCGGTCCCCCATGAGCTGCGCGTAGCCAAGGTTGTACCAGGCGATTCCGAGTGTCGGGTGCGCCTTCGCGACCTTCTCGTAGTGCGGGATCTCGCCCCGCCACGCCGTGCGCGCGGTGTGCGGGAGAAAGTTGCCCATGAAGCCCTCGACCCCGGCGTCGAGCGACAGGTCCTCGGCGAGGTTGACGAGCTCGGCAAAGCGCTTCTCGCCCTGGATGCTGTCGAGGTCGTCGTCCCTCTCCATGTGCCGCGCGTCCGTGTAGCCTTGCTCGATCGCCTTCTGGAGCGTGTCGAGGGCCTCGGCCTTCTTTCCTGCGCGGGCGAGCGCGCAGGCGGCGTTGTACATCGAAGCCGCGACGCGGTTTCCGGCGGCCGCGGACGCGCGGAAGGCCTTCTCGGCAAGGTCGTACCTGCCTGCGTTCAGGAGGTCCATGCCGGTCCGGTAGAGCGCGGGGCCATCCTTGGCGCCGGCCGCGACGAGGCCCTCGTAGCGGGCGGCCGCAGCCGACCCGGAGCGGGGCGGCGCCGCCCCGGCAGGGGCGGCCACGGTGAAGGCGAGGGCGGCGACGAAAGCGGCGGCCAGGGCCCCGACGGGCTTGGGATGGCTCTTCATGGGAAGAGATACGCACCAGGCAGGAAAGGGTTCCGGTGGTTATCGCGCCGCGAGGAGCTTCTGGACGCGCGCCGTGAACATCGCGAACATCCTCTGGCCCGTCGCGGAGTTCTTCGCGACCCATTCCGCGTTCTGGAAGGCGACGGGCGAGACGTCGCGGCGGAGCTCATCGAGGTAGGGCGCGACCCGGGCGAAGAGGAACATCCCCTCGCCGGCGGATTCCATGAAGTAGTCGGCATTCACGATGCCGTGCTTCACGGTGCCGTAAACCATCTCCCAGTACGTCGTTGTCTGGCGCCACGGCGCGTTCAGCGGGTGGTCGACTTTCGTCACCGCGAGAACGTCCTCGTAGGACTTCGGCCAGAAGTCGCGGTTGATCGCGTTGCGCGATTCGCGCATCACGGTCTCGCGGCGCAGCTCGTACGCCCGGAACGCGAGCTCGGCGTCGTGGTGGTCGGGGTGGTCTTTGCCCATCGCTCAGCCCCGCATTGGCGTGTAGCCGGTGCAGAAGTGCTCGACCATTTTGAGGTCCACGGTCGGGCGCGGCGTCTGCCCGTTCGATCGCAGCCGGAAAATCTCGAACCGCACGCCGGGCTTCGCCACCGGGCGAACGCTCAGACGGTGGATCGCGTCCGGCGTGATCGCGTACGCGCCGCACTCCTCGCAGTCCACCGAGACGCCGACGACGGACGACGCAAAGAGGGTGTGCTCCTCGCTGATGGACGCCGGGAAGTTGCAGAGGAAGCACTTCTCGGGCGCCGGCGCGGGGGTGGGGGCGGGCGTCTCGCTCATCGGCAGGATCTTACGACGGGAGCCGTGTAGGCTTGCGCCCCATGAGACGTCCCGACCCCGGCCTCCTTTTCGTCCTCCCCCTCCTCGCCCTCGCCCTCACGCGGCCGTCGCGCGCCCGGGCGGCCGATCCGGCCGAAAAACCGGCGTATCCGCCCACGCGTACGACCGACGCCGCGGACGTCCTGCACGGCGTCCCGGTCCGTGACCCTTACAGGTGGCTGGAGGACGAGAAGAGCCCAGAGGTCCAGGTCTGGATGAAGGCGCAGGACGACTTCACCCGGCAGCGGCTCGCGCCCCTGCCGGAGCGCGCCGCCATTGCCGCGCGCCTGAAGGAGCTCCTCTACCTCGACAGCCTCGGCGCGCCGATCCACCGCGGCACGCGCTACTTCTTCACGCGGCGGCACGCCGACCGGGAGAAGTCGATCGTGTACTGGAAGGAAGGCGCGGACGGCGACGAGAAGGTCCTCCTCGACCCGAACGGCTGGTCCGCGGACGGCAGCGCCGGGCTCGGCGCGTGGAGCGTTTCGTGGGACGGCACGAAGGTCGCGTTCCAGAAGAAAGTGAACAACTCCGACGAATCGACGCTTTGCGTGATGGACGTCACAACGGGGAGGGTCTCGGAAGTCGACGTCATCGAGGGCGCCAAGTACGCATCGGCCTCGTGGACGCCCGACGGCTCCGCCTTCTACTACACGAAGCTCCCCGTCGATCCGAAGATCCCCGCCTCCGAGCGGCCGGGCTGGGCGGACATCCGCCTGCACCGGATCGGGACCGACCCGAAGAGCGACGCCCTCGTGAAGGCGAAGCTCGGCGATCCGACCACGTTTCAAAACGTCCACATCACGCGCGACGGGCGCTTCCTCTTCCTCGCGGTCGCGCACGGCTGGACGTCGACGGAGATCTGGTTCCGCGACCTCGAGAAGGAACCCGCCGGCACGGCCTGGACGCCGCTGACCGCGGGCGTCAAGGCGCACTTCGACGTGGAGACGTACGGCCGGACGTTCTTCGTCCAGTCGGACGACGGCGCGCCGAAGGGCCGCATCTTCGCCGTCGATCCCGCGAGGCCCGCGCGCGCGGCGTGGAAGGAAATCGTCCCCGAGCGAAAAGACGCCTCCCTCCAGAACTTCCACGTCGTCGGCGGGAAGCTCGCCCTCGACTACCTCAAGAGCGCCTCGAGCCTCCTCGAGATCCGCAACCTCGACGGGACCCCCCTGCGCGAGGTCCCGCTGCCCGGCATCGGGTCCGCGAGCAACCTCTCGGGACGGGACGACGAGGACGAGGCGTACTTCTCGTTCACGTCCTTCACGACGCCGACGTCGATCTACCGGACGTCCGTCAAGACAGGCGCGACGTCGCTCTACTTCCAGGTGAAGGTGCCGGCCGACGTCTCGCCCTACACGGTGACGCAGGTCTTCTACCCGTCGAAGGACGGCACGCGCGTCTCGATGTTCATCGTCCACCGCAAGGACTTCAGGCGGGACGGGGCGGCGCGCGCGGTGCTCGAGGGATACGGCGGCTTTCTCGTCTCGGAGACGCCCGTCTTCATGGCCTCCCTCTTCCCGTGGCTCGAGCGCGGCGGCATCTACGCCGTTCCCAACCTTCGCGGCGGCGGCGAGTACGGCGAGGAGTGGCACGAGGCCGGGATGCTCCTGAAGAAGCAGAACGTCTTCGACGACTTCGCGGCGGCGGCGGCGTACCTCGAGAAGGAGAAATGGACGTCGAGAGAGCGCCTCGTCCTGCGCGGCGGGTCGAACGGCGGCCTCCTCCTCGGCGCGATGGTCGCGCAGCATCCCGGGCTCTTCCGCGTCGCGCTCTGCGGCGTCCCGCTCCTCGACATGGTGCGGTACCACCTCTTCGGCTCCGGCAGGACGTGGATCTCCGAGTACGGCTCGGCGGACGACGCGGCGCAGTTCAAGGCGCTCCACGCCTACTCGCCGTACCACCACCTCAAGGCCGGGACGAAGTACCCGTCCGTCCTTCTCCTCTCGGCGGACAGCGACGACCGCGTGGACCCGATGCACGCGCGCAAGTTCGCCGCCGCTCTCCAGGCGGCCACGACGGGCGGTCCTGTTCTCCTCAGGATCGAGAAGCACGCGGGGCACGGAGGCGCCGACCTCGTGAAAGCCGCCGTCGAGGCGCGCGCGGACGAGTACGCGTTCGCCCTCTCGGAAACCCCGGGCAGCGTCCCGGCGCCGTCGGTGAAGAACTGAGGTGACCGACGACGCCCGAACCCTCGCCGCGGAGGTCGCACGCCGGCGCACCTTCGCGATCATTTCGCACCCGGATGCGGGCAAGACGACGCTGACGGAGAAGCTGCTCCTCTACGGCGGCGCGATCCACCTCGCGGGCTCCGTGAAGACGCGCAAGAACCAGCGGCACACGACAAGCGACTGGATGGAGCTCGAGCGCCAGCGCGGGATCTCGATCACGACGAGCGTCCTGCAGTTTCCGTACGGCGGCCACCACGTGAATCTCCTCGACACGCCGGGCCACAACGACTTCTCCGAGGACACGTACCGCACACTCGCCGCCGCGGACGCGGCCGTCATGCTCATCGACAGCGCCAAGGGCGTCGAGCCGCAGACGATCAAGCTCTTCGAGGTCTGCCGCCTGCGGCGGATCCCGATCGTCACGTTCGTCAACAAGATGGACCGCGCCGGCAAGGACCCGCTCGACCTCATGGACGAGATCGAGCGCGTGCTCGGAATTCCCTGCCATCCCGTCACGTGGCCGATCGGCTCCGGGCCGGACTTCCAGGGCGTGTACGACCGCTGGGGCAAGACGCTCCTGCGCTACGAGCGCGGCGACGCGGCCAAGGGCGAGCGCGTCGCGCCCGTGGACGTGTCGCTCGACGATCCGGACTTCGTGGCTTCGCTCGGCGCCGCCGCGCACGCGACGCTGAAGGACGAGCTCGAGCTCCTGGAGTCGGGGTACGCCTTCGACCAGAAGGCGTTTCTCTCGGGCGACGTCACGCCCGTCTTCTTCGGAAGCGCTGTGAACGACTTCGGCGTCGAGCCGTTCCTCCAGCGTTTCCTCGACCTCGCCCCGCCTCCGCTGCCGCGGGCCTCGACGAGCGGCCTCGTGGATCCGCTCCTCCCCCGCTTCTCCGGGTTCGTATTCAAGATCCAGGCGAACATGGACCCCGCGCACCGCGACCGCGTCGCGTTCGTGCGCGTCGTCTCGGGGAAGTTCACGCGCGGAATGGAGGCGACGCACGCGCGCACGGGGAAGACCCTCAAGCTCGCCAAGCCCCTCTCGTTCCTCGCGCAGGAGCGCACGCTCGTCGAGGAGGCGTGGGCCGGAGACATCCTCGGCCTCTGGGACCCGGGGAACCTCCGGATCGGCGACTCCCTCGCGGAGGGCGCGGCGATCGAATACGAGGGCATCCCGCGCTTCACGCCCGAGTTCTTCAACCGCGTCGTCATGCTCGACCCGGCGAAGCGCAAGCAGCTCAAGAAAGGGCTCGACCAGCTCTCCGAGGAAGGCGCCGTCCAGGTGTTCCACGATCCGGACCGCATGGAGCGCGACCCGGTCCTCGGCGCCGTCGGCGTCCTGCAGTTCGAGGTCATCCAGCACCGGCTGCGCGCCGAGTACGGCGCGGAGATCTCGTACGCGCGCCTGCCGTTCACGCTCGCGCGATGGGTCGAGGGGGAAGGCTTCGAGGCCCGCCGCTTCGACGACCCGCCGAGCGTCGCCTCGCTCGTCGACCTCGAGGGGCGGCCGCTCGTCCTTTTCCAGAGCCCGTGGCACCTCGAGCGCGCCCAGCGCGAGAACCCGAAGCTCACGTTCGTCGCGGCCGTCCAGCCGGGGCGCGCGAAGGCGTCGGCCTAGGGGACGGGACGGAACCCGGGCGGCGAAAGCCTCAGGACGAACTGGTAGGCGAGCGGTCCCGGCAGGAACGCCGCCGCCTTCCGGCGCATCCCGTGGGAGACGAGCTTGCGCAGCGGGAACGCGTTCGTAGTGAAGGCCGTCTCCTCGACGACAAGTCCGGCCCCGGCACACACCTCGAGGATCGACTCTCTCGTGAAGAAACGCAGATGCGTCCGGTCGAGGATCCCCGTCTCGACGTAGTCGAACCGGCCGACGAGGAGGCCGAGGCGCACCGTCCAGTGCGCGACGTTCGGGACGGACACGATCAGCCTTCCGCCCGGCGCGAGCAGCCCGGCGAGCGCTGAGAGGGCGCGCCCCGGGTCGGGAAGGTGCTCGAGAACGTCGAGCGCGAGGACGGCGTCGTAGGGCCCGGAGACGCCGGCCCACGGCGGCGCCGAGGAAAGGTCGACGCAGGCGACGCTCCGGTACGCCTCGCGCGCGACGGCCGCGGCCGCGGCGTCGCCCTCGATCCCGTCGAAGACGACGCGGAGCTTCTCGCGCGCGGCGCGGCCGACGTATCCCGTGTTACACCCTACGTCTAGCACGGCGTCGCCGTCCTTCAGCCAGCCGAGCGCGATCGCGTAGACGGAATCCCGCCCGATCGCCGCCGCGTCCGCAGCGTAGCGGAGCGCGCCTTCGCCCACTACTTCGTCGCCGGTTCCTTCCCGCCGTACGCGTAGTAGAGGATCGTCACCCAGACGTCCGGCTTGATGAAGCCCTTGCCCCATTTCTCGTCGAGCGCGGCCGTCGGCTTCGCCGCCTTCACCTCGTCGAGCGTCTTCCCTGCCGCAACGAGCGGCTTCACCGCGTCGCGCGAGGCCGCGAGCATGTCGCGATAGGCCTTCACGTCGGCTTTCGAAGCGAGGGGGCCGTGGCCCGGAATGATCTTCGTCGACCCGTCGGCCGCGGCGAGAACGCGGTCCGCCGCGGCGATCATCCCGTCCACCGAGCCTCCCGACGAAAGGTCGACGACCGGGTACATCCCGTTGAAGACCGTGTCGCCGCCGTGAATGACGTTCGCCTTGCGGAAGTAGACGATCACGTCGCCGTCCGTGTGCGCCGGCGGGACGTGGACCGCGTCGACGTCCTCGCCGTTCACGTGGAAGGACAGCGACTCGGCGAACGTCACGAGCGGCAGCGCGGCGGCGGGCGACGCGGGCACGGTGCGGTCGAAGAGCTTGATGAACTGGTCCTTCGACATCCGCTTGCGGACGTTCTCGTGCGCGACGAGGACGGCCCCGGCCTTCCCGAGGCTCTCGTTCCCGCCCACGTGGTCGCCGTGCCAGTGAGTGTTCAGGACGAAACGGATGGGCTTGTCGGAGATCGCCGCAACCGCGGCCCTGATTCTGTCGCTGAGCGGCGCGTACTGGTCGTCGACGAGGAAGACGCCGTCCGGTCCGGCAGAGACTCCGATGTTGCCGCCGGCCCCGGTCAGCATCCAGAGGCCGTCGGCGACCTTCTCGGCCTTGATCTCGACTTTCGAGAAGTCCTGCTGGGCGGCGGCGGGGAGGGCAAAAAGGAGGCCGGCGAGAAGGAGTGTCTTTCGCATGGGAAGATTCTAGTCGGAAGACAAGAACGAAGATTTCTTAGAAGGTGAATATGACGATGCCCACCTGACGCATCATCGTGCCTGTGGCGGTCGCCGCCCTCTCCCTCTTACTTTCAGAGAATCTCGTCTCCTCCCCTCTTCCTCCCGATCTCCTCGACGCCGGCGTCGAGCGCGCATTTCTCGTCGGCCACAGCATGGGGACGCCCGTGGCGCGGCAGTGCTGGCGGAAGTACCCCGCGAAGACGCTCGGGATCGCCGCCGTGGACCTCGCGATCTGGAAGGACGATCCGATCAAGGCGCCGCTCCTCGTCCTCGTGGCGAAGAGCCCCATGTGGAGCGCCGACTACTTCGCCTACGTGAAGACGCTGAACCCGGACGCGAAGATCGTCGAGATCGCCGGTGCTGGACATTTCGTCATGCTCGAGAGACCGGCCGAGGTGAACGCGGCCCTCGTCGCGTTCGCGGCGAAGGCCGGGGCGATCCCTAAGCCTTCCCCAGCTCCAGCGCCTTGAAGCCCGTCCCCGCGCCGCGCGGATCGAGGAGAAACGCGAGGGCGCTCTCGCGCGCTGCGCGGGCCGCGGCGTCCTTCACGTGCCGCGAAAGGAACGCCCCTTGGGTCTCGAGCGGCAAGACGTCGAAGCCCGCCTCGGCGGCCCACGCCGCGACGTCCGTGAAGTTCACGTCGGCTGTGACGTCGGCCTTGCCGCCCCACCGGTAGAGATCCTCTCCCTCCAGACGCTGATGGTGCGCGTACCCGCGCACCGTACCCTGAGGCCTCCGCTCGTAGAGCGACTCGATCGTGTCGCCGTAGTCCAGAAGAAGGAAAGAACCGAGGAGAAGAGAAGATGTCTTTGAAAGGAAGAAAGAGCGGACGGAAGGAGCGATTTCGATGCGTTGCCCCTCTGGCCACGGGCGCGAGAGCGCGCTGAAGGCCCCGGGCGCCGTGTTCTTCGCGCCTTCACCCGAAACGCTCTGCCATTCCTCCCGCCACATATCCCCATTCAAAGAAATCTCTAATTCCTCCCAGCCCTCGCTCCCCCACCTCAGGACGCGCACGGGAAACGCGTCGAGGAGCTCCGAGGCGTAGACGACCGCCCGGCCGCCGCAGGCGGCGAGAGCCTCCTCCATCGTCTCGTGCCACGTCGCGCGCGCGCCGAGGCGCTCGCGCTGCTGCTCGCGCAGGACGGGCGAGGTCTCGACGAGATGGAGCGACACGGCCCGGCTCGCGACGAGCGGGAGCGACGCGAGGACCGCCTCGGCGAGCTCGCCGGTCCCGGGCCCCGCCTCGACGAGGTGCCACCGTGCGAAGGGCCCGCCGAGCGCGCGGCGCCGCGCGGCCGCCCAGGCCGCAACCGCTTCGCCGAGCGCCGGGTGCAGCGTCGAGGCGGTCGCGAAGTCGCCCCGCGGCCCCACGCGCACGTGCCGCGCGTAGTACCCGACCTCAGGGTCGTGCAGGGCGAGGCGCATCCACTCCTCGAACGTCACGGCGCCCCCGGCCTCCGCGACGCGGCGGGCGAGGGCGGGCACGGGCGGACGCGGCACCCGGCCATGATCCGACAGGACCGGCCATCGCGCCCGAGTCGCAGTTGCAGAAACGCGCGTAAAATCCCGCCCATGAGCCAGCCTCCCCACGACTGGACGAACATCCTCTTTCTCTGCCTGACCCCTCTCGTCGGCTTCGGCGGCACCGCGTGGTACGCCGCGACACAGGGGATCGTCTGGTGGGAGCCGGTTCTCGCGCTCGCGCTCCAGAACTCGGCGCTGCGCTGGGCGCGCGACCACCGCGACCACCAACACCCGTCGAAGCTCAGAATTCCCGCGTTTGACCGGGAGCGGGGGTGGTGCTACTTTCCCCGGTCTCTCCGACCCGGGTGGGGCTGTAGCTCAGTTGGGAGAGCGCCTGAATGGCATTCAGGAGGTCGACGGTTCGATCCCGTTCAGCTCCACCATCTCTGCTCGTTCCGAACGGCCGCCCGTTACAATCGCGCCGCAACTCATGTCCATATCCATGGGCACCCGGCTCGGACCCTATGAGATCGTCGGTCCGCTCGGCGCTGGCGGCATGGGCGAGGTCTACCGGGCGCGCGACGAGCGGCTCAAGCGCGACGTCGCGATCAAGGTGCTGCCGCCGTCGTACACGCAGGACGCGGACCGTCTGCGGCGCTTCGAGCTGGAAGCACAGGCCGCCGGCGCGCTGAACCACCCGAACATCACGGCCGTCTACGACCTCGGCACGCACGACGGCGCGCCGTACATCGTGACCGAGCTCCTCGAGGGAGAGACGCTGCGCGCGCGGCTCGCGGGCGGCGCCCTCCCGGTCCGCAAGGCCGTCGACACCGCCGTCCAGATCGCGCGCGGACTCGCCGCCGCGCACGAGAAGGGGATCATCCACCGGGACCTCAAGCCGGAGAACCTGTTCCTCACGAAGGACGGGCGCGTCAAGATCCTCGACTTCGGCCTCGCGAAGCTCACGCAGACCGACGCGCCGGGCGGGCAGCAGACGAACCTTCCGACGGCGACGGCCGGCACGGAGGCCGGCGTCGTGATGGGGACGCTCGGCTACATGTCGCCCGAGCAGGTAAAGGGACAGCCCACCGATCAGCGGTCAGACCTCTTCTCGTTCGGCGCGATCCTCTACGAGATGCTCTCCGGGAGCCGTGCATTCCACCGCGGCTCGGCCGCTGAAACGATCTCGGCGATCCTGCGCGAGGAGCCTCCGGACCTCTCCGCGACGAACCGCAACGTCCAGCCCGGCCTCGAGCGCATCGTCCGTCATTGCCTCGAAAAGAACCCGGAGGAGCGCTTCTACTCGGCGCGCGACCTCGCCTTCGACCTCGAGGCGCTCTCGAGCCTCTCGGGGACGGGCGAGGCGGCGGCGCGAACGGGCACGCCCGGGGTCCGGCCGTCGCGCCGCTTCCTCGCGGCGGCGGTCGTCGTCGCGGCGCTCGTGGGAGCGGGCCTCACGTTCGCGGTGCTTCGACGCGGAGGCCCGGCGCGCGCGCCGTCGTTCCGGCAGCTCTCCTTCCGCCGTGGCGTCATCTGGGACGCGCGTTTCGGCTCGGACGGGACATCGGTCTTCTACAACGCGGCCTGGGAAGGCGGCGAGTCGGAGGTCCTCGTCGGGCGCGCCGACGGTTCGGACGCGCGCCCGTACGGCCTGAAGGGGGCGGACGTCCTCGCCGTCGCCCCGAACGGCGACGTCGCCGTCGCCCTCGGCGCGAAGTTCTCCGGGCCCTTCTCCCGGAAGGGGACGCTCGCGCGCACGGCGTCGACGGGCGGCGGCGCGCCGCGCGAGCTCCTCGAGGACGTCGAGGCCGCCGATTTCTCCCCGGACGGCAAGGACCTCGCCGTCGTGCGGATGTCCGCGGGCCGCCGCCGCCTCGAGTACCCGCCCGGGAAGATCCTCTACGAGACGGCGGGCTGGATCAACGGCGCCCGATTCTCACGCCGCGGGGACCGGATCGCGATCGTCGACCACCCGGTCGTGGGCGACGACGGCGGGGCCATCGCGGTCGTCGACCTCCAGGGGAAGAAGACGACGCTGACGCCGGTCTACGCGAGCCTCTGGGGCCTCGCGTGGTCGCCCGACGGTTCCGAGGTCTGGTTCGCCGCGGCCGAGACCGGCGGCAACCGGGCGCTCCGGGCCGCGACGCTCACGGGGAAGACGCGCGTCCTCTTCGCGGGCGCCGGCGCGCTGAATCTCCACGACGTCTCGCGCGACGGGCGGGTGCTCGCGACGCACGAAGTCATCCGGGTGGGCCTCGTCGTGCGCGGGCCCGGGGCGCCGGCCGAGCGCGATCTGTCGTGGTTCGACTGGACTCTCCTCGGCGACATGTCGTCGGACGGCCGGACCGTCCTTTTCACGGAATCCGGTGAAGGCGGCGGTGCCGGCTACTCGTGCTTCCTGAGGAGCATGGACGGCTCGCCCGCGGTCCGCCTCGGCGAAGGCCAGGCCCTGTCGCTGTCACCCGACGGCAAGCGCGTCCTCGCGCTCGTCCATCCGACGGGCGACCGGAAGCTCGCGATCTACCCGACGGGCGCCGGGGAGCCCAAGGTTTTCTCGCTGCCGAATCTCTTCGTCACGACCGCCGCGTGGCTGCCCGACGGGCGCCGCATCCTGCTGACCGCATCGGAGCGCGACAAGGATGAGCGCGTTTATCTCGTCGACGCCGAAAGCGGGGACCCGAAGCCGCTCACGCCGGAGGGCCACACGGTCCCGAACGGGATGCGGCTCGTCGACGCCAAGCGGTTTGTCGCACGCGGCCCGAAGGGATCGGTCGCGCTCTGGTCGATTGACGGGGGCGAGCCCGTCGCTCCGACGGGCTTGCGCCCAAACGATCTTTTTCACGGCGCCGTGGGGAAGGACGGGATCGTCTGGCTGCGCCGGGGAGGGAGAGGGAGCCTCCCGGCGCATCTCGTCCGCTTCGACCTCGCGACCGGCAAGGAGGAGCCCTGGCGCGACCTCTCCCCGGCGGATCCGACGGGGATCGTGGACGTCATCACGGTCCGCGTTGCGCCCGACGGCAGCTCGTACGCCTTCTCCTACGGCCGGCAGCTCTCCGACCTGTACGCGATCGAGGGTTTGAAGTAGAGGGCGTGGGCGCGAGCCGCGCCAGGACCGCAGTTCGATAATCGGCCAGGATGCTCCACCACTTACCTTTCCCCTCTTCTCGGCGAGTTCGCGGCGAGTTCGCAGGAAGCGGCCTGCTGAGCGTCCAGCGTTCGCGCCGCGAGGCTCAAGTCTCGCGGACGAACATACCGTCATGGCGGGCGTACGCTTTACTCCCAGCGGAACACGCGGGACGAGATCGCGATGCAGACAACGAACACCAGACAAAGCGCCGCGACGTCCCCAAGATGGGCGCTCCAGCCCTCACCTCTCCAGATTCCCTGCAGCAGCGATACGGCGTACGGCATCGGCAGCGCTCGCGTCACCGTCTGGAGCCACGGTGGCAGCACTTCGAGCGGCACGAACAGCCCGGACAGCGCGATCATCGTCGCGATCAGAATCGACACCAGCGCCGGCACGCCACCCGGGCCGAGCAGGCCGCTCGACCACGACGGAGGAGTCCGCGCATCTCTCGCCCTAGTCCCGCAGGGAGTGCCCGGTGAGCTTCAGGAAGACGTCCTCGAGGCTCGGGAGCACGGTCCGAAAGTCGCGAACGTGGATCCGGCTCTCGGAGAGGCACTGGATGACTTCCGTCACGAAGGCGTCACCGGTGCCCTTCAGCGTGAAGCGTCCCTCCTCTTCGGTCACCGACTCGATCCCGGGGATCCGAGCGAACGGTGCGGCGGCGTGGGGAGCATCCGTTACCAGGATCACGCTTCGCACGGGACAGTGCCGGGCGACGAGGCGCTCCGGTCCGTCGACGTCAATGATCCGGCCGTGCTCGATGATGGCGACGCGATCGCACAGCCGCTCGGCCTCCTCCATGAGGTGGGTCGTCAGAAACACCGT
>Ga0315271_10000132_pt1 | contig 35775 bp, 41 predicted proteins | sample C3_top_MG_FD_204664 | JGI IMG/M metagenome (GOLD analysis project Ga0315271, IMG submission 204664) | Sediment microbial communities from Yellowstone Lake, YNP, Wyoming, USA - C3_top | ecosystem: Environmental > Aquatic > Freshwater > Lake > Sediment | place: USA: Wyoming | collected 2017-08-01
CAACAAGATGCGGGCGACCGGGTGCGGACAATTAGGCAAGCGAACTCAACAGCCCTTTCGCATCGGATTTTTGCTTGTCGCTGCCTTCGGCCAGCACTTCGTTGAGGATTTCGCGCGCGCCTTCCTTATCACCCATTTCCACATAGGCGCGGGCAAGGTCGAGCTTGGTGCCCACTTCGTCGAGTTCGAGTTCGTTGCCGCCCGCATCACCCAGGTCAAGATCAAGGCCGCTGAAATCGAATTTGCTGTCCGGGCCATTGTCTTCTTCCAGACCCAGATCAAGTTTCAGCGTGTCATCCTCATCTACGGGCAAATCCAGCTCCGGCAAGTCAAAATCAAGTCCCTGGGTATCCGCTTCCGCGTAGCCCGCTTCGGCCACCGCAGCCGACGCGGGTTGACTGTCGAAATTAAGGACGTGCCCCGCAGATTCGAACTCCATCGGCGCGCTGGCGATCACCGGAGCAGGTTCCGGCTCGGCCATAAATACCGTTGCAGGCTCAGCTTCAAAAGACACTGCGCCACCCGCAATCGCTGCGCTGGCCGCCACCGTTGCCACGGAAGCGGCGGGAGCCGACTGCACGCCGCCATACAAGGGGTTGGTCGGGTCGATGCTGCGGCCCATTTCACACGCCTTGTCCCACAGCGAACTCGGCTTGTTGCCCAGCGCGGCATACAATTCGCCGGCGACCGCTTCGAATGCCACAGCATTGCGTCGCGCGGCGTAGATTTCCAGAAGCTTGACGCGAATTTCATGGCGATCCGGATTTTTTCCGATGGCTTCCTTGAGGATTTCTTCGGCTTGCGCATCGCGCCCATAAGCCATGTAGACCTCGGCTTCGGCGATCGGATCAACATCGTGGGTATCGATGGTGCCCAAGCCCGCCTGGCTGAAATCGGTGAGGAAGGAAGTATCACCGGTATTGACGCTGCCGCCCGATGCGGCGCCACCGATGACAGAAGTGGGTTGCACATCGCCACCGCTCATGATGCTGTCATCAAGCGCGGCGCCGGTTTTGCGACGGCGATTGCCGCCCGCCATCATCCACCACAGCACCCCGCCCAGACCCAATGCAGCGAGGCCGGCGCCCCAATACATCGGATTGGCGAGCAAGGGGGCGTACCAGTTTTCAGCGGGTTCGGGGCTGGCCGCCGGCGCTTCGACCACTGGGGCAGGCGTCGGCTTGGCTGCGGGCTTGGGCGCAGGTTTGGGCGTCGGCGCCGCAACCACTGGTGCTGCAACCACGGGCGTGGATGGCGGCGGCGTTAGCGCCTTCTCTTTCATCTCGACCAGCTTCTGCATATCCTGGACCTGCTTTTCCAGCATGGTCACGCGCTGATCCGATTCCTTCAGCGCTTTTTCGCGCGCGGTCGCATCTTCTTCCTGCGCCCGCAGTTTGTCCTGCATGGCGCGGGTTTGGTCGGCTTTGCCTGTGGCGGCAGTCGGCGGCGTCACTTTGGACAGTTTCAGCACATCCTTCTGCGCCTCAGGCGCCGGCTTGGCGCGATCCTCCACTTTGGGCGTGATCTTGCCGCTGCTGGCTTGGCTCGGCGCGGGTTTGACTTCAGGCGCCGCTGCTACGGCGCCGGCCAGTTTCTGCCGATACGCTTGCCAGTCATCCGCTTGCAGCTTGATTTCACGCACTGCTTCCTTCTGCGGAATGGCGGCGACTGCTTCGGCTGACGGCACCTCAAGTGTCTTGCCTGTTTTCAGGCGGTTCATGTTGCCGTCGAAGGCCTTGGGATTCTCACGGTAAAGCCCCAGCAGCGTCTGCTCCAGGCTCACCCCTGACGGACGGACGCGGTTGGCAATCCCCCCCAGCGTGTCGCCCCGCTTGACCGTCACACTGCCCGGAGCAGCGGTCTGCGGGACAGGCGCGAGCGCCGGTTTGGATGCAGTTGTCGGGATCGGTGGATTAGATATGGCAGGCGCCGGCGTTGGCGCTTGCGTGGCTGGAGCGGGAGCGGGCGCCGGCTTGGCAGCGGGGGCAGGCGTCACCGCCGTCGTCGGCGCTACAGCTTGCTGTGCAGCGACGCCGGGCGGATCGAGCAACATGGTGTATTCGCGCACCAGACGGCCAGACGCCCAGCTCAGCTCGATCAACATATCGACAAAAGGATCGTTCACCGGGCGGCTGGATGTCACTTTCAACACGGACTTGCCGTTGGATTTTTTCTCGACCGCGAAGCGCAGAGAGGACAACACCGGAGAAAATTCGACATGCGCATCGCGAAAAGCCTGATCGGAGGCCAGGGTGGCCGACAGGCTGTCGAGCTCGGCCTTGTCCGCCGCAAACAGCTCGATCTCGGCTGTGAGCGGCTGACCCAGCGCCGAGGTGACCGACATCTTGCCCAGGCCGGCGGCATTCGCCATCAGCGGCATAGCGATCAGGCCGGCGGCCACCAGTTGGGTGGTGAAGCGCTTCAATTTCATCCGTAATCTCCCTTTTAACCCCGCGCGGCGGGGCTGTTGAATCCTTAACGCCATTATTGACGGCTCAGCAGGCGCAATCTTTAGAGCACAAACCGCACCAACACTGGCTTTACGCCGTAATCCCTTGTTCTGTCAGGCTTCCAACAGGATGCGCAGCATGCGGCGCAGCGGTTCCGCCGCGCCCCACAACAACTGGTCGCCCACCGTGAAAGCGGTCAGATATTGCGGCCCGAGGTTCAACTTGCGCATCCGCCCGATCGGCACCGTGAGGGTGCCGGTCACCGCCGCCGGGGTCAGTTCGCGCATGGTGATGTCGCGGTCGTTCGGCACTACTTTCACCCAGTCGTTGTGTGAGGCAATCAGGCTGTGGATGTCGGCCAGCGGCACGTCGCGGGTCAGCTTGATGGTGAGCGCCTGCGAATGGCAACGCATCGCGCCGACGCGCACGCACAGGCCGTCAATCGGAATCGGATTCGCACTGCGACCCATGATCTTGTTGGCTTCGACCTGCGCCTTCCATTCTTCCTTGGACTGCCCCGATTCGAGCGCAACGTCGATCCACGGAATCAGATTGCCCGCCAGCGGCACTGGCCAGGCATCGGTCGGATAACGATCGGAGCGGATGAAGGCGGCAACTTTCCTGTCGATTTCCAGAATGGCTGAAGCCGGATCGCCGATCAAATCAGCCACCTCGGTATGCACCGCGCCCATCTGGGAAATCAGCTCGCGCATGTTGCGCGCGCCCGCGCCCGACGCCGCCTGGTAGGTCATCGGCGACACCCATTCGACCAAACCGGCGTCGAACAGCCCGCCCATCGCCATCAGCATCAAGGACACGGTGCAGTTGCCGCCAACGTAGGTTTTGACGCCGCTGGCGATACCGTCCCGGATCACCTTGCCGTTGACCGGGTCGAGGATGATGATGGCGTCGTCCTTCATCCGCAGCGTCGAGGCGGCGTCGATCCAGTAGCCGTTCCAGCCCGCCGCACGCAGCTTGGGATAGATTTCCTTGGTGTAATCGCCGCCCTGCGCGGTGATGATCGCGTCGCATTGCTTCAAATCATCAATGCTGTTGGCGTCTTTCAGCGGCGGCGCCTCCCTGCCAATATCCGGTCCTTTACCGCCGACATTGGAAGTGGTGAAAAACACCGGGTCTATCAGGTCGAAATCGCGTTCGTCCTTCATCCGCCCCATCAGCACCGAACCCACCATTCCGCGCCAGCCGATCAGTCCTACTTTTTTCATCATGTTCGTCTCCAAATAACCTGGTTAGGCGTTAGGGGTAAGGCGTGAGGACACCCTATCCCCTCACCCCTCACAAACTTTTCACCACTGCATCGCCCATCTCGCTGCACGACACCTTCTGCGTACCCGCCGTCCAGATGTCGCCGGTGCGCAAGCCCTGCGCAATCACCTTTTTCACCGCATTTTCGATGCGGTCGGCAGTCGCTAGATCGGCGAAGGTGTAGCGGTACATCATCGCCACCGACAATATCGTCGCCAGCGGATTCGCCAGATTTTTGCCGGCAATGTCGGGCGCGGAGCCGTGGATCGGTTCGTACATGCCCTTGTTGTGTTCGTCGAGCGAGGCCGACGGCAACATGCCGATGGAGCCGGACAACATCGACGCGGCATCCGACAAAATATCGCCGAAAATGTTGCCGGTGACGATGGTGTCGAACTGCTTCGGCGCGCGGATCAACTGCATTGCGGCGTTATCGACATACATGTGCGACAGCGCAACCTCGGGGTAGTCTTTCGACACCTCGATCATCACTTCCTTCCACAGTTCGGAGCATTCCAGCACGTTGGCTTTTTCGACCGAGCACAGTTTCTTGCCGCGTTTCATCGCGATGCCGAACGCCACATGCGCGACGCGCCGCACTTCGGATTCGGCATACAGCATGGTATTGAAGCCGACGCGCTCGCCCTGCCCGTTTGGACCTTGACGAATCTCGATCCCGCGCGGCTGGCCGAAGTACACATCGCCAGTCAGTTCACGCACGATCATCAGATCAAGGCCGGACACCACCTCGGGCTTCAGCGACGACGCCTCCGCCAGTTCGGGATACAACAGCGCCGGACGCAGGTTGGCGAACAGATTGAGTTCCTTGCGGATGCGCAGCAGGCCGCGCTCCGGGCGCAACGGGCGGTCAAGCGCGTCGTACTGCGGGCCGCCGACCGCGCCGAGCAACACCGCATCGGCCGCGCGCGCAAGTTTCAACGTCGAATCCGGCAACGGATCGCCCGCGGCGTCGTAGCCTGCGCCGCCGATGGGCGCGCTTTCCATTTCAATTTTTGCGCCGTCGGCTTTCAGCGCGTTCAGCACTTTGACTGCCTGCGCGACGATTTCCGGGCCGATGCCGTCACCGGGCAATACTGCAATTTTCATTGTTGTGATCCACTAAATAACCAGGGCGCTTCCTGCTTGCGCCGCGCTTCATACGCTGCGATTTTGTCAGACTGCAACAGCGTCAAGCCGATATCGTCCAGGCCGTTGAACAGCCGATGCTTGCGCCCGGCATCCACCGCAAACGGAATGGTTTCATCCGTGGGCGTGGTGACGGTTTGTTTATCCAGATCGACCGACAGCGCATAGCCCTCGTTCGCTTCGCATTCCTTGAACAGCCTGTCCACGATAGCGGCATCCAGCACGATGGGCAGAATGCCGTTCTTGAAACAGTTGTTGAAGAAAATATCGGCGAATGAGGGTGCGATGATGGCGCGAAAGCCCGCGTCTTCCAGCGCCCACGGCGCGTGCTCACGACTCGATCCGCAACCGAAATTGTCGCGCGCCAGCAGCACCGACGCACCCTGATAGCGCGGCTGATTCAGCACGAAATCCGGATTCAATGGCCGGTCGTGATTCGACTTGCCAGGCTCGCCGTGGTCGAGATAACGCCATTCGTCGAACAGGTTGGGGCCAAAGCCGCTGCGCTTGATCGACTTCAGAAACTGCTTGGGGATGATGGCGTCGGTATCGACGTTGGCACGGTCGAGCGGCGCCACCAACCCATCGAGGGTAGTGAAAGCCTGCATGAGGATTAGTTACCGGCCTTGCTGCCGGCTTTTTCAATCGAATCGCCAGCTTTCCCGACGTCCTTGCCAAAACCTTCCATGGTGTTGCAACCTGCAAGCGTCAATGCAGCAATAAACAAAACGGCAATCATCGATTTCATGAATTTCTCCTTGGAAAATAATAATGAATTAACTACAACATCCCTTGCGCCCCGCCTGCCGCGCTATTTGCACGGGCGGGCAGGGCACATCAGAATAACTGCAAAACACGCAACAGTCGCCGGGTTTGGATTTCAACAACGCCCCGCACGCGGGGCAATCGAAATACCACTGGCACGCATCGGTCGGCATGGTGCAGACGCTAACCGCGCCGCATTGCGGACACGTCAGGTTCGAGGTCGACACCGGTTCAAAAGCTGCGGACATCGACGAAGTGTCCGGCACACGCAGCGGCGGCGGCCATCGCCGGGCTGACCAAATGGGTGCGCCCGCCCTGCCCCTGCCGCCCTTCGAAATTGCGGTTGGAAGTGGAGGCACAACGCTCGCCCGGTTCCAGCCGGTCAGCGTTCATCGCCAGACACATCGAGCAGCCCGGCTCACGCCATTCAAACCCGGCGGCGACAAATATCTTATCCAGACCTTCGGCCTCGGCTTGTTGTTTGACCAGGCCGGAACCCGGCACCACCAGCGCCAGCTTGACGTTGGGCGCGACGCTGCGGCCTTGCGCCACCGCAGCGGCTTCACGCAAATCCTCGATACGCGAGTTGGTGCAGGAGCCGATGAACACTTTGTCGATGGCAATTTCAGCCAGCGGCGTGCCTGCCTGCAAGCCCATGTATTCCAGCGCGCGTGTCCAGTCGTGTTGCCTGGTTGCGCTCGGCGCATCCGCCGGGTTCGGCACACGGCCATTGATGGTGGTGACCATCTCGGGCGAGGTGCCCCAGGTGACTTGCGGTTCGATTTTGGCGGCATCGAATTCAACCACGCGATCAAACACCGCATCGCTGTCAGTGTGCAGGGTATTCCACCACGCCACCGCCTTGTCCCACGCGGCGCCGGTAGGCGAATAGGGGCGGCCTTTGACGTAGTCGATGGTGGTTTGATCGACCGCCACCATGCCCGCGCGCGCACCGGCTTCAATCGCCATGTTGCACAGCGTCATGCGGCCTTCCATCGTCAGCGCACGGATCGCTGCGCCGCCGAATTCCAGCGCGTAGCCGGTACCGCCCGCCGTACCGATTTCGCCGATGATGGCGAGCGCGATGTCCTTGGCGGTCACGCCTTTGCCCAGCACGCCTTCAACGTTCAGCAACATGGTTTTCGACGGCTTTTGCCACAGGCATTGCGTCGCCAGCACATGCTCGACTTCGGACGTGCCGATGCCGAACGCCAGCGCGCCAAACGCGCCGTGCGTAGACGTATGCGAATCGCCGCACACCACCGTCATGCCGGGCAGGGTCAGGCCTTCTTCGGGGCCGATGACGTGGACGATGCCCTGGCGGATGTCGTCCATCTTGAACTCGGTGATGCCGTATTCGGCGCAATTGGCATCGAGCGTTTCGACTTGCAGCCGCGAGATCGGGTCGGCGATGCCCTGCGAGCGGTCGGTGGTCGGCACGTTGTGGTCGGGCACGGCGATGGCCGCATCAACCCGGCGCGGCGTGCGATGCGCCAGCTTCAGGCCTTCGAACGCCTGCGGGCTGGTGACTTCGTGCACCAGATGGCGGTCGATATAGAGCAGCGTGGTGCCGTCGGCTTCGACGTGGACGACGTGGGCGTCCCACAATTTCTGGAATAAGGTGAGGCCTGACATGCGGAATAAGGCATTGGAACGCGGAAAACGTTGATTATTTCATAGCTTGACCCCTGCTGGCACGGATCATGTTGTTCGTGCCCGGATACAGCCCCCGCCTTCAGGGCATTCTGGCCTGAAACCGTGGCACGGTTCCTGATGGCTCGGCTTGCCGCAGCAACCCTGATTGTCGCCAGCGACAGCGGGGCGTATGGTCAAGTCTTACCCAGTCTTACAATCAGGAACGCCAAATGGAAACAACCCGGTTATCCAGCAAGGGGCAGGTCATCCTCCCTAAATCCGTGCGGGAATCGCATCACTGGGTGCCCGGCACTGAATTCATGGTCGTGGATACCCCCGACGGGATACTGCTTCGACCCGCCAAGTCCTTTCAGCCCACGCGCCTGGAAGAAGTCATCGGCTGCACCGGCTACAAAGGTTCCGCGAAAACGCTTCAAGACATGGAAGAGGCCATCGCTAAGGGAGTCAAGGCACGCCATGCTCGCAGTTGATACCAACCTCATCGTTAGACTGCTCGCCAATGACGACGCGGCACAAACGCGCCGTGCGGCGGCGCTGTTTGCCAGCGAACAGATTTATCTTTCAAAGTCCGCGCTGCTTGAGTCGGAATGGGTCTTGCGCTTTGCTTACGAGCTGCCGCCGCAAAACATCTTGCAGGCATTGCGCAAACTCGTCGGTCTGCCCAATGTCGTGCTGGAACAGCAGCGCGAAGTCGCGGAAGCGCTCGATGGTTTCGAGCAGGAACTCGACTTTGCCGACGCGCTGCACCTTGCCGGCAGCCGTCGCGCCGGAAGGTTCGCCACGTTCGACAAGAAACTGATCAAGCGGGCTGAGAAGCTGACGGATATCGAGTTGGTGCTGGCCTAGCCCCCGCCCCAGCCCGGGTAGGCTTTGAGGGACGGGCTGACAAAGCTTTTGGCGAGGACGATCGTGAGAAGTTACTGGCTTTGCTGCCGCACTTGCAGCACGCGACAGCAGTCAATTTTCACCTGGCCGACCGCGAGCGCCGCCTGGGTGTGGCGCAGGCGGCAGTGAATTTGTTCTGCAATGCGTTATTTTTTGCAGACCGGTCGGGGCGGGTGGTGTATCACAACCAGGCGGCGCACAAGCTGCTGGAAGATCGCGATGGCTTGCGCTTGCGGAACCACCAGTTGATGGCAGCCGACGCAGCCGAGAATCGCGCGTTGCAATTGTTGTTTGAGCCGGGAGCCGGACGGGTTTGCTGCGCAGTACATCGGCAATCCGAACTGGTGCAACTGGTGCTGAGTTTTCCGAGGCTTTGACGGCAGGTTTAGCTCAGGCCGGAAAACGGGTTAAGCAGCGGGATGCCGCAGCCCTCAAAATCGCGCGTATTGCGCGTCACCACGGTCAGACCATGTACTTGCGCCGTCCCGGCGATGAACATGTCTGCCTGACTGCGGGTCGCCCCTTGTGCCGCCAGGCGTCCGCGCAACTCGCCCGCACGCCGCGCAATATCCGGCGTGATGGGCAGCAAGGGGTGGCGGCCAAAAAAAGCTTCGATCCAGACCTGAATACGTGCATTGGGTCGCCACGCCAAACCATAGGCAATTTCTTCCTGGCTGACGACCGATAACTGAAATGCGTTCACGCCGCTCGCCCAGTCCAGCACGCCCGCATCGGGTTCAACACGACACAGTTCGCTGATGATGTTGGTGTCAAGCAGCAGCATTAGTCTTTTTTCAGCGCGTCGGCAAAGGGGTTGGTGCGATTACTGCGAGGCGGAACCGTCAAACCTTCAACCGCTTCCGCCTGCATAAGCTGACGCAATTCCGCCATTTCCCGCGCGAGCGTCGTCTGATTGACCTGCTTTTGCCAGGATTCAATGTCGTTCAAGGTGGAGGGGTTGATAATAGCCGCGACCAGCGTGCCGCGATTGTGGACAAGCTGCGGCGCTTCCTTGGCCTGTCGCACGACTTCCGAAAACTGCTGTTTGGCTTCGGCAATACTCCATGACATGGTCGGCTCCTTTACGTCCATCAATTATGGACAATATAGACATCATTGAGCCTCAAGGCAAATTCTACGGCCTGCGGCAGTCGCCCCACAGTTCAAGCGGAGCGCGGGGAGGCTGATTTGCCCCACACCGCATACACCGCCCACGCCAGCGCAGCGCTGACGGCGGCCAGGGTAAACGTCCAGGCCGACCCGAGCGACTCCCAGGTTAGGCCGCTCGCCAGCCCGCCGATGGTACCGCCGACGCCATACGACAAGCTCGTATACAACGCCTGCCCGCGCGCCTGATGGCGACCGCGAAAATGCTGGTGGATGAGCGCCACCGCCGCCGCGTGATAGGTGCCGAAGGTGAATGCGTGCAGGGTTTGCGCGCCCCACACCAGCCAGGCCGATTCCACCCCCCAGGCAATGATTAAAAAGCGCAACACCGCCAGCGCAAAGCTGGCCAGTATCAGTTTGCGCGGCGTCACCCGAGCAAAGATGCGCGGAATAATCAGAAAAATGCCGATTTCGCACAGCACCCCCAGCGCCCACAGCCAGCCGACGGTGGATTTGTCGTAGCCGTGGTCGACCAGGTAGATCGAATAGAAGGTGTAATACGGCCCGTGTGTCACTGCCATCAGCAGGCAGGCCACCAGTAAAGACGCGACCTCGGGCCGCTTCACGATCACCCACACCGAATGACCGTCGGTGGGATGCGGCAAAATTTCCGCCTCTGGAATGATCCGCGCCGACGCCACGATGCCCAGCATCACCGTCAGCACCGCCCACGGCAGCCAACTGATCGACACATAATCAAAGGCGTAGCCCAAGCCCACCACCATGACGATGAAACCCACCGAGCCCCACAGCCGGATGCGGCCATAGGTATCGGTGCGCTCGCCCAGGTGCGACAGTGTCATCGCCTCGACCAGCGGCAGCGACGCGCTCCAGAAAAAACTCAGCGCCGCCATCACCGCGAACAGCCACCAGAAACTATCGCTGACGAACACTCCGGCAAACGCCAGCACGCTGGCCGCCGCAGCGATTTGCACGATGGGGGTGCGGCGGCCGCTGCGGTCGGCGATATGTCCCCAGATATTTGGCGCAAAAATCCGCATCACCTGCAGCAGCGACATCAGCACGCCGATCTGGAACGCGTTGAACGCCAGCGATCGCAGGTACAACCCCCAGAACGGCGACATCGCGCCGACGAAAGCAAAGTAGAAGAAATAGAAACCGGACAAACGCCAGTAGGGAATCGCATTCATGCGGGGATTATCCGGATTGTCGGGTTTTCCGAAAATCATGGCAAAGTATCCGTTCGCCTGATGAAAGGCTCAGTGAACAGCATTGCCCCACAACAACCCAACAGGATGGACGCAATATGAATTTTTGCAGCGAATGTGGCAGCGCGGTGACACTGCGGGTGCCGACGGGCGATCACCTGCCGCGCCATGTATGCCCCGATTGCGGCACCATTCATTACCAGAATCCCAAAATGGTGGTCGGCTGCATTCCGGAATGGGAAGACAAGATTTTGCTGTGCCGCCGCGCGATTGAGCCAAAATATGGCTTGTGGACGCTGCCCGCCGGCTTTATGGAAAACGGCGAAACCACGCTGGAAGGCGCAGCGCGCGAGACCTGGGAAGAGGCCGGTGCGCGCATCGAGATGGGCGGCCTGTACACCCTGTACAACCTGCCGCACATCAATCAGGTGTATTTCATGTTCCGCGCCCGGCTGCTCGATCTGGATTTTCAGCCCGGCATCGAATCGCTCGAAACCCGGCTGTTCACTGAAGCCGAGATTCCCTGGGATGAGATCGCGTTTCGCACCGTGCAGGCCACCCTGAAACAGTATTTCAGCGACCGCCGCACCGGTTCATTCGACTTTCATTTCGGCGACATTCGCACGCGTTAACAGCGATCTGCTCCGCTCAGGCGGCCACCGCGAACTGCTCCCGCCCGATGACATCCATGCTCACCCGCAGCCAGCCTTCGTGGCTTTCCTGCACCTCGCCCAGCCGCAGGCGATACACCACGTCGCCATCGCACAGCATCAGCGGCGCGCCCAGTTGGTAATGCGTGTGCGGAACCAGCAGATTGCTCACGCTCTGTTCGGTGTGCGTCATCGGCAGGAACACCGCCCAGGTTTTTTCCTGCGCCACCCCCGGCACATCCGCTTCGAAATAGACTTCCACCCGTTTAGGGTGACGCGACAGGCGCTGGGTACCGACCAGAAACTGGCCGTTTTCCTCGCGATTCCAGCGAATGGCCATCAATTGCCAGACGTTTTCCGTGGGATCCCAACTCACAGCCACCAGACGGCCATGCGGTAGCGACGGCTCATCGGGCAACGCGAAACCCATGCCTTCCGTGCTCTCGTCACGCAGCATCCAGGGCTCCAGGGACGGGCGTCCCTTGTCAGCGCTGGAATGAGCCAGCGCAGCCAGAATGTTGTCCATCCCCGCCGCCACCCACACGCGGCCAAAGCGATGGGTGCGTGGGCGGTTGCGGCGGATGCCGCCGCGCTCGATCAGACTCGCCAACTGACGGGTGAGCCCGTTATCCGCTTCCGCAGCCGAGCTTGGATCCAGCGATTTCAGGTAATCGACCAGCGGATGCAGGGCAAAGTAACGCAGGCGACGACCCTGCACCCACGAGCTGTCCAGCACGTTGGCGCCTTCGCTCAGCGACAGATCCACCATATGGGTATGCTCATCGCGCTGCGGCACCGTCGCAGGCAAAGGCAAAGGTTCGTAGCCATCAAAAATCTGCGCGATGGATTCGATTTCCTGGGCGCGGTAGCCCAGCGGTTGCACCAGCCCCATCAGCACCGCCAGCGTGTACTCGCGTGCGCAGTGGGTAGGACGCGCATTGAGCAGCACCTCCTGGGTGGCGAATCCGTCGCGCTCGGTCAGACGATAAATTTTGTGCAGGCGACGCCAGGAAGACGGCGCCGGATTACGCGCCTGATGAAAATCCCAACGCATGACCAAGCCTGCGTAGCGCAGCGCGCGGGTGGCGATCTCGGCGGCAAACGGCTTGAGTTCCGCGCTGGCCGGACCCCGGTAGGCCTGTTTCAGCATCGTCAACCAGGCCTCCGCCAGCATCGACCAGAACACCGCGGATTCGCGCCACAACGCCTGGCGCGCCAGACGGAACGCTGCCTGGTTGCGCACATACTGCTCGACAATACGCAGTTGCAGCGGCAAACCCACTTCCTCTATTTTCATCAAGGCCTTCATGCGCTTAAGCGTGGCCGCTTCGTTCTCCGCATTGAACCGCTCCAGCCCTTCGATCAGCGCATGGTGCGTGTCGTAATCCGAATCCGCAGGCAGCGACTTCAACCACTTTTCGGTCGCCTTCAGCGAGGAAAACTGCGAACCCACCTCAGCCTTTCTGCGGCGGGCGATGACGTTCAGCATTTCAAATAAATCGTTCATGGCAGGCTTCGCTTGTCTCGGATGCCTGCATTACCAGCACCATCCATGCCAAACCCCGGATCGCAATCGATTGATATCAGCGCCTTGGTTTTGCTCAGGTTCGCGGCATGTTCCTCTGTCCCAACCCTGGCGAGTTAACGAAAACCCGACACCCGTTGTTGAAGCCGCGTCAGTTCCACCCCGCCCGCGAACCGCCCTCGACCGCTCCGCACAAACCAGAACGAACCCGTTACAATTCGCGCCGTGGAGGTGTGGCCGAGCGGTTTAAGGCACCGGTCTTGAAAACCGGCGAGGATGCAAGTCCTCCGTGAGTTCGAATCTCACCGCCTCCGCCAGATAGCCGGTTTCAGCGATACGGCGTAGCCGTTGAGCTAAAACCTATCGGGTCGGACTCGGGGAGCGCAGCTCACCGCCTCCGCCAGAAGCTCGAAATGCCCAGCCGGGCGTTTTTTGTTGTGCCACTCAACTTGATGAGAAAATCCGCGAATGGCACGGACTTCCCCCCTCACTCCCAGCAACCACGACCGCGACAGCGCGGGGATGACCTATATCTATCCCGTTGTCTCGCGCCGTGCGGGCGGGATATCGGTAGGGGTCAATCTCAACCCCAACAACGCCTGCAACTGGGCGTGCGTGTATTGTCAGGTGCCGGATCTGACGCGCGGCACCGCGCCGCAGATTGATCTGGCGCAACTGGAAGCCGAGTTGCGCGCGCTGCTCGGCGACATCGTCCACGGCGACTTCATGCAAACGCGGGTGCCCGAAGGCGCGCGGCGGCTGAACGATATTGCGCTGTCGGGCAACGGCGAGCCGACCAGCGCGCGTGAATTTCCCCAGGTGATCGAGCTGATTGGGCGGGTAATGGCAGATTTCGATCTGATCAGAAAGATCAAGCTGGTGTTGATTACCAACGGCAGCCTGATCGACCGGCCACGGGTGCGGGACGGCCTGGCAAAAATGGCCGCGTTGAACGGTGAGGTGTGGTTCAAGTTCGATGCAGCCACCGCCGCCGGAATGCGCGCAACCAACCAGACCCGCATCACGCCCGACAAGCAGTTCGAGCGCCTGACGATAGCCGCGCGGCTGTGCCCGACCTGGCTGCAATGCTGTGTATTTGCGCTGGACGGCGAGCCGCCTTCGGACGCTGAACAATCGGCTTATCTGGCCGCAGTCAAGCGCATCCGACAGGAAAACGCCCCGGTGCAGGGCGTGCTGCTGTACGGCCTGGCGCGGCCGTCGATGCAGCCGCAGGCCAGTCGTTTGTCGGCGCTGTCTGGTGAGTGGCTGAATACGTTTGCCGCCAAAATCCGCGCCGCCGGGTTGCCGGTGAAAGTGTCGCCATGATCCACGGTATCGGCGCCGATCTGCTTGACGCCACCCGCATCCGCGACGGCCTCGCGCGCTTTGGCGAACACTACGCCGACCGCATCCTGGCTCCGGCCGAACACGCAGGCTATTTCGCCAGCCGTGACCCGGCGCGCTTTCTGGCCAAATGTTTCGCCGCCAAGGAAGCCTTTGCCAAGGCAGCGGGCACCGGCTTGCGCGCGCCGGTGACGCTGCACAATATCGCTGTGCTGCGCGATGCGCTCGGCAAGCCGCATATCGAATGCGCGCCCGAACTCGCCGCCTGGCTGGCGGCGCACGGCGTAACCGCGCATCATGTGTCGCTGTCGGATGAGGGTGACCTCGTTCTTGCATTTGTAATTTTGGAGATCGCATGACGCCAACTATTTTTCAGGAGCGCCCATGACGCCAACCTTTTCTCGGGAGCGTTTATGACACTCGGCCCTCTGATGCTCGACGTGGCGGGCACCGAACTCACCGACGACGATCGTCGCCGCCTGAGTCATCCGCTGGTAGGCGGAGTGATTCTGTTCACCCGCAACTACCGTGATCCGGCGCAGCTCGAAGCGCTCACCACGGAAATTCACGCCCTGAAATCCGCACCGCTGTTGATCGGCGTCGATCACGAAGGCGGCCGGGTACAGCGCTTTCGCTGCGGCTTCACCCGGCTGCCGCCGATGCGCAGCTTTGGCGAAATCTGGAACGCGCACCCGCAACAGGCCAAACATCTGGCGCGCGAAACCGGTTATGTGCTGGCCGCCGAGCTGCGCGCGCACGGCATCGACTTCAGCTTTGCGCCGGTGCTCGATCTCGATTACGGCGCGTCATCCGTCATCGGCGACCGTTCCTTCCACGCCAAGCCACGCGCGGTGTTCGAGCTGGCGCAAGCGTTGATGCTGGGGATGAAAGACGCCGGCATGGCAGCGTGCGGCAAACATTTTCCCGGCCACGGTTTCGTCGTTGCGGATTCGCATGTGGCGATTCCGCTGGACGAACGCCCGCTGGCCGACATCGTCGCCACCGACCTGCAACCGTTCCGCCAGATGATCGAAGCCGGACTGGCTGCGGTAATGCCCGCGCATGTCATCTACCCCCGGGTGGATGCCCATCCCGCCGGATTCTCCCTTGTGTGGCTGCAAAAAATCCTGCGCGCCGAATTGGGTTTCGACGGCGCGATTTTCAGCGACGATTTGTGCATGGAAGCCGCCTCGGTGGCGGGCGGCGTGGTCGGGCGCATCACCGCCGCGCTCAACGCCGGCTGCGACATGGCGCTGGTGTGCAACCGCCCCGATCTGGCCGACGAAGCGCTGGCCAATCTGAAAATCGACTGGCCCGCCCCCGCCCGCGCCCGCCTGGCGCGGATGCACGGCCACCCGCATCCGCAATCGATGACCGCGCTGCGCGAATCGGTGCGCTACGCCGACGCCCTGCATCACATCGCCGGGCTCGGTCTGGATTCGGGCAATCTCAATCTTGCGGCCGATCCGACAGATTACTGTGGACGCGCATAACCACGATCACGACCTCCACCCGCAAGGGGCAGGCCGTGGTTGTCCCCGCGAGGGGGAGGCCGTGGTTGTAAAGCCGACAAGTCGGCAACAACCTCGCTCTAAAGCCGATGAATCGGCAACAAGCGCGCTCTCGCTCGAACACGGCGAGACCCACACGCATCACCATCTAGGCCACGCCGGGCGTACCAACGGCCTGTTCATCGCGCTGCTGCTCACGCTCAGCTTCGCCATCGTCGAGGCATTGGCCGGCTGGTGGTCGGGCTCGCTGGCGCTGCTGTCCGACGCCGCGCACATGGTGACCGACGCCTCTTCGCTGGGGCTCGCCGCAGCCGCCACCTGGCTGGCGCGCCGCCCGCCGTCGCTCAGGCATTCCTACGGCCTGGTGCGCGCCGAAGTACTGGCGGCGCTGGTCAATAGTCTGGCGATGCTGGCGTTGATCGGCTTCATCGTGTTTGAGGCCATCCAGCGTTTCGATACGCCGCGCCCCATCGCGGGCGGCGCCGTGGTCAGCGTGGCGGTAGTCGGGCTGATGGTTAACCTCGCAGTTGCCTGGACGCTGCATCGCGGCGAACACACCCTGAACAGCCGCGCCGCACTGCTGCATGTGCTGGGCGATGCGCTCGGCTCGGTGGCGGCAATCACCGCAGGTGTGGTCATCCTCACCACCGGCTGGACGCCGATCGATCCGCTGCTGTCGCTGTTCGTGGCGGCGCTGATTAGCGTGTCGGCGCTGCGGTTGCTGCGCGATGTCGTGCATGTGCTGATGGAAGGCGTGCCGCCGCAGGTGCGGCTCGACGCTGTCGGCCAAGACCTGGCCAAACTGCCCGGCGTGTTGCATGTACATGATTTGCATGTATGGACGCTGTCGTCCGGCACCCTCGCACTGTCGGCGCATCTCGAACTCCATACGCTCAAAAACTGGCCCGGCATCCTCGCCGCCGCGCGCGAAACCCTGGCGGCGCGCCACGGCATCCGCCACGTCACCTTGCAACCCGAAGCGCTGGTTGCAGCGCCGCTGGTGCGCAGCCCTTTCAATCCGCCCGATCGCCGGTAATTTTGGCCGCTAATCCATTAAAATTACGCACTTAACTCTTTCCATACAATCATGGCACTCATCGTACAAAAATATGGCGGCACCTCGGTCGCCAACGTCGAACGCATTCGAGCCGTGGCAGAACGCGTCGCCAAATTCAAAACTCTCGGCCATCAAGTGGTAGTGGTGCTCTCGGCCATGTCGGGCGAAACCAACCGATTGATCGGCCTGGCCAAGCAGATTCAGGCCACGCCCGATCCGCGCGAGCTGGACATGATGGTCTCCACCGGGGAACAAGTCACCATTGCGCTGCTGGCGATGGCGCTGAAAGACCTGGGGCTGAAAGCCAAGAGCTTTACCGGCGCGCAGGTGCGCATTCTGACCGACGACGCCCACACCAAGGCGCGCATTCTGAGCATCGACGAAGCCAACATGCGGCGCGACCTCGATTCGGGTCATGTGATCGTGGTCGCGGGCTTTCAGGGAGTGGACGAGGCCGGCAACATCACCACCCTGGGACGCGGCGGTTCCGACACCACCGGTGTTGCGCTCGCCGCCGCGCTCAAGGCCGACGAATGCCAGATCTACACCGATGTCGATGGCGTCTACACCACCGACCCGCGCATCGTGCCCGAGGCGCGGAGGCTGAAAACCATCACCTTCGAGGAAATGCTGGAAATGGCCAGCCTCGGCTCCAAGGTGCTGCAAATCCGCTCGGTCGAATTCGCCGGAAAATACAAAGTCAAACTGCGCGTGCTGTCCAGCTTTCAGGACGAAGGCGACGGCACGCTCATCACCTTCGAGGAAAACGACAACATGGAACAAGCCATCATCTCCGGCATCGCGTTCAACCGCGACGAAGCCAAAATCACCGTGGTCGGCGTGCCCGATCATCCCGGCATCGCCTACCAGATTCTGGGCCCGGTCGCCGACGCCAACATCGACGTTGACATGATTGTGCAGAACGTCGGCCACGCCAACACCACCGATTTCACCTTCACCGTCCACCGCAACGACTTCGCCCGTGCAATGGACATCGTCAAGGCGACCGCAGCCGGCATCGGCGCCGCCGCAGTGACCGGTGACGACAAAATCGCCAAAGTGTCGATCGTCGGCGTCGGCATGCGCTCGCACGTCGGCATCGCGCGCAAGATGTTCGAAACCCTGTCGAAGGAAAACATCAACCTGCAAATGATCTCGACCTCGGAAATCAAGATTTCGGTGGTGGTCGACGATAAATACATGGAACTTGCCGTACGCGCGCTGCATCAGGCCTTCGAACTCGACAAAGCCAGCGCATAAGGAACCCCTTCGGGCTGCGTGCTAATATCCGCCAACTTCTTCGAAAGCCGCCCACCCGCTCATGGATGACGCCACCGCCAACGCTCCCTTTATCATTCGCGGCATCACCGCAAAGGGTTCCCGGTTTCGCCCGAGCGACTGGGCGGATCGGCTGGCGGGCGCGTTCGCGGTAATCGACCCCAACAACCGCACCAACTACTCGCCGTATGTCCAACCCACCACGCTGGACAACGTTCCCTGCGTGGTGGTGGACAAAAAACTCAAGGCAAGCGACCCCGACGCGTACCGTTTTTTACAGGTTTTTGCCAGCAGCAATGAATTGCTGATTGAGAATGCCGACTGAATTGAGCCGCACCAGGCTATCAAAATCCAGGCAATAAAAAACGCCGCAAATGCGGCGTTTTTTATTGCGCTAATCTAATTCGCTTAGCCTAATCGCTTAGACCCAATCGTTCAGGCCATGCCCTTCACCGCCAGCGACAGGCGGCTCTTGTGACGTGCAGCCTTGTTCTTGTGAACAATTTCCTTGTCGGCAATGCTGTCGATCACGCTCATGGAAGCCTGGAAAACCTGTTGCGCAGCGGCCTTGTCGCCCGCTTCGATGGCTTTACGCACTTTCTTGATTGCAGTGCGCAATTCCGAGCGCTGGCTCATGTTGCTGTCGCGCTGCGCGCTGGCTTGACGTGCGCGCTTGCGCGCCTGGGCGGTATTCGCCATAGTTTCTGCTCCTCTATGCCCCGCATGAATGCGCGGCGGAAATTTAATCAATCCCCTGCACTTTGTGCAGGGTGAATCTAGTCGTAGGCGCCCCGTTTTCGACGGAGCTAATTCACCAAAGCCCGCGATTGTACGGGACAACCCACCAAATAATCAAGCCCGCTGAAGCCGGAGTTGCGGTGTGGCCGCGCGACCCGCACAATGCGGCACCCATGAGCCTACTCAAAGCCCTCGCTGCGGTCAGCAGCATGACCTTTCTCTCACGCATTCTGGGATTCATCCGCGACACGGTGATCGCGCGCGCGTTCGGCGCGGGCATGATGACCGATGCGTTCTTCGTCGCCTTCAAAATCCCCAACCTGTTGCGACGGCTTTTTGCCGAAGGCGCATTTTCGCAGGCGTTTGTACCGATACTGGCGGAATACAAAAATCGCCTTGGCCACGCCGCCACCAAAACTCTGGTCGATCAGGTGGCGACGGCGCTGACGCTGACGCTGGTGGCCGTCGCCCTGTTGGGGATACTCGGCGCGCCGTGGGTGGCGTATATCAGTGCGCCAGGGTTTCGCACCGATGGCGAGAAATTCGAACTGACGGTGACGTTGCTGCGCATCACCTTCCCCTACATTGTCTTCATCTCGCTGGTCGCACTGGCCGCAGGCATCCTCAACACCCACAGCAAATTTTCCGTGCCCGCATTCGCGCCGGTGCTGCTGAATGTGGCGATGATCGTCGCCGCACTGTGGCTGGCGCCGTATTTCGATCCGCCGATACTGGCGCTGGGTTGGGGCGTGGCTCTGGGCGGCGTGCTGCAACTGGCGTGGATGCTGCCGCATCTGAAGAAGCTGGATTTGCTGCCGCGCCCGACGCGGCAGTTCAACGATCCCGGCGTGCACCGGATTTTGAAGCTGATGGCGCCCGCCATCCTGGGCGTGTCGGTGGCGCAGATCAGCCTGCTCATCAACACGGTTTTCGCGTCCTTCCTCGCCACCGGCAGCGTGTCGTGGCTGTACTACGCCGACCGGCTGATGGAGTTCCCGTCCGGCATGTTGGGCGTCGCGCTCGGCACCATCCTGTTGCCCAGCCTGGCCAAGCACTACACCGACGACTCGCCGGAGGAATACTCCAAGCTGCTCGACTGGGGCTTGCGTCTGACAGTATTGCTGGCGCTGCCCTCCGCCGTCGCGCTGGCCGTACTGGCGGTGCCGCTCATCACTACGCTGTTCCAATACGGCGCGTTCACCGCGCTGGATGTGGAAATGACTCAACGCGCGTTGCTCGCCTACAGCCTGGGGCTCGTGGGGCTGATTCTGGTCAAGGTGCTGGCGCCGGGGTTTTACGCGCGGCAAAACATCAAGACGCCGGTCAAGGTCGCCCTCTTCACCCTCACCGCCACGCAGTTGATGAACCTGGCTTTTTATAAGCCGCTCGGCCACGCCGGTCTGGCGTTGTCGATCGGTTTGGCGGCGTGCCTGAATGCCGGGTTATTGCTGCACTTGCTGAAAAAACATCAGGTGTATCAGCCGCAACCCGGCTGGATCGGCTACAGCCTGCGCGTGCTGCTGGCGGCTGCGCTGATGGCCGCGATGCTGTTCTACGCCATGGGCGATGCGCACTGGTGGCTGGCGGCACGATTCCTCGACCGGCTGGTACGGCTATCGCTGCTGGTCGGCGGCGGCATCGCACTGTATTTCGGCGCGCTCGCTGCCATGGGCTTCCACCCGCGCCAGTTCGCACGGCGGGCGGCCGAATAAGTCGCTGAATCGGCTAAAATCAGCGTTTTTCGCGCCCGATTGCCCACTCGCATCACCCCCATGCGCATCACCCACGGTTTTCGCTCCCTCGGCACGCCCCACGCAGTCACCATCGGCAACTTCGACGGTCTGCATCTGGGGCATCAAGCCATGCTCGCCCGCCTGCAAGATGTCGCACAGGCGCGCGGCCTGCCGAGCTGCGTGTTGAGTTTCGAGCCGCATCCGCGTGAATTTTTCGCCCCCGAGCAAGCGCCCGCGCGGCTGTCGAGCCTGCGTGAAAAAGCCGAATGCCTGCAAGGCCTGGGGATAGCCCGGCTGCACGTATTCCGTTTTGATCGTGCATTTTCGGCGCTGAGCGCTGGCGCATTCATCGAGCAAGTGCTGGGTCGCACGCTGCAAGCACGCTACGTCCTGGTCGGCGACGACTTCCGCTACGGCGCCAAACGTGGCGGCGATTTCGCCTTGCTCCAGCACGCCGGACAGACACTGGGTTTTGACGCCGAGTTTCTGCCCACGGTCGAAATCGCGGGCGAGCGCGCCTCGTCCACCGCAGTGCGCAGCGCATTGGCGCGCGGCGAGTTAGCGCACGCCGCGCGCTTGCTGGGGCGGCCATACAGCATCTCGGGGCACGTGGTGCATGGCGACAAACTGGGGCGCGACATGGGTTTCCCCACCGCCAACATCCAGCTCAAGCACAACCGGCCGCCGCTGCTGGGAATTTTCGCGGTGGAAATTTCCGGCATCAATGGCGCGCCCTTACCCGGCGTGGCCAGTCTCGGCATACGCCCGACGGTGAAAAACCCCGATGCCCCGCCGGTGCTCGAAGTGCATCTTTTCGATTTCAACGCCGACATTTACGGCCGGCGCGTGCGGGTGGATTTTCTGCACAAGCTGCGCGACGAAGCCAAGTTTCCCGATCTCGATACGCTCGTCGCCCAAATTGGCCGCGACGTAAACGACGCCAAACATTATCTGAAGCATCGACATGCCTGACTATAAAAGCACGCTCAACCTTCCCGACACGCCCTTCCCGATGCGCGGCGACCTCGCCCGCCGCGAACCGGGTTGGGTGAAAAGCTGGCAGGAGCAACAACGCTACCAGGCGATCCGCCAGGCGGCAGCCGGACGACCCAAGTTCATCCTGCACGACGGCCCGCCCTACGCCAACGGCGACATCCATATCGGCCACGCGGTCAACAAGATACTCAAGGACATCATCGTCAAAGCCAAAACGCTGTCCGGCTTCGACGCGCCCTACGTGCCCGGCTGGGACTGCCACGGCCTGCCGATTGAATTGCAGGTGGAAAAAACCCACGGCAAGGCGATTCCCCCGGCGCAGTTTCGCGCGCTGTGCCGCGAATACGCCGCTACGCAAATCGAGCGACAAAAAGCCGATTTCATTCGCTTGGGCGTGCTCGGCGACTGGGATCATCCCTATCGCACCATGGACTATCAGTTCGAGGCCGATTCGCTGCGCGTGCTCGGGCAGATTCAACAGGCGGGCTATTTGTATCAGGGCGCAAAACCGGTGCATTGGTGCGTGGATTGCGGCTCGGCGCTGGCCGAGGCCGAAGTCGAATACGAAGATAAAACCTCGCCCGCGATTGATGTCGGTTTTACCGTGGCCGATCCGGCTGATCTCGCACGTCGTTTCGACATTGCTGCAATCGACGCGCCGGTTCAAGTCGTCATCTGGACGACCACGCCATGGACGCTACCAGCCAATCAGGCGGTCGCGCTGCATCCGGAATTTCAGTACGCGCTGGTTCGTACCAGCAAGGGTCTGCTGATTCTGGCCGACAGTCTGCGTGACGCGGCGCTGGCGCGATATGAATTAAGCGCTGGCGCTGAGGTCATCGCGCGCACCACCGGCCAGGCGCTCGAAGGCGTATTGCTGTGGCATCCGCTCGGGATCAAAGGCGGCCAGCAGCGCCAGGTGTCGGTCATTGTGGGCGATCACGTCACCGCTGATGCGGGTACGGGTGCCGTCCACACCGCGCCCGGCCACGGTCTCGACGACTATGTGGTCGGCAGCCGTTACGGCCTGAAAGTCGATAACCCGGTGGGCGACGACGGCAAGTTTTACGCGAACGTGCCGCTGCTCGGCGGCATGAGCATCTGGCAGGCGAATCCGCTGATTATCGAAACGCTCGAAGCCAACGGCACCCTGCTGGCGCACGCCAAGCTGCTGCACAGTTATCCGCATTGCTGGCGGCATAAAACGCCGATCATTTTCCGCGCGACGCGGCAGTGGTTTATCGGGATGGATGCCAGAGGACTGACGACAGAGGACGGAGGACAGAAGGCGTTGCGTGAGCAGGCGATGGCTGCGGTGGATTCAACCCAATTCTTTCCATCGTGGGGGCGCGCGCGGCTGGAGGCGATGATTAAGAACCGTCCCGACTGGTGCGTCTCACGCCAGCGCAACTGGGGCGTGCCGATGCCTTTTTTTACGCACAAGGAAACCGGCGAACTGCATCCGCGCACGACTGAATTGCTGGAAATTGTCGCGCAACAAGTCGAGCAGGCGGGCATCGAAGCCTGGTTCGCGCTCGACCCCGCCGAGTTGCTTGGGGACGATGCGGCGCGCTACAACAAAACCGGCCACACGCTCGATGTGTGGTTCGACTCCGGCGTCACTCACGCCTGCGTGCTGAAGCGCCGCGCCGAACTCGCCCATCCGGCTGACCTGTATCTGGAAGGCTCGGACCAGCATCGCGGCTGGTTCCAGTCGAGCTTGCTCACCGGCTGCGCGACCGACGGCCACGCGCCCTACAAGGCGCTGCTCACCCACGGCTTCGTGGTCGATGGCAAAGGCCACAAGATGAGCAAGTCGAAGGGGAATGTGATTGCGCCGCAAAAGGTGATGGATCAATACGGCGCCGACATCCTGCGGCTGTGGGTGGCAACCACCGATTACTCCGGCGAGCTGACGATCTCGGACGAAATCTTGAAGCGTGTGGTGGAAAGTTATCGGCGTATTCGAAACACACTGAAATTCCTGCTCGCCAACCTGGCGGATTTCGACCCGGCGCAGCACACCTTGCCGGTTGCAGACTGGCTGGAAATCGACCGCTACGCGCTGGCGCTGACCCGCCAGTTGCAAGGCGAATTGCAGGCGCATTACGACGCCTATGAATTCCATTTCATCGCGCAAAAGCTGCAAGCCTTCTGCTCGGAAGACCTCGGCGGTTTCTACCTCGATATCCTGAAAGACCGGCTCTACACCTGCGGCGCCGATAGCCGCGCCCGCCGTGCGGCGCAGAATGCGCTGTTCCATATCACCCATGCGCTGGCGCGCTGGATGGCGCCGATTCTGTCGTTCACGGGCGAAGAAGTGTGGGCGCAACTCCCTCACCCTTTATCCCCGAATGGGGGCAACCCGCTCCCGCCAGCGGGCGAGGGGGCAAACGCCAAGCCCAAACCGATTAACGATTCGGTGTTCCTGCACACCTGGCACACGCTGCCTGCGCAAGTCGGCGAAGATGAACTGCTCAACCGCTGGACCCGCATTCGCGCCGTGCGCGCCGAGGTGCAAAAAGACCTCGAAACCGTGCGCGCCGCCGGCGGCATCGGCTCGTCGCTACAAGCTGAAGTCACGCTGCACGCCAGCGTGGAAACCCGCGCCCTGCTCGATCCGCTGGGCGACGACCTGCGCTTTGTTTTGATCACCTCGCAGGCACGCATGGTGGAGTCCGTGGCCGACCGCATCGAAGTCACCCCCAGCACCGCAAAAAAATGCGAGCGCTGCTGGCATTACCGCGCCGACGTCGATGCGCACACCGGCCACCCCGGCCTGTGCGGGCGCTGCGTGAGCAATCTGGCGGGCGCAGGCGAGGCACGCAACCATGCTTAAAATTTTCAATCCAGCCATGCGCAAATGGCTGGGCTTGGCGCTGGCCGTCATCGTCGCCGACCACCTCAGCAAATTCTGGGTGTCGTCCGCGCTCGACTATCAAGAAGCGATACCGGTGCTGCCGTTCTTCTCACTGGTGCGGGTCCACAACACCGGCGCGGCGTTCAGCTTTCTGGCCGACGCCGGCGGTTGGCAGCGCTGGTTCTTCATCGGCATCGGACTCGTCGCCACCGTCATCATCGTGCGCCTGTTAAAACATCACGCCGGGCAGCCGCGCATGGCGTTCGCGCTCGCCTTGTTGCTGGGCGGCGCGCTGGGCAATGTGATCGACCGCGTGGTGCTGGGGCATGTGGTGGATTTCCTGTATTTCCATTACCAGAGCTTTGCCTGGCCGGCGTTCAACGTCGCCGATTCCGCCATTACCGTCGGCGCGGGCCTGCTGATCTGGGACAGCCTCACCGGCAAACCTGCTGAACCCAAAAGCGCAACATGAACGCACGCCCGGTTGCCGTCGGCGACACCCTCCTGCTGCGTTACGCCCTGCGGCCGCGCGGCGGCGAGGAGGACATCATCACCAACTTCGACGACCCCGAGCCGGAGCAGATTACGCTCGGCGACGGCACCCTGGCGCCGACGCTGGAGCAGTGGCTGATCGACCTCGTCCCGGGCGAGCGCCATGTATTCCTGCTCGAACCCTGGCAAGCATTTGGCGACAGCCAGCCGGATCTCATCCACACCCTGCCCAAAACCGATCTGCCCACCGACATCAAGCTCGAAGCCGATCAACTGGTCGAGTTCGCCATGCCCAGCGGTCAAACGCTGGCGGGACACATTCTGGAAATCGGCGACGATGCGGTAAAGGTCGACTTCAACCATCCGCTGGCCGATCTGGCCATTGAATTCGAAGTGGAAATCATTCGAATTCTTCCCCCTCCCCAACCCTCCCCCGCAAGCGGGAGAGGGAGCTAACGCGATGTCCAAACCGATTAACGAATTCGAAGTGGAAATCGTCCGCATCCTGTCACCCGCAGCCCTAGGAGACAACACATGAAAACCATCGGACATCGCCAGACCCCGCCGCTCACGCGCCAAGCCAGCGGCGAGCAACTGGCCGCAGGCGCGAGATTCAGCGAAACCCTTGCCTGTTTCAGCCCTTTGCTGGGGATGGTGAAAGGGGTTTATCGTTACCCCAGCCAAGAAGCCGCCAACCAGCATTGGCTGGAGTGTGTCGCACGCAACGTGGCGCTCGCAAACCCGAAACAAAATCATGGATGAATACAGCCACCCCGCCTCGCTCGACGACCTGAAACAGTTGCTCAAAGCACTGAATGAAGCGGGCGCCGAATACCTGTTAGTCGGCGGCTATGCCCTGGCAGCGCACGGCTATCAGCGCGCCACGACCGACATTGATATCGTCGTACCCGCCAATCCCGAAGCGGGAAAACGCATCAAGGATGCACTCATGGTTTTGCCCGACCAGGCCGCACGTGACATCGATCCCGCCTGGTTCAGCGAAGGCGAGAATATCCGCGTAGCCGACGCCTTCGTGGTGGACATCCTGCTCAACGCCAATGGCCTGACCTACGACGCACTCAAACATTACGTCGAAATCATCGAGCTCGACGGTATTCCGGTTCGCACCATCAGCCTCGAAGGCTTGCTCCTGACCAAGCAAACCCTGCGCGACAAAGATGTAACCGACCGCATCATTATTGAGCGCGCGCTCGAAATCATCCTGAAATCCTGAATCCCATGCCCACCATCCTGCTCGCCAACCCACGTGGCTTCTGCGCCGGCGTCGATCGCGCCATCGCCATCGTTGAGTCGGCGCTGACAAAATTCGGCGCGCCGATTTATGTCCGCCACGAAGTCGTCCACAACACCTTTGTCGTCAACGACCTCAAGGCCAAGGGCGCGATTTTTGTCGACGAACTCGCCGACGTGCCCACCGGCGCCACCGTCATCTTCAGCGCCCACGGCGTCTCGCAAGCGGTGCGCGCAGAGGCCGACGCGCGCGGCCTCAACGTATTCGACGCCACCTGCCCGCTGGTCACCAAAGTGCATGTCGAAGTCAGCAAGATGCGCGGCAAGGGATTCGAGATCGTGATGATCGGCCACAAAGGCCACCCCGAAGTCGAAGGCACCCTGGGGCAATCGGACGGCGGCATGTATCTGGTCGAAACGCCGGAAGACGTCGCCACCCTGCAAGTCAACGACCCCGGCAAGCTCGCCTACGTCACCCAGACCACTTTATCGGTGGACGATGCCGCGCGCGTGGTCGATGCCTTGCGCGCACGGTTCCCCAACATCTCCGGACCGAAAAAAGACGATATCTGCTATGCCACGCAGAACCGCCAGGATGCGGTCAAGGCGCTGGCGCCGCAATGCGATGTGGTGATCGTCGTGGGCTCGCCCACCAGCTCCAACTCCAACCGCTTACGAGAAGTCGCCAAGAATCTTGGGGTGCCGGCCTACATGGTGGACAACGCATCGGAAATCCAGCCCGATTGGGTGGCCGGGAAAAATCAGGTGGGGCTCACGGCGGGCGCGTCCGCGCCGGATATTCTGGTGCGTGAAGTGATCGCGCGGCTGCATGAGCTGGGAATTGGTTCGGTGACAAATCTGGAAGGTGCGCAGGAGAAAGTGGCGTTCGCGCTGCCGAAAGGCCTAGCTTGATGACCCACAGTTTGCCCTAAGGGCAGGACGCCAGCGTAGTCTTGGCGGTGCGTGGCCTGCCGGTTCTGCTGATGACGATTAGTCTCGCCCCGTATTCTTCATACGACTGACGACACACCGTCAGCGTACCGGCCTGAAACGCCCCGGAGGTTTTTTCGGCTGCTCCGGTCGGCGCATACGAAATGTAATCGGCCACGGAAGAATTCCCCGTCAGCCGAAATCCATCCGGCATACCTGACTGACTCAGAATCAGCGTCTCGCCTGCGTCCAGCGCGGCATTGTTATTGATGTCATGAAATACCAGCCAACCCTGTTGCCAACCGCCGCTGGCCGCACACGCGGTTCCGCTTGCCGACGGGCACAGCACGGTACGCGAATTGCGCTTGATCGCCTCGCTGCGCGCCAGATGCAGGGATGCCACCATGGAATTGGTCGCGTTCGCCAAACGGCTACTGGTGGTCAATGAAGCAAAAGAAGGGATACCAATCGCCAGCAGAATTGCGGCAATGGCCAGCACAACCATCAATTCCAGCAGCGTAGTCCCGGCTTGTTTCATCACATCCCCCTGATCATGAGCAACGCAATCAGGATGACATTTCCGGTTCGGGCAGGCTATACAACTTTAGTTGTAGACTTGCCAAATAATTCAATAATCTACTGATTCATAACGATAATATTTTTGTCGTTTTGAGCAAATCCTGACGCGCTCCCCTATTTTCGCGGGTTACGTGCAGCATATGCGGCAATAAGGATTGCGCCACACGAGCTAGACCCCATGCGCATTGCCTCAAGATAGAACCTTACCGAAGGTCTGCACGCTCTCTCGCCTCAAACGCAGAGCGAGCCTTATGCTAAAGTTCCAGCGTCCGTGCCCTGAGGATTGCGCCATGCTCCCCACCCCCGCCACCCAACCCCACCTCTCGGTCGAGGAATACATCGACGGTGAGTTACACAGCGAAATCAGGCACGAATACGTCGATGGCCAGGTTTACGCCATGGGCGGTGCAAGCCGCTCGCACGGCCTGATCGTCAACGCGCTGGCCTTTGCTTTGACCCCCGCCGCACGCAGCAAGCGTTGCCAGCTCTTTATTTCCGACATGAAGGTACGGCTGAACATCGCTGACCAATCGGTGTTTTATTACCCCGACCTGCTGTTGTCCTGCGACCCCGCCGACCGGGAACCCTACTTTTGCAGTCGGCCTTGCCTGATTGTCGAAGTGCTTTCCGAATCCACCGAACGCATCGACCGGCGCGAAAAACTGCTGGCCTACCAGACCTTGCCCAGCGTGCAGGAATACATACTGGTGGCGCAGGACGTCAGACGCGTCGAGATTTATCGCCGCGCCAACAACTGGCAGGCTGAATACACCGACTCGGGTGAAATCCGGCTCGACTGCCTGGATGCCAGCGTAACGCTGGATGCTATTTATACCGATCTGGAATTGTCGTGATGCGGGGAAAACCGAATAGGGATTTCATGCACGATGGGGTATCCGTCCCCGGCTCATTGTTCGCGTACAGCAAACCGTCGCCGATTCAGTATTCTTGCGAAAAAACTACAGCGTAACTACACTGGCCTCGTGAGCGCACTACACTTTGAATGGGACGCCGAGAAAGCAACGGCCAACGTCAAAAAACACGGTATCGGCTTTGAGGAAGCCAAATCGGTTTTCCGCGACGAACGCGCCAAACTCATCAACGACCCGGATCACTCAGAAGACGAAGATCGGTTTGTGCTTCTGGGATTAAGCGAAACGCTCAAGCTCTTGATCGTGTGCCACTGCTACCGGGGTGAGAATCACGTCATCCGAATCATCTCAGCCCGAAAAGCCACGACCAAGGAATCAAAGTCTTATCCATAAAGGTGTCACCATGCGTCAAGAATACGATTTCTCAAAAGCGAAGAAGAATCCATACGCCTCACAACTCAAGAAGCAGGTCACCATCCGCCTGGACGAAGAGGCGATCAATTATTTCAAATCGGTTTCTGAAGAAGTAGGCATTCCATATCAAAGCCTCATTAATCTCTACTTGCGCGACTGCGCGTCATCTCACCGCAAGCTTGATTTGAATTGGAAATAGCGCGCTTGAAACGGCCTCCCATACTATTACCCCGACCTGTACTAGCGACCTCACTGATCGAGAGCCGTATTTCCGCAGCCATTCTTGCCTGATTGTCGAAGTGCTCTCCGAATCCACCGAGCGCATCGACCGGTGCGAAAAACTGCTGGCCTACCAGACCCTGCCCAGCGTGCAGGAATACATGCTGGTAGCGCAGGATGTAAGACACGTCGAGATTTATCGCCGCGCCAACAACTGGCAGGCTGAATACACCGACTCGGGTGAAATCCGGCTCGACTGCCTGGATGCCAGCGTGACGCTGGATGCTATTTATACCGATCTGGAATTGGCCTAATCCGGGATTGCCCATTAGCCCGAAAATTGCCATTTCAGCGTGGTTTTATAGAGTGAGCCGTGCTTATCCGGTTAGCGCCCACATGTTTGGGCAATGCCAATGCCGTATGGATTTTTGTAGGGATGAGCGCAGCGTTATCCGTCGTATATCAGTCTCGCATTCGGCGGATAACGCCTTCGGCTCATCCGTATATGGACTCCCCCCGGTTTGCAAGCATTTCTGTTGATGGTTTTGGGGTACGACTGCTTCCGTATATCCGGCTTCCTGTTGGGTCGTACTGACCCGAGCCATGATGGAATCTGCGCGCGGGGTTCATATCGCCCTAGCGGCTTCGCCAAAGCCCTGCCCGGCCTGCTGGCCGCGCTGGCGGCGGTGGCGCGCGCGCAGCAACACGCGGACGAAAACTGGAGCGCGGGCTGAACGCCGCGAGCCGTGACAGGGCTTGCCAACCAATACAAAATTTTGTATAAATACGCCCATGACCGCGCCCAAACCGGTTGAATTCAGAGGGAGCGCTCTCGACGACCTGCGCGCTTTCCCTGCGCCAGTACGACGCGAGGCGGGTTATCAGATCGATCAAGTGCAGCACGGCCAGATGCCAGACGACTGGAAACCCATGCCGACGATTGGACAAGGCGTTCGAGAGATTCGGATACGGGACGCTACCGGTGCGTTTTGCGTCGTTTACGTGGCGAAATTCGCCGATGCAGTCTATGGGCTTCACTGCTTTCAAAAGAAAACGCCCAAGATCAGCAAGCCCGATTTGGAGTTGGCCGCAAGCCGTTACCGTGATTTATTGAAGGAGCTGGAAAAATGAGCAAAGCACAATTCGCCAGCGTGTGGGATGCCATCGAAGATACCCCGGAAGCAGCCGAGAGCATGAAGCTGCGCGCGAGCCTGATGATGGCCTTGAAAGCCCATCTTGCCCGCATCGGTCTTTCCCAGTCACAGGCCGCCAAGCTGTTCGGGGTCACGCAACCGCGCGTCTCCGACCTCATGCGCGGGAAAATCAATCTGTTCGCCCTCGATACCCTGGTCAACATGGCGGCCGCTGCGGGTATGCACATCGAAATGCGTGTGCTTGAAGCGGCATGACAGCCTGTCGAATCGCCCGCCCCATGCACCAACGATGAGCAGGGATGACGCTTTCCCGTCCCCGCGCTTTGAAAGCCTGCCTTTGACCTCCCCTTCCAAAGTCGTCGTCGGCCTCTCTGGCGGGGTCGATTCCGCCGTCGCGGCCTATCTGCTGAAACAGCAGGGCGTTGAGGTGCTCGGCGTGTTCATGAAAAACTGGGACGACGACGACAACACCGAACACTGCACCGCTCGCCAGGATTTTCTCGATGTGCTGGCGGTGGCCGATGTGCTCGGCATCGAGGTTGAGGCGGTGAACTTTGCCGCTGAATACAAGGAACGCGTGTTCAGCTATTTCCTCGCCGAATACCAGGCCGGCCGCACGCCGAATCCGGACGTGCTGTGCAATGCCGAAATCAAGTTCAAGGCGTTTTTGCAGGACGCGGTTGCGCGCGGCGCGGACTTTATCGCCACCGGGCATTACGTCGGCAAGGGTGTGGATGCTGCGGGCCGCGCGACGTTGTTGAAAGCAGCGGATGCCAACAAGGATCAAAGCTATTTTCTCTACCGGTTGTCGCCGTCGCAGCTTGCGCCTGCACTGTTTCCACTGGCCGCATTGCCCAAGCCCGAAGTACGCGCACTGGCCGCCAAAATCGGCCTGCCCAACGCCGCCAAAAAAGACAGCACCGGCATCTGCTTTATTGGCGAACGCAATTTTCGCGAGTTTCTCGAACGCTACCTGCCGCGCAATCCCGGCGAGATGCGCACGCCGGGCGGCAAATGCGTCGGCCAGCATCAGGGCTTGATGTATTACACCCTCGGCCAGCGCCAGGGCTTGGGCATCGGCGGGCAAAAAGACGGCGGCGATGATCCGTGGTTCGTCGCTGCCAAAGACATGGCGAGCAACACGCTCATCGTGGTGCAGGGTCACGAGCACCCGCTACTCAAACGCAGCAATCTCGGCGCGAATCAGCTCACCTGGATCAGCGGCGAAGCGCCCGACCCCGAGCGCGCCTACACCGCCAAAACCCGCTACCGCCAAACTGATGCGCCTTGCCGCATCACCACGCTGTACGACGATACGCTGGAACTGGTATTCGACACGCCACAATGGGCAGTCACGCCGGGGCAGTCGGTTGTTTTGTACGACGGCGAAGTGTGTCTGGGCGGCGGCATCATCTGCTGAAACGCGTTGCCATAAAACCGATAAGAGACTATATTCAGTCCTGCCTAGAAGGGGAAAACCATGCGCTACTCGACCCAAGTCAAACCCATCAGCTATCTCAAGGCTAACGCCGCCGAAGTGTTGCTTTTACTCGCCGAGCAGCGCCAGCCGATGGTCATCACCCAGAATGGCGAAGCCAAAGCTGTGCTGCAGGACGTGGCGAGTTACGAGGAAACACAGGAAACGCTGGCACTGCTGAAAATCCTGGCGCTGGGCAATCAGGACATAGAAGCGGGCAAGACCCAACCGCTTGCCGAGGTCGCCAAACACCTGCGCAGCAAATAAATGCGCTACAAAATTCGTCTGACCGCCGGCGCCGAGCGCGATCTGGAGTCGCTCTACGATTACATCGCCGAATTCGATTCGAAATCCAGCGCGGATCATGTGCTGGACAAACTGTTGAAAGCCGCCGAAGGTCTGACTGCTTTTCCAGAGCGCGGCGCTTATCCAAGAGAATTGCTGGCACTGGGGATTCGCGAATACCGTCAGGTCTTTTTCAAACCCTACCGGCTGATATACCGGATAATCGGGCAACAGATTTTTATTGTACTGATCGCTGACGGTCGCCGCGACATGCAGAGCTTGCTGGCGCGGCGGCTGCTTGGCGAATGAACCGCCCACCCCCACGATTTAGCTGCGCAAGGGTGGGCACAAAAGCGTGCCCACCCTGCCAGGACGGCGGCGGCATCAGATGAACCCGCTACAATTCCCGCTTTCCGGCTTTACAACTCATCATGTCGCACGACACTGCCCCCGCCCCCGCCGCCAACTTCATCCGCAACATCATCGACGAGCAGAATGCCGCCGGAAAATGGGGCGGCCGCGTCGAAACGCGCTTTCCGCCCGAGCCCAACGGCTATCTGCACCTCGGCCACGCCAAGTCGATCTTTCTGAATTTTGGCCTGGCGCGCGATTACGGCGGCGTGTGCCACCTGCGCTTCGACGACACCAATCCGGAAAAGGAAAGCCAGGAATACGTCGATGCGATTTCCGAATCGGTGAAGTGGCTGGGCTTTGACTGGGGCGCGCATCTCTACTTTGCGTCGAATTATTTCGACACCATGTATGCCTGCGCCGAATCGCTGATTCAATCCGGCCACGCTTACGTCGATTCGTTAACCGCCGACGAGATGCGCGCATATCGCGGCACGCTGACTGAAAAAGGACAGGACAGTCCGCACCGCAGCCGCAGCGTCGAGGAAAACCTGGCCATGTTTCGTGCCATGCGCGCGGGTGACTACCCCGACGGCGCACACGTGCTGCGCGCCAAGATCGACATGGCCTCGCCCAACATCAACCTGCGCGACCCGGCGATTTACCGCATCAAGCGCGCGCATCACCACAACACCGGCGACACCTGGTGCATCTACCCGATGTACACCTACGCCCACCCGATCGAAGACGCGATCGAGCGCATCACGCACTCGATCTGCACCCTGGAATTTGAAGACCAGCGGCCGTTTTACGACTGGCTGCTGGGCAAACTGGCCGACGGCGGTTTTTTCACCCGCCCGCTGCCGCAGCAGATCGAATTCGCGCGGCTCAACCTCACTTACGTCGTGCTGTCCAAGCGCAAGTTGATTCAGTTAGTGGAAGACAAACACGTCAGCGGCTGGGACGATCCGCGCCTGCCCACACTTGCCGGTGCGCGTCGGCGCGGTTACACGGCAGAAGGCTTGAAACGCTTTACCGACCAAGTCGGCGTGTCGAAATCAGACGGCTGGATCGACTACAGCGTGTTCGAAGCCTGCCAGCGCGACGGGCTGAACGACACCGCGCTGCGCCGTATTGCGGTGCTCGACCCGGTCAGGCTCATCATCGACAACTATCCCGCCGGCCAGGCGGAAGACTGCTTCGCCCCCAATCACCCGCAGCAGCCCGAGCTGGGCAAGCGCACCGTGCCGTTTTCAAGAGAGTTGTGGATCGAGCGCGAGGATTTCACCGAAACACCACCCAAGGGTTACTTCCGCCTTTACCCGCCGCGTCTCGACGTGGCGGGCATTATGCAACCGGGCAACTCCGTGCGGCTGCGCTACGGCTATGTCGTCACCTGCACCGGCGCTGACCGCGATGCTGCGGGCAACATCACCACCGTACATTGCGACTACCTGCCTGACACCAAGTCCGGCACCCCCGGTGCCGACTCGGTCAAGGTCAAAGGCAACATCCACTGGGTCAGCGCCGCGCATGCGTACGAAGCCGAAGTGCGCCTGTACGACCGCCTGTTCAAGACCGCGCAACCGGGCGCTGAAACCGGCGAGTTTCTCGACGACATCAACGCCGATTCGGTGCGCGTTATCCGCGCGCAACTGGAACCCGCCCTGCAGGACGCCGCGCCGGAAGACCGCTTCCAGTTCGAACGCCACGGCTACTTCGTGGCAGACCGTGTTGACTCAAAAGCGGGTGCGCCGGTGTTCAACCGCACCGTGACGCTGAAGGATTCGTGGAGCAAGGGCGAGAAGTAATTTCTTAGGGCCTGTTCCAATGCTGTTCAGTTAGCCCATAAGCCGTTCGCCCTGAGCCTGTCGAAGGGCAGCCCTTCGACAGGCGAACGGTCGAGGTGGGTACGCCCAAACTAAACAGACCCTGGTCTCGTATCCCTGCCGGCGCTACCGCGTGCCGACGATCACCGTCGCCGTTGAGGGCATCCGGACAACACCGTCGCGCAGAAACCGGCGCGCCAGGTCGAGCACCTCGACCCGGATCCGCTCGCGTGCGGCCTCGTCCGCCTTGGCGAGTCCGGCCACCACAGGCGCGGCGATGTCGGTCATGAACTCCCAGTAGCGTTCCGGCGTGTCGATGACCATGTCGCACGACACTTCTTCCTCGGCGATGTCCCGCAAGCCCGCCTCGGCGAACACCGCGCGCATGGTGCCTGCCGGCGCGCAGCGGAACAGGCCCGGCGATCCCGGCGGCGGCGCGGGCAACTCCACGTGCCGGGCGATCGTTCCCATGATGGTGGTTGCCCAGGGATTCTTCGGCGGCTCGCCCCACACCGCCGCGCAGATCCGTGCGCCCGGCCTGGCCACCCGCGCGAATTCGCTCGCGGCAGTGGCGACATCGGGAAAAAACATGAAGCCGAAGCGGCACAGCACGGCGTCGACGCTCGCGTCGGCGAAAGGCAGCGCGCCGGCGTCACAGACCCGGGTCTCGACATTGCACAAGCCGCGCTGCGCGGCTTTCTCGGCCGCCACCGCCAGCATGTGCTCGGCGAGATCGGTCACCGTCACGCGACCGCGCGGCACCCGCGCCGCCGCAGTGAGCCCCGGTTCACCGGTGCCGGCGGCGATGTCGAGGACGTTCGAATCCTCGCGCAAGTTGGCATGCCGGATCATCGCCTCGCCGAAAGGGGCAATCCAGCCGAGCACCATCGCATCCCACTTCTTCCAGCCTGCGGAGAACTTGTCCCAGGTTTCGCGCTGCTGGTCGCGGATCTGGTCGAGGTTGGGTGATGTACGTATTTCCATGTCCATGCTATTTCCCTCCGTCTGAGTCGTGCATTCGGCTGCACGGATTGGCCTCCGGCAGGCTTGTGCATGTGATGAGGCAGCGGCAATCGTGGGCTGCGGCGCCCCCCCTCTGAAGCCTAAGGAAGCGCTGAACAATTCGATGTCTCGTTCCCGTGGATGCGAACACAACGAACACATCAGCCACCTCAACGATCAGGCAAAGCAGCGCGAAGCATCACGCCCATTTCTTGCCGATGTCCTCCAGGCCGGCCTTCTGCAAATCCTCCGGGCTCATCAGAATGCGAAATTTGCAATTGGCCTGGAAGTTGAGAAAGAAGGGTTCTGAAAAGGAAGGGACATCCGACGGATTCTGGACGTTAATCACAAATATTCCGCCGCGTGTTCCATCCTGCTCGATAAAGTAGGCAGCCTCGGGCTTGATTGTGTCGAGGATGCGCCCAATGATCTCGCCCGCCTTCCCGCTTCTGACGAGAGAGTTGAAAGGCTCATGCGGGATTTCGACCGTAAGTAGCATTTTCATGGGATGGCCCCTTTCTGTCGCGGCACTTGAAGGCGGTACCGCACACGCCTAACGAGGCTGTAGAAATAGACCAAGAATGAAGCAGTGTCTAACCCTATTTGCCTACGGTTCGGTCTGAACCTGTCAAAGCCCCTTCTCAATTAGATAGGCAAAAGACAAGGCATGGCCCTGTTTCTTTCCGTTCTTCCGCAGGCTACGTCTTACTTGACGTAGTGGATG